>FUIF01015093.1_pt1 | contig 10557 bp, 20 predicted proteins | sample 1003461 | NCBI WGS metagenome assembly FUIF01 (sample SAMEA80401918, study PRJEB19352) | marine metagenome
TTCCTGACCTTGGCGTTGAAGACGTTCTGCGTGACATTCGTGCGGCGCGTGAAGGAAATCTGCTCCGCGCCACCCTCAACGACCAGACGGTCAAGATTGATCCGACAGCCGGCGAGCTGTTCCTGGTTGAGGCGGATCGGCGGCTGATCTGACGTGACACCGCTCAAGGCTGACCAGCCGTTCCGAGAGAAAGCATCAACGCAAGCCAGATATAACATCAGAAGCGCCTCGGTCCGTGTCGGGCCGTGATCAGGGTGCATCCGCTTCTTGACGTTTTCGATAAGTTCCAATTCTTACATTTGTTGCAGCAGCTGCAGTTGGGTCAAATGAAATAACTTCTGATAAAGTTACAACACTTGGTGTTGCATTTCCTTTTCCAGCACCGCCATTTGATCTAACGATACCTTGGAATGTAGTTGTAGCCATAGTATTATCCTCCTAATTACGTTCACATAGTCTTTAGGCCGTCGCTGTACACGTCTATGTAAACTTATTTGTACAGAGTTATTTTATATACTAGATTTTAGTAGAGTGCAAGAGAGCCTGTAATGTGGAGTGGATTTTTTCCAACGATGTAGCTTTTTTTCTAAGTAGCTACAGAAACTTGTGGAGCAATGGCATCAACTCTATTTCGCAGATGTGCTTCTTTTGCTTCTGCTTTTTTAATATGTTGAATGATCTTTTTGACTTCGTCATCGATCCTTACCATATTGAGAGTATACTTACCCTCGTTAAGATGCTCTTGCTTCCATTTTAGGTCCAGTGTCTCCTTTTGTTTGTAGAGATCCTGGATGTGCGGTTGCATCGTCATTTATAACCTCCTCATAGGTTATTCTGTTTATCTCGTCGCTATAACTAGCTCCAAGATACTCCCATTTTATACTATTTTCTCCTAGTTTGTCAACTATGGATTGTTCGAGGGAAATAGGATCGTCGTTGGATTCGACTTGGAATTTTGCGTGATGATCGTGTGCCCAAATGTTTACTGTGAATTTTTTCATGGTTTTGCCTTTCTATTTGCTAATTGTGGCGGAACTATGTCCCGCCACAAAAATTAGATATTAAGCACCTGGTGATGCAAAGATACCTCTGAAGTCAGATACTCCAAATGAATATCTTTCTCTAGCTTTGTATCTTACGTTACCAGTATCGAAATCACCTTCCATTGCAGTTTTGATAGGTGATCTTTCGAAGTACTTCATGCCGTTTGGTACATCAGTAATGATGTAGAACGCATCTGTATCAGTTAAAAAGTTATTAACTCTGTAACCTTGTGGGATCATTCCCATAGATACGATTGCATTTACATCGTTATCTGCTGTTCCAACTCTACCTTGAGATTTCATTAATCTCTCAGCTGTGAACTGAAGCTCAGAAGGAATAATCATTTTAACACCTCTTGCAGCAATTTTCAGACCTCTTTCGTCTGTCATTGCAGCGATGTCAATTAATGACTGCTCTAATGATGTTTCGTTCAAGTCTGCTGCTGTAGCTAACGTGTTAGATACAGTTCCAGAAACAGTCGGGTGTGCAGTGTTGAATAAAGTTACACCGTCACCTGAGTTGAAGCTTCCAGATGGTAGACCGTTGATTAACGGATTAACAGCTTTTACTTGTTTTGTGTTCGCCATAGATCTAGCTAATGCTTTAGTATATCTGCTAGCAAGTCTGTCATACAAGTTGTCCTCAATTGCTTCTTCAGTTATTGCAAAAGCAAGAGCTACAGTTTCGTGGCTGTATCTCGCAGTGTATGTTTCTTGAGCATTGTCAAAAACAACTCCACTACCTTCTGGCTTAACTTGAGCTTGAGCAAAACCTGATAACATAACTTCTTCTTCAAACGCTCTGTCTGAAGATTCAGTAGCATATATCTCAGCATGCTGATTCTCATAACGTTTATATTCAAGGCCGAATAGTGCATTCAACCCTGGTTCTAGTTCTTTGACTAGTTGTCCTCTTGATATCGCCATAGTTTTATACTCCTATTCTATTAGATACCTACAGTGCCTTTTAAGAAGTGCTCGTTAATCGTAACAACCAAGTTAACGTTAGCAGAACCTGCTTCGTTATTGTCTGGGTCTTTCGATATCGCGTTGATTCTTAATTGCGCCGTAGCTGTTTTCTGATCAGATGTATCAAGTTCAACCTTAGATACATAATCAGGTGATGAACCCGCTGCGTAAACGATGTCGGCGTTTAAACCTACATCAGCTGCTGCAGTCGCGCCATCAGCTTGTATTTCAAACCTTTGATATGGATCATCAGATACAAACCCAACAATATCAGTTGCTGTGTTAGATGCATCTAAGTGATTCGCATAAGTAGGCTTGCTTGTTGAAGCGTCAGTAAAGAAAACTCCTCCAAGTGATCCTAATAATGTATCAGTTGCTGCTGCTACAGTGATTGTTCCAGTTGCTGCCATTTCGACAGGGTCTTGGAAGTAAATCGCTGAAGCTGATGCTGCGATACTATACTCGGATAAACCTTGTGAGTCTCTATTCTGACCAACTTTTCCGATCGGTTTTAAACCGAACGCTGCGTCTTTATTTGCCATAGTTGTGTCCTCCTTATAGACATTTTTAGTTTATCCTTTGATGGTTAAGAATTCTGTTAGGATTTCTTTGAGCCACCGAAGGTTACACGTGACTGTCTATCAATATTGATAGGCATGTCGGGGTGCTGTTCCTTCATGAGATCAGAATCAACCGCTTTAACTTTGTCATCATGCATTTTTGCATAATACTCATTACGCGATTTCGCGATCTCAACCGGTACCCTTGCCAGCACAAGGCCACCAACTCCGATCACTCCCTTGTATTTACCATCTTCAACAACTGGGTAGTCTGAGTCAGGGTATTCATCTGATCTTACTAATTCATATCCAGATCTTAATCGACCTTGAATATTCTTAGAATCATTGAACCCTAATGATTCAGCCCGTAGCCATCTGTGTTGAAATCCTGTTGGCGCAGGGGGTGCATCTAAAGATGACGGTGGAGACCAGACTTTAGGTTTGCTTGTTTTCTCTCTAGTCTGACTCGCACGAGAAGTTCTTTTATCATTATCATTTTCCATATGCTTATACCTCCTTCGTGATTTTTAATTGTTTCGCATATTCTTCAAGTGGCACTCCTAATTTTTTAGCGATTGCTACCTGTGATGAAGTGAGTCTCACAGTGTTTCTGCGACCAGTATTTGTGCTTCGCTTCGCTGAAGCTACTTGTTGCACCGGTTTGGTCGTATTTTCTCCCGTATCAGTATTATTACCGAATTTGTTAGGAAATTCAAGTCTTATTCTTTTATCTATTTCAGAATAATACTCATCACTCTGTGGGTCATAACCTTCGTCTTCTGTCAGCTTTTTATGTAGGTCAAATGCAGTATAAGTCATCGCATTATCTTGACCAAACCAAGAATTTTTAGCTGCCCAAGCTTCTGCTTTTGGGTCTGGCTTTTGTTCTGGCTGAGCTGGCTGTCGATTTAAGTTAAACTCAGGTTCTGGTTTTTTGTTCTTATTGAACTCTTCCTGAGCTGCTTTAGTCTCAGTAAGTTTAGCTTTTTTATAACCAAGTTCAGATATAGCAGTTAAAGCTTCTGATTCTGCTGCTAGATCTTGTGCTTCTCTAGCTGCAGCAAGTTTAGCTTGTGCTGCTTGTAGACCTGAAGTGATACTATCTTCTGTAGATTGTAAGTATCCTGGTTCAAGCTTCGAGATTTTAGCTTCGGCTTCTTTTTTTGCTTTTATCTGTGATTCAGCATAAATAAGAGCTTCTTCTTTTTGTCTCTCTGCTTCTCTCCACTTCTTAGTTAATTTAGCTATTCTTCTTTGTACTCCTTCAGAGTACTCTTTCAATTCGTCTTTATCTTCTTTCTTCTCTGCTTGATCTTCTGCTTTATCAAGTTTCGTTTCTCTTTCATTTTCGAAAGTCTTATCCTCCGCAACGGGCTCCACTGGTTCAGTACTGCTCGTCTCAGTTGATTCAACTGTTTCTGTGTCAGGTGATTGTTCCTCTGGTAAGTTTACCTCAGTATCAGGTCCAGAAGTATCAATGTCAACTGTTTTTTCTTCTTCTTGCATAGTTATCTCCTTCTATGTTTAGTATTGATGAAGTATATCTTCAGGTTTATCGATGGTTGCTAAAACTTCATCATCGTTTAGCAATCTTACCTCACCACCGTCTATCTGGATTCTAGATCCAGCATATCTTGCAAAAATTACCCAATCGCCTTTTTTACACCAAGGCCCTTCAGGAAATTTTTCTTTGTCATAACAATGTGGACCCATGGCAAGAACAAGACCACAAGTAGATCCTACTTGTTGTCTCTCAAGTGTATCTTGTCCAAGATATAATCCACCTTTAGTTTTTTCTGGCATTTTAAATGGCAGAACAACTAATCTCCATCCAGTTGGTTTAGGTAATTTATCTGATTCTTTTGTTTTTAAACGTTCGTAACCATCTACTTCTTTTTGGTTAACGGCTGCATTTTGTTTTTCGTATTTGTCTAATAATGCAGACTTAACTTTCTGGTCGTCTGATGTCGACGACGTTTTCTGGTCTCTCAACTTCATTTTTTGGCTCCTTTGGTTCTAGCAGGTTAGAGATCTCCTGGTCTATTTTTTGGTAGGCATGTGCCTGTCCCATCAAATATCTATATTTTTCCATATTGTCAATACCACCAGACAACATGACTTGTCCAATAGATTGAATATTATCTTTTAAAAGTTTTTAACTTTACTTATTACTATTAGTTCTTCGTTTAGAATCATTTATCTTTCTCCTTTTGTGTAATAATTTTACTCTTGTATTCCAGCACCATTCTGTAGCTTTGATAACATATGTTTCTACCCACGCTACCGCTTTATCTACTCCTGCAAAAAATTGGTAAAATAGTCTGTCTAGCATTTCCATCTTCTTCTAGCCTGACGTAGTCTAGAATTAGGATCTGCTGCTGCTTTTGGAAATTTTTCATTTGACCTGCACTTCTTGCACAGTACGACTTACGTCGATTTGCAGCTTTTGATCCTGGTTTCACTTTACCAGTCACGGCTGTTTTTAGTTTAGAACCGGGATTTTCTCTTCTATATCGGGCGACCCCAGCTTTAGTCATCCCTGCTCCAGATTTTGTGGATCTGAAATACTTTTTAGTTTTAGGTGGTTGCTTATCTTGTTTTCTCATATTCTTTGTAATTCTGGATTTTTAGTTAGAATGTTTTTCTCTGCTCTTGGTCTTGCATTAGAATCTTTACTTCTTTTTCTAAGTTGTGCAATTGCAGATTCTTTCATCTGTTTTTCTTTTTTAATTTTGTAAATCTTTTCTAAGTTCATTATGCAAATGTTTTTACGTTAGTTGGTTTAGGTCCTTTGTTGCCTGCTTGTCTTTTTCGTCTGACAGCACTCGCCTTTTGCCCTTTTGTCATCCGTGTGGCTTTTGCAAGTGGAACGCATTTTGGATACTTCCTTTTGCTTCCCTTCGATCTCCCGCAAGGTTGATACTTTCCGTTTTTCTTCGGAGCTCCAATGTCTACCCATTTCTCTGATACCCATTTTCTTAATCCACCTTCTGAATAATAACTACGCACAGCTCATTCTCTTTCTTCGAGCAAGTCCGCCGCCTCTAAGCTCAGTTCTCATAGAACCTCCGCCCATAGTCTTTTTTCTTTCTTCTTACCGCCTGGTGTTACTTTACCTGAACATACTGCTGAAGCATACATGTTTGCATATGCCGAGGGGTACACCTTAAATTTTCTTTTAGCTGCTGCTTTTCCTCTTGGACAAAGTTTTGCCATTACGCTAACCCCATTGATTTCATTCTTGGTGATGTTGTTTTTTTAGCTGTTTTCATTTTTTTCTTTTTAGCAGCTAAAATTTTTTGTTTTAATTCAGGTGGTAAATTTTTTTGTTTACCAATTAAAGTAGGGCCACCTTTGTTGTAATAGTTTCTCATTATTTTTTCTTCTTCTTCATTGGTTTTTTAATGACTCCTCTTGCCATTAAAATATCTTTTTGGTTACTTTACCATCACCTGACATATCAGGGAATGATTTTTTCTTTTTCATTTTTCCACCTTTTTTAGCTTTTACTCTATAAGCATCATCTTCAGTCATACGATTTTTTTGTTTGTTTCATAGCTTGTGCTCTTGTTAACATTTTTCTAAATCCAGGCATTATTTTTTCCTCCTCTAAATATTTGTGTACCCTTTATACCATAAATCGACGCAACCACAAGAATCCACAAATTTGTGAACCATGAAGGGAGCTGCGAAAACATCTCAAAGAATAATTTTACTTTGTTCATTGCTTCAGGGTCTTCACTTATGACTGACCAAGCCAAAACAGCGATTGGCGCCGACAAAATTATCAAAACTGCCTCGTCTTTCCAATCTGATTGTCTAGCTTCTAAAAGTTTTCCTTGATATGCTTCTTCACCACGTGCTTGTTTTTCAGCATGCAATAGTTGTGCCTCAGACATAGCCATTTTTGCTTTTTGCTTGTTGGCATATATCTTACTGCCAGCATTTAATGCTAGTTTAAGAGCACTGAACCACATAATTAGTACGCTTTAGATTTTCTTTTCTTCTCAGCTAACACAGCACCTTGACCTCTTACTTCTTCTTCAGGTCCACCAGTGCCAATTAAGTTAAAAGCTTTGTCAGCAGATGATTTTGATCTTGGATCAATCTCTGTTTGCTGATCAGCAACTTTAACATCTGTTATTTTATCCATTTTTTCCATGTTTTCTCCTTATTTAATTTCCCTTACGTAAAATTTGTACGTTGGGTACCATTTGATCAGAACTTGGAAGTGTTTTTCCCAAAATTGTCTTCTCAATTGATGTATCAGCTCGTAGTTTAGCCAATTCTTCGTTCTGTTCAAGCTTTTCATCTTGATTTTGTTGATTCATCATTGCTCTCATCTTATCAAGATCCATTCTTTCTTGACCTTCACGTTCTTTTCTCTGATTTTCTTGTGCTCTAAGGTCTAATTCTCTTGATCTTAGCTTAGCAATCGGGTCATTATCGAATTGTGAAGTAATTTTCTTCTCTTCTTCCATAAATTCACCCATCATTTCTGCAATCAACACGGCTTTTCTTGCTTCTATCTGCTGTGTAAGCTGCATAACTTGCTGTTGAGCTTGTGGATTTTGTGCCATCATAGGATTTTGCTGCATTTGTTGTAACTGTTGCAACTCATCTCTAAATTCTAACTCAATTTGCTCTTGTGCCATCAATGAAATGTGCTCAAAAATGTTTTTCTCTAAACTTGCCATCACCATTGGATTGTTTCTTGCCATGTTCGTTGCCATAAAATTCAAGTGAGCTGTCATATGTGCTCTGTGATCTTGACCTGGAAACGCTTGGAAAGGTCTTCCACCTAATGCATCGATGTGTTCTAACGCTGGGTCCTTTGGTGCAGGCGGCATTGGCTTAACTAAAACTGAATCTATGTTCTTAACACCTAATGCTTCGTACATATTTCTGTATGCTTGATACATATTATGCATTTGTGGATTAGATGTTGCCAGTTGCAACTCAGTCTGCGCGAGGGAAATACGCTGAGTTTGTGAAAAGATGTTGGGGTCGGCAACCGGCAATATATCTACTCTGTCATCAAAGTCGGATTGTTTAATCATTCTTTGACCCCCAACTACGTCATACGGATATTCTTGTGGTAGATATAACTTGAATACTCTTGCTAAGATTCTAAATTCATTTTTCAAAGCAGAGTAAATTCTTTTGTGAATCGCTGACATTGTTCTCGATCCTCTTTCAAGAAGAGCAACCGTAGTTCCAACTGCAGCTTGTTGATTACCATCACCAACTTGCATATCAGCAATTGAAGCAAATCTTTGACCTGCTTGAACCACGACACCCATCAAAGCCAATAAAGTTTGTGATGGTTCTTTAAACGGAAGCATCATGAAAGAATCTCTTAGATTACCACCTGGTGCATCTACATCTCTAAACTCACCTGGTTGAATCGATTGCGCATCATCTCTAATTCTGATTCCACGCATTTTAAATCCTGCGGGTAAGTTGGAGAGCGTACCCGCATCCAATAACTGACGTAAAGCTGCTGTTGCAGTTCTTGATAGACCGCCAATCATGTGGATGAGACCGAAGCCATAGAAACCAAGTCCAGGCAGAAATTTGAAGTGGACAAAGTATTGTATTTTACTTTTCTTCGGATCTCCAATTTCGTAATTTCTTTTGATAGATAATATTTCTCTTGAACCTTCTTCAAGTGTAACAATGTATGGAAGTTTAATTCCAGACGGCTCACCTGTTTCAGGATTCACATCTTCAAAACCTTCAATATCTAAATTGATATGACACTCTAACAAAGTATAAACATCTTCATCTTTTGATTTTGTAGTGCCTTCTAGTTCTCTCTCTTTTTTCTCAACATCAGATTCTTTGTCGTTTGGTTTTCCTAAATCTATATCTCTATAGAAACCAGCAACCTGTTGTTTTCTTAATTCGTTTTCTGAAATTTTAATTCGATGAATAATCGCTTCCGCATCGTCTAATGAGGTAGCACTGTACGGAACGATTAAATCATCTGCTGGAACAAATTTACTTACAGCTCTTTGTTCCACTTCATCGTAATACACTTTTTTAAATGTACTACCCGAAAGAGGTAAATGAAATAACATAGAATCAAACTCAGGTTCATACTCCTTCATCTTCTCCATGATTTCATAATTCATGTAATCTTTCACACGTTGTGCTTGTTGCACTTTGTCTGGTTGATTGAATGCCTAATAGTTGTGTTCTTACCGGTCCATCGGCAGGTAACAATTCTTTATAAGCCAACGCTTGAAATTGCGTAACAGCTTCCGCAAGCACAGGGTGAGTCGCACCACTCGCGCCTTGAAATGGTTCTGTTCTGTTGTCATATTTAAATCCTAATAAATCTAAACCTTGAGTATAAGTTTTTTCCCAGTCTTTTCTAGACATAGAATAATCCATATACTTTTGGTTAAGGTCTGCAGACATTGCACCTAAAACTTCATCAGGTAAAAATTCTGCAAGGTTAGCGTAATGTTCGTCACCACCTTCAGGTGATGCAGCGTTTGGATCAAAGTTAATATCTACTGATCCATCTTCGTTTTCTACTGTTTCAACTGGACCAGGAGCTTCTTGCTGTTCTTCAACAGCTTCAATTACTTCTTCTCTAACTTCTTCTTCGCCTGGTACGTTAACTGTTTTTCTTGGCTCGTTTGGAAGAGCCTTGTCTATGTCTGCCATTTATTTTCTCCAATCTTACGGTTTTAACAGTATTATAGGATAAATTCAAGCCCTGTGGTTGTGGTCCTGATTTAGGTGGTACTGTTTTTGTTAGTTTAGTCATAATCTGAATAATCTACGTAAGGATCACCTGGATCGCCAGGTCCATATTTGTTTTCTAAATATTCTGCTTGCTCCGTTACATCTTCGTTCATTGCTCTAACTCGTTTTCTCTTTTCATTGCTTATTTCTACTTCTTTTAAAGTAGGCATTTCATCAGTTGCGTAATACTTTAAACGACCTAAATCTGAATTTAAATCATCTATACTTTCAACTACATTTTCACCGTCAAATTCTATATCATAATCATCAGGCCCTGATCTAATTCCTCTTGGCTCAAGTTCTATGGCTCTAAAATCAGCAGGAACAGTTACACCATTTTCTAATTGTTGTGGTGCTTTGTAAATCATATCAACAGAAGCTGTAGTACCTCCCATGTTATCAGGTGAGAAATATTCAACTCTTGTATCACCTGTTTCTAAATCCCTATAAACTCTAACTCCCTCTTCTTCTCCCATAAATTTTTCAAAAAACTTCTTCTCTGTCTTTAGTTGCAAATCTTTTTGTTGCATCTGTTCCTGTTTTGATAACTTTATCTACCAAAGTACCAAACCACTCAGGCATACCTTTAGCTGCTTCTAGTACAGCAGGTGCTTGTTCACCTACTTTTATAAATCTTCCAACGATTGGTAGTGATGCAAGACCACCCATGATCTTCTATAAACTTTCTTTTACTTGGATCATCAGGTCCGTCTGCGAAACCTATTCTACCACCATTAGCATACCCACGATAATTTTGAGCAGCATATTCTTCTATTAATCTATTTTGAGCTTCACCTGCAGGTAAAGCAGATATACCTTCAGACTGTCTCATCATTTCTTGTGCTCTATTTTTTAGAATACCACCTGTAGTAATTCCTATTCCAGTGGGAGTAGAAGCTCTAATTATTGGATTAAAAACTTTTAATCCGGCTCTTTTAAATACTTCTGGATATAATAATTCTAAACCAACTTCAGGTTCTGTAGCTGCATCTACAAAACTTTTTCCTTCATCCATTCCTTCTTTAATTGTGCTGCCCGCAAAAAATAAACTAGCAGGAAGTGATCCGAATGCTGATAATAATGGTTTTGCATATTTTCCAAATAACATTGCAGTAGGTAATGCTGCTTCATATGGAACTCCTGTATCTGTTCTTTTAACCGGTTTACGTCTGACATCATTGATGCCGATGCATATTGATTTCAATTCTTTGTAAGGATCTAATATT
>FUIF01019573.1_pt1 | contig 10553 bp, 12 predicted proteins | sample 1003461 | NCBI WGS metagenome assembly FUIF01 (sample SAMEA80401918, study PRJEB19352) | marine metagenome
CGTAAACGACATATAATCACTGCTATGTGAATAAATAATGCGGCCCCGGTCAGCGTCGTCAGAGTCCCCGAAATTAACTCGACTGGTGGCGCTGGTGCCAGCAATGTTGAGGTACAAAATAGAATCGTCGCCAGATCCTGTGCCCTCAGCAAGTAGCCGTATATCTGCATCGCCAGACGCTGACCGAATATCAAGAGTCCTGCCAGGCGAAGTTGTCCCAATGCCAACATGGTTGTTTGCGGTATCAACGTGCAGGGTGTTTGTGTCCACCGTCAGGCCATCAGCCGTAACAGTCCCCGTAACAGTAACACCGTTGCTGTTAGTGGTAAGTTTTTGTGAACCATAATGGTACATTATAGCTTCGCCAGTAGACCCGTCAGCGCGCAAGTAGTCGGCAGTGCCTCCTGAGCCATCATCAGACTGGATAATTATGTCTTTGTCGTTTGCGAGGTTGCGTATCAGCAAGTCGTTAGTGCTGTTACGGATGTCGTTATTACTGCCGTTATGCTCAATAATTAGGTCGCTGTCGGCCCCAAAGCGCAGCTCATCACTGTCGCCAAGAGAAACATTGCCATCGACATCTAGTTCGCCAACGATGCTTGTAGCGCCCAAAAAAGAATCAGGCGCAGAGGGCCTTTCGTCTACTTGAAGAAAGCGTCCCGAAATGCTTGCGTTTAAACTAATTGACCTCCGACCATCTGGATCTTGCGTGTTGTTCGGACGCCACGAAAATAGACCGCCAGGCGCAGGATTTAAGGCAGCCCCGGCCCCAGAATAAATAGTCTCGGCAAAAGCTGATCTTCCAGCTTCTGTATCTGTGATAGATATCGGAGTGATGCTGTAGGGTGGCGTGGCGACCGAACCTGGGCTGACCTCAGTAATGGTCATGCTATTGCCGGCAACAGAACTGCTATCCTTGCTGAAACCTGGCCCGTCCGTTGCTCCAGCGCCCCCTCCAGATGGAACTTGAGCAGTCGTAACAGCATTTACCGCAGAAAACCCAGAGCCGACCGCAGTGGAGTACAGGTTAGCCTCTGAAAATACCTGCCCCCCAGTGGCTGCAAGAGCACCATAAGCCGCACCATAAGCTGACTGCGACGGCTGCCAAACTCTTTTAATACGGTAGTAGTTGTTTATAGAGTGAACAAAAGCTTTGGTAACAACTTTTGGGTTTCGCTGGCCAACGTGATCAAACACATTTTTATAAAGTGTCACAAGCAACTTAGGTGTTTCTGATGTTGCTGTAGCACAGTACGCAGGCGGAGGGTTATTGTAACAGGCCAGAGAGCCAATTAGCATGACCTTATCGTGACCCCTAAATACACAGTGTGAGACAGTCACGTTACATGTTGCGGTGAGGTCAGACAGGGATGCCATATCGATACATCCATCTGCGCTTTCACCAAATGTACACTCGTCAATCCAAGCCTTATCACACAGTGCGGGGTCTAACGAAATTGCATCACGATCAATCCCGCTTGAGCCAGCTACTGTTTTAAAAGACAGACGACGGATGATACAGTTGTCATCAGCAACCTTAATTCCAGTAACATCATCAGGTCGCCAAATCGTAACATTGCGGGCTGGAGCATCAATCGTAATGTTTGGAGGCGTTTCAATTTGAGACTGCAGCACAATATCAAAAGAGTTTTCGGGATCAAAAACAACACGACCCGATCCAGCAGTGCGAACTTGCTCAACGGCCCAACGAAAAGACCCGTCAGCATAGCCAGACGTGCTGTCAGATGAATTAGTCACAAAATAAATTGTGTTGGAGCCGCCACCTGTTGTAGATGCACTTGCGGCATACCCCGCCATTGCTGACAGGTCGTCAGACATTGTGTCTGCATCGTCTCTATTGGTCGCAATGTCTCGGTTTTTGTAAAACGAAAGGCTAACAAGATCTCCAGCGTCTAAATTTGGATCTACAGGCAGCGGAGCTTTGTAGCTTGTTTCTATGCCATCCAACTTGTTAAAAACAGACGCATGAGCGCCTAAGAAAACTACCGCAGATCCGCTCAAGTTTAAAAGCGAGCCAGTGCTGCTTTCCACAAGGGTTCGCGAAAGAGTGGTGCCGGATGCCGTGTAAGTGCCCGTGCCTATTTCAAACGCATTGCTGTCCTCAATAACGTACTCAACGGTTTGACCGTTTGTAACGCCGCCGTCCGCAAACGTCTGGTGCCCATTAGTTGCAGCGCCAAGAGTAATGGTGCCGGTGCCAGCAGTAGACGTTAAAACTTTAACTCTGTTTGCATAGATAGTCATGCTGCACCTTAGGCTGGGTCAGGAATGCCGATATCAAACGAATCGGTGCTGAAAGTGTTTCCAGAGTTAACGCTCTGAGACGCGTTCATAGAGCCAGTCACAAGCAGTCGGCTTTCGCTGACGTCAACAAGCGCATAGTGGGTTGCTGTTCCTGCGCCCGTAACAGTAGCATCCGAAATAGCAGGAATCGTAACTTTACGCCCACCGCCAGTTCGATCACTTGGCGACGGAACGGTAAATGACGTGTCATTGCCAAGCGTGTACGTAGACGTCGCCTCCGCATACGTAGTTGGCTCCTGCGAGCAGATGTCCAGACGATCTGCCTCGTTGGTCAGAACAGAAAGCCCGTTGTCAAAAACTCTATTGTTCAGTGTAGCCATTTTACCCCATCGCCTTTGCGCGCATCCTAATCGAGGAAGACCCAATCCGCGCGCGCTGATCAGATACGTTCAAACTTTCAATAGCGCGGCTGTAAAGCGCGCTCCATGTTGGGATGCGCTCGTCATCATCCAAATACGGGGCCGCCTGCATTAGCGACCCGTACAGGTAAATGTCCGGGTGGTTTTCCAGCATCCAGTTAGATGTGTTGCTGTCAGACAGGCTTTGGATCTTTTCGTAGTAAGTAAGCTCACCCGTGTACGAACTGTCTGGCGAGGGCACGACCTGAAACTCTTCCCCAATCATCGTAAAGAACTGAGGGCGGCCATTGCTGCTGTCTAGCCTCTGCTCTTCAGCCGCTTGATCAGGAGTAACAAACTCCAACGTAACAATCGGAGTTGTGTTTAGCTGAAACCGCACATTCTCAATCCAGTTGGTTGGGACTGCGGTATATCCAGCATCAATCGCTGCGGTGGCTCGCTTAATCATCCGGCGGTCGCGAACCTCACGGTTCATTTGAGCCTCAGCCAGAGTAATAAAATCAGGGATAACGCTGGTTAAATCCGTGCGAACAACCCAATCAGCAATAGAGGTTTTTAACTCAGAGTATGTGGATATGCTCACAGTGTTGCCTCGCGAGTACGAAATACCTGGTTATTGCTGTCATTCAACCATTTGCGCAGAGCTTTCCTGTCATCAAGAATGCCCTTTCGCTTGAGGTCATAATACACTGCTAACGGTAAAGATGCGACCTTGCTGACATCGCCATGAGGCGTGCGCGCATCAATCTCGTTCCGAGCGCGCTTATTAGCATTAGCGATGGAAGTAATGTCCTGTCTCGTTTCTACGGTTACAGAACCTGTTGTGGGGTCAACGTGCCAAAGTTTGGTGATCCCGGTAAGTTCATCGTGATCAAGTATCTTGCGCATCGTTTCCTCCATTTGTTGCGAGCGACCCTTAGGTCGCCCGCTTTATTATTGCCTCAGTTACGAGGTGGTCAGGTCAGCAACGATGCCGTGAGCGGCTTCATTTTTAACCATCAAGCCAGACTCGCAGATCGCCATACGTTTCTCTGCGTCACCAGTTTTGGCCAGATCGACCATCTGGATTGGACGCAGAACGCCAACAGCCACATACTCCGGATCAATGACGTAGGCGTCGCGAGAGCGCGAGAAGCGGTTCGCAACAATCGACATTTCGCCAAAGTCAGACATGTAGATGTCAGCCGCACCAATGATCGTAGTAGGACCATCGCCTGGAGCCATGTAACGCTGAGCCGCGATCCCGGCAAAACCAGAGACTGCCTGCTTGTTGAACGATCCGACCATAACCATGGTGGGGTCGCCGCCAGCATTCCAGACTTTCTGCACAACGTCTTTCAACATTGCTTCAGTGAACGCACGCTGCGTGCCGTCCGTACGAGCGTCAGTGCCGTCGCCGGTTGGGTCAGCAGGCGAACCTGCGGTGGCTTTGTTGGTGTTGGTTGCAATCCAAGCCGACAGAGAAGCAGTTTCTGGAGCCACCGCTGAGCTACCAGTCACTTTGGCGTTGTTAACGCCGCAGAGCATGGTTTCAACGTCGCGCTTCAGCTCTTTGCCTTTCTTGGCAGCCTGATAAGCAACTTCCGAGTCACGACCAGCTTTGTCAACGAAGTCAAGGTTGTCTTCGATGACCATCGTCCGGCGCAGAATCTGCGTGACGTTGCTCAGTCGGGTCGTCGCCGTGGTGGCATCAAAACTTGCAACATCATCACCAGAGATGCGAGCAGTTGCGCTTGCTGCGGCAAGCGAGTCTGTCTGCCACTCAAAGGTGGTATTGGTAACATCAACGGTACCAATGTTCGACTGAAACGGCGTTTCTTCAGGCGAAATGTTTGCGATTACGTCCGCGAGATCTTCGCGGATGCCCTTTGCAGTGTAGTGCAAGAACGTATTTGCTACGATGGCCATTGTTTTCTCCTACGTTAGACCACTCTTTAGAATGAGGTCCGCTGCGTCGCGCAGGTTCCCCGATTGGCGTAGACGCTTGCGCGCCTTGTCAACGTCGGACTTCTTAGGTTGCGTGCCTCTAGACCCAGCTTTCATTGGCCTTGGCTGTTCCCCAGCCTGAGCCTTTTTATTCACTGCGGTGCGGCCCTTGCGGAAAAGCATTGCGTCGCGAGCCATAGCTACGACTGCTGCACTTTGGATGTTATCGACTTCGTTTTCTGGGAAGCCATTTTCAAGCAAAAATCCCCGGATTTCACCGGCTTCTTTTTTTGCTACATCCGAATTGCGCCAGGACGGGATCAAGTGAGGCAGCTTTTCTGTCTCTTCTGCCTGTCTGGCCAGCATTTGATGCTGATATTGCTTTGCCTGCAACTCCGCCAGTCTCGATTGTTCCGCGTTCACGGCTTGCAACTGAGCCTGCTTTTGTTCTTTGGCTACGCGCCACTGCCGTTCTAGCTTGGTGGCTTCTAACGGGTCACGCTCATAAAGCGCATCCCAATCCGGTTCGTTCTGCGTTGCTTCTGCTAGCTGCTGCTGCAACTGTGGCAAAAGCGCGGCATACTGTTGACGCTCCGCTTCCACCTCAGACGTTTGCTGCTCAAACAACTTGCGTTGCTCTGCAACTTCCTGAGACTTCCGCGTATAATCCGATTGACGTGAATATCCGGCTACTAGTTCGTCTTCGGTTACCTCTTCATACTGCCCGTTAACCTTAACTTTGTAGGTGCGGGCTTCCTGAGGTTCGTCGCCGTACTCTTCGCCGTCGTACTCTGCTTCCTCGGTTGCCTCATACTCCTCGCCAGAATCTACTGGTTCGTCGTAATCGGCTGCCACTTCTTCAGTGGTCTGCTCTTCTTGCGCCTCCTGAACTGGCTCGTTCGTGCCCTCTTCCGAGGGTGAACTCATCAATTCCATGATAGCGGCTTGAGCTGAACGGAGATCAGTCCCGCGCTGCGGGTTGCTGGTATCTGCCATTTGTTAGTTCCTATTTACTATTTTTTTGCGCTTTTCGACAAGTTGCGCACGATCAACCCGCGCGCGAAGCGCGGCCTGCAGCATCTCTACCCCAGCGCACGCAGCGTGTGACCGCTGCAATGCCTCAGTGTCTGTCATCTTGGCTGAACGAAAATCAATAAAACAGGCAGCCTGTATTTCGCTCAACGACGACTGAATGTCCTCGTCTTCAAGAATAATCTTGGCTTTTCGGCCCTCGTCTAAAATCTGTTGGTCAGATTTGTTCATCCCGTACAGCTTCCTTAATTAGCTCAGACTGTGCTTTCATGCTTTCACGGCTTATTGCAGTGGACTTTTTAATGTCTTCAACCTGCAACTGAGTGCCGTACTTTGCTCGAAGCTCTTCAGCAGTAACGTAAAGATCCATTTCCATCTGGTCACGCTTCAGATCGTCTTCCATCTGCATCTGCTCGCGCTTCAATGCAAGCTCAGCAGCTTTTTTCTGTATGTCGGCTTCAATCTGCTGGATTTGAACACCAATCAACTGCTCGTTAATATCAGGCTCATCCTGCTGCGGAGGCGGGCGGAAGTTAACAGGATTGCTCCAGAACTTGCTCACGTCCTTAAACCCTGCCAACTGGGTCATCTCGGCCAACGTGTTGTAAAGTTTATCCATGCTGGTCAGCGGGTTTTGCGCGCCCATCGTAGACATGGCTTCTTTCTGCATTTCCCCGATTTGGCGCAACATCATCATGCGCTCAGTGTCAGACCCACGGCCCAGAGCCACGTTAATAGAAACGTCCATAGTCGAGTCCCAGTAGCGCGGGTCAATAGGAACATACTCATTGTTAAGGCGGACAATGCGCTCACGCTGCTGATGCTGACACACCAGCTTCAGCAAACCTCGCATCAGGTCGCGCATACCAGTTTCAGCAAAAATACGCGCGATCATCTCAATTTGCTGCTGAGCAGCCGAAACAGTTGCCGCAACGGCAGATGCCGTAGAAGACTGCAATGCGTTTGCATCCAAGCCGTTTGCGGCCTTAGAAATACCCGTCCGGCTTTCTTTGGTGCTGTCCAGATACTGAAGAACGGGAAACGCCTGCTGCCCAACAAAGGGCATAGAAATGGGCTGCACCTGCCCCGGAGAGCGCTGTCTGATGATGGCACCTGTCTCGGTGTTCATCACGTCCTCGATGCTCACTTGACCCTCTGTGACGGCTATACGGGGGTGAATGGACATGGCCAAGCTGTCGAGAGTGTTGCGCATCACAACTGACTTAATGCGCTGAATATCCATCACGATGTCAGCCATCGACGTGCCAAAGAACTCATGCGCCTCTGGATCTGGGCAGAAGCTAGCAAACGGACGCATATCGCAAGGATTGTCTGCTAAAATTTCGTGTCCACTGCCCGCAACGCAAACCTTGCGAAGCTCTGCAATGCCGTCACCGTCCCGGTCTACATTAATGTAAACCTCAGCGTAACTAACCAGACGCTGGCTAGGGTCAGACGACGTATGATAGTCATCTGTGCGGGCCGGATTCCGTGCGTAACGCTCAGGGTTCCAATCCAGTTCGTCAGAGTTTGACGCCAAGCTCTCAACCTGTTCCTTGTCGTAGCCCATCGCAACAAGATCGCTAACAGTCAGAATGCGCCGGTGCGCTACCATCGTAGCGTCATCAATGTTTTTAGCCCGGCGATCGATCAGGAACTCTTCTGGCGGCACTGCCTCAACACGAATTTTGCCGTCCATCATCATGCGAGTAATTTCTACATCGTGCAGCATTGGCGGCTGCAACCCAGCAGCTTCGATTGCCATCGCCTGCTCTGCGCTCATCTCAGCAGATGTGGAGCGGATCGCTTGGATGGAAACGCTGTCATCCGAATACAAGGCTGCTAGGGCATTGTCATCCAAGCCAGTTAACTCAGATGCGCTAACCTCAACGCTTTCATCCCAGACAAACTTAATAATCCCGACTTTGCGGATCAAAGCATCCTTGAACGCATCGTGCAGCGCAAGAAAGCCTTTGTTATCTTGGTTAAACACGTAATTAACGTAATCGGTTGCCTGCTTCGCAGAAGCTACGTCTTCTGCGTGACGCGGCATAAACTCAACAGCGCGCTCAGACCCCGTAAAGATACGCAGCAACGATGGCATAACGGCCTGTACAGTGTCACGCACGTCCATGCTGACAACCTGGGACCGGCCCTCTTCTTCGTCGCCGTATGGCTCGCCATTGTAGTATTTTGTGGCCAGAGCGCGGCTAGGGCTGATGTAGTTGTCAATGTAATCTTCGGCATCGTCCAGTTCACTGCCAACGATGCCTTGCAGCTTGTCTTCTGACATATAATCATCAGAAGCATTAACGATAGCGCCGGTTTCTTCTTCTTGGTAAGTAGCCATTACGCTGTCATCCTTTTACGCCAGTCCGGCTCTAAAGCGCTCCAAAATGCCCGGTTGCTGCTGCACCATTTGAGCCAGCATGGCCTGATACTGCTGAGGGCTGAACGGGGTAGCTTTTGTTGCGATCTGAGGGGCATTTGAAAAATCTGGCATTAAATCATCGCCTGCGTCATTAAGGGCGGAAATAGCGAGATCTCGCGTCTTTTCCCCCTTTTCCGTGAGATCAGGCAGGAGTTGCGGGAAAAGACCTTTTGAGTCTTCGGACTCACTGTCTCGGGCCTCGAAAAATTCGCTGCGCGCAGGAATTAGGTCATTAAGGTCATCAAGGAACCCAACACCAAAATTACGGATATTTTCAAGCATGTCGCCTCACTGGTTTCCGAGACTATACATAATTAGCTCAAAATAAAAAAGGCGGCACGCCCCATGACAAACGCGCCGCCTAGTTGATCCGGGTCAACAGGGAGGAGGGACCCCGGACAGAGAGAGCTATGCAACAGGAGCGATAGCAAAAAAATTCTAGCCGTCTTTAGATCGCTTGTCCAGTTCGCGGTCAATTTGTTTGTTCCAAAGCACAAATAAACTTTCTACTTTTTTCTCAAGCTGCTCAACGCGAACCGTTATGCGCGTTGACTCTCTGTTCAGCCAAGCAACCAAAAACACGAATGCGGTTAGCTGTGGCCACCATGTTTGTAAAAAGCCCTCGATCACTATTACCCCCAGCGGTAAATCCAGACCAATCATAGATAGCACGTTATCCGCAAAATTTCACGGCGACTGATTAGCAGCCCCACCACTACCACGCCACACCCCCTTTAGGGGGTGGTGGTGTGGTGGGGCTGTCAAAGCCCGCAATTTTCAAAAACGCCTCAAAAATGATACCATGGTCGGACGGAGGTCAATATGTTCATCCCGATCATCATCCTGTGCGCAGGAATGCAATGCTTTCCCGTCACAGGGCCAATACAGCCAACATACGATTCCTGCATAAAAGAACTTCAAGAAAACGGAATTCGGCAGGTCCGAGCGAACTTCCCATTGCTGGAAATTAAAAACGCAACCTGCCTGGAAATGCCTGAAGACGCCTAGCTGTAGCGAGACGTCTTTTTAGCAATTTTTTTCGGCTGGCTTGAGTACTGCTTCCCAGCCTTAGTATCCTTGCGCTTTTTAGCAGAAGTCGCAGCATACTCCTTGCTGCTCAAAGCAGCGCGGGCTTTCTTCGGCAAATAACGCTCGCCCATCTCAGACGACTTCTTGCCACTCTTCGTGCCCCAGTCCTGCTTAGTCCACTTGGTCATGGACTTCTGACCAGACGTCTTGGAGCCGCTATAACCGCCGCCCTCTTCGCGGTAAATCTTACCCGCAAGCTGCATCGCACGGGCAGAATGCTTCCCACCCATGCGAGACTTCGCTCGGCGCTTAGCACTCTCCCACAACTTGGGATTAGTGCGACCGGCTTTAGGCACGACGCTTGCCGCGCTTCACTTCCATTCCCGCAGCAGTCACTTTGCCCTTATTCTTCTTCATTTTGGCAGCCATCATAGGGCGCTTCTTGCCGCCAACAGCTTTCTTGCCCTTGCTTCCATATGCCATTAGTTCACCATTTAACCTTATTAGCCCAGTAGGCCGCAGACGACTTGCCCTTGGCAATGTTCTTCCCATGACGCGCCTTAAAACTAGCACGTTTATTTCGCATCCGCTCGCCCTCGCCCGACTTGGGCTTGCCAGCAGTCTTGGCACCCTGCTCGCCAAAGCGAATTAGCTTGGTCTTCGTTCCGCCGCTATCCTTAAACCGCGCAACAACAACGTGAGACTTCTTAGGATGATTAGGCGTCCTCTTGGGCTTATTATACCCGGAAACGCCCGCTTTTTTAAGCTGCTGATCAGACAATGCCCCTAATCCCTCGCTTTAGTGGCTTCTTCCAGCCGCCAGACGCAGCCACGCCATAACGCAACGTCGTGTGGTCAGACGCCAAAGACAAACACAAAGCATCAGCCGAGTCAGGAGAAGAAATACCACGCTTTCTCATCTCGTCCTTACTCTCAACTTTCATCTTGCCAGTGCTGGTAAAAGTATACCTCGGACCAATCAATTCAGCAAACAAAGCCTCATCACGAGGCAAATCAACATCACGCCCCTCCAACCAATCCCTAACCTTAAACCATAACTCAGACCGCATATTAAAATACGTGCCCTTTACACTCGGAGATTCAGACACATTCAACCCGCGCGCAGGCAAATCCAACTCACGCAACCGGTCCAAAACACCAGCACCCAGGCCAATCGAGTCAACAATAATCTCAACAGGACGCTTGGACGGAGACGTGTCCTCAAACTCCGCCACAACAGCACCAGACAACTGCATCAAATCCAACCCACGCCACTTCCTAATAGACGTAACCTTTGGCCCTCGGCGCTTAACAAGAACGCTGCTGTCATTCCCATGCCGAGCAACGTCCAAACCCCAAACAGCAGGCGACAACTCGTCAATCTGCAAATCACGCGACATAGCCCCCTCAACCAAATCAGTCGAAATAACCGTGTCATCCTCAGTCGGAGG
>FUIF01009455.1_pt1 | contig 10547 bp, 24 predicted proteins | sample 1003461 | NCBI WGS metagenome assembly FUIF01 (sample SAMEA80401918, study PRJEB19352) | marine metagenome
GGTAGTCGTCGCTCTGCTGGAGCATGCGTTTAGCTTTCCTGTGCGTCATGATTGCCTAAATATGGTGAATTTACGCCGGAACGTTCTGTCTGTGTCCAATAACGCGTGAGCCTGTTTTACGCCGTAGAGTACCGTCGTGTGGTCTCTATGACCCAACACCTCACCTACTTCACGATAGCTGAATCCTCGGTCCCTGAGGTGCTTCATCGCCATGAAACGAAAGTCGCATATCTCTTGCATACGCGAGTTACTGACCACGCGCTCCCAACACACCCCTAACGCGACAGCCGCACGCCTACACTTGAGCAACTCGTAGCCGAGGTCTACGTTGTAGTTGTCGTCTGCATACCGGCGGCCTACCTCTAACCAATGGTTCATCCCTTGTCGTGTTGCCGCACGAGTGCGCGTAGCTGTTGAGCCATCTGGTTATTGCACGGCCCACACGTAGACCGGTTCTTGTTACCTCCTGTCATCTTGTTATGCCAATCCACGAGGTCTTGATTCGTGTACTTCTCTTTGTGGTCCAGCATATGCCTGATGGCTTCTATGTCTTCGGCTGTGACGGCACTATCCCACTTGTCCAGAGGGCACTTCATGGTGCGTAGCTTGGTTTTCGCTGGCATGTAGCAGCCGCACAACTTGGAGTCGGTGAATGCCTCAGTAACGAGGGGGCCGCAACTCATGGTCGTGGCGACGTAATGTTCACACGCCTTGCACGTTTCCATGCGGCGTGCTCGTTCTTCTCTACTTGCGAATAGCATGACGGAGTTTCTTTCTTGTTCTGTGGAGTGACTGATACAACGTGTTGTGCGGTATGCCGCTTTCCCTACTCACCTGACGAAGGTTGTAGCCGTCAAGGTACAGCGTAAGTACCATGCGGTCGAACCACGGCATATGACACGTGAGTATCATGGCCTCTTCTTCGGCTATCTTCTCGGCGATGTTGTTCTTACTCGCCACCTCGCGCACAGGGGCGGCATAGATGCGGTAAAGGTTCTTGAACGTTCCTCGCGTGGCCTGTGTCCACATAGCCGTGTGGAAATACCCGGCGGGGTTGTCCATGATGTTAGGGGGTGCGGCGCGTAGGACAGCAAGGTAGACGTGGTGAACGAGGTCGCGGGCATCGCGGTGCATGCCGTGGGCTGACTCTACCAACCCTTCATACGCCTCAGCGAACCATGCGTCAAAGTCCTTTCGTGCCCTTGAGTTCATCTACAAGACGTTTGTAGTGGTGGTACATGGACTCTAACTCTTCACGGCTGAAGCGCCTCGTCTTCTTACTCTCTATCAGTAGCCGCTCAGCTGTTCCTTCGCCATACTGCTGGTCAAGGTGTATGCTAAACAGGTACTGCTCGCCTGAACGGAAGCCGTTGCACCTCTTACATTGGAACTGAACGTTCTGTTCGTCCCACCTTGTGCTCATGCAAGCACGGCTCATGAAGTGGCCCGCGTCTACTTCCGTCCAATGTCGTACCGCTCCGCACGTGAAGCACGCGCCCGTACCGGTATGGTTTACTGCTCTCAACCTGATGTACTGACTGAATACGCTGTCAAGTTTCTTCACCGCCGCGCTCCGGTTGAACCTCGTCTTGCGTGGAGTTCGGGTACGGGATGTGCTCCCACCGGCCTCGCTCGTCTGTTTTGACGCGCTTGACTTGGGTTTCCTTTGCAGCGGCTTCTTTCTTTTCACGTGCCTTCTTTGCGTAATTCGCGTACAGCGCCTCTACGTCTTTATCACTGAGCGTAGTAGGGGCGGTGCTTCTTGAGTTCACCCCAAGTTGCTTCACGCCTCTCCGCTCGCTCTCCTTCGTACTGCTGAAATATATCAACAAGTTCCGGTAACTTCAAACGTTCGTACTTCACGGCGTATACACCTGTCTTGAGCCGGTGCATAATGATGGCCCACTCTTCTAACTTCATGACGGGAAACGTTTGCCGTAGGTGCTCTACCGCGAACAGAAGGTCCTCGTCTGTGCGAATGGTTTTGTTCATGTCCAGCGATAGCAATGTCTTCTTGAGCATGAGAATGAGTGCGGCCTCTGTCTGCATTGGGTTGGTGCGGAAGGCGGCTGACACGTTCGTGCCGTGGTGCCACGCGTCCTCAGGACTGAGCACCGAGGTTTCGGAGATGCGCTTCAATGACGCTTCCGTCTGTAATGCCAACTTGTTCATAGGTGTTGTTTTTCAAGGGGTAAAGTCCTTTCCAGCAACCGACGAGGCTCTCTGCGATGATGGCAATGGCTATCTGCTCGTTGCCGCTGGATAGTTTGTGTAGTTTGTGAAGCGCGGTCATCTCTGTAGCAATGGTTTTGAACTTGAACTTGTGCTGAGCCCAGCGCATGTCCAAATACTCTTGCCACGCCTCTCTAAATTGTGTTGAATCCCACGGGTAAGACACCTCTTCTTTAAGTGTGTTGTAGTTGGATTCTTCTATTGTATTAGTAGCGCGTCTTTTTGACTTGTCTGAATGGTCATTTTGACCACCCTGCATGGTCATTTTGACGCGGCTGCCTTGTCGTGAGGTGATGAACCTGTTCCTTCCGTCTGATTCTACCGCGATGTAGCCCAGCGTTTCCAACTTCTTAACGGCACGTGAGATGGTGCTCTTGCTGATTTGATATTCGGCGACGATGGTGTCGTTGCTCTTGTAGAACACCTTGCCATTGCCTGTGAACGAGTCTATCTCGGCAAGTAACGCCTTCTCAACGAGGCTCAGGTCTTTGTCCAACCACACCTCTGCCGGAATCCACACGCCCTTAAACTGCCTTTCCATCTGTCTTGAGTTGTTCTGTAACCATCTTGAGTATCACTTCCTTGTCGTGCGTATGGAACTCTGCTTGGGTAGTAGGAGTCCAATGGTCGCTCGGCTTCTCTCCGTTCCACGTGGTTTGCTTCGTGTACTTGGTGAATCTGATGTGGTAGAATGCTTCCATCATGTCGTGAGATGAACGAGGGGAAGCAAGCGGAGGAAGAACCCCCCGCTCGCTATACCACGTGTTTAGGTGTTGGCCGTTGGTTCTATGTCGCGTAAGATGTGCTCGCGGTGAAGCACCTCCCCTGCCAACTGAATGAACGTTACGTCCTTGTCCCTGATGATTTCAGGGCTGTGCTTGAGTATGCCCCGTGGGTTCTTGTTAATCCAATTACGGACGGTGACGGTCGTCACCCCAAGTTCCTCAGCGCAGCCCGTTATCGTGCCGAACTGCTTGCGTATGAAGTCTCTCATGGCTTGTCATGTTTGCATTCGTTGCATATCTCGTAACGCTCCGTCCCCGCAGTAAGGACGTAGCCCTCTCCGTTGCAGGTTGGGCAGTCCTTCTTGATTTGGGTTGCTGCAATTAGTTCTCTCATGGCTTGGTCCACTTGATGAGACCCCAAAACAGACTCACCTCGGCAGATGGTTTGAGGTATCGTGTGTATTTGGCGCTCTGTTTCTGCTTCCCACGGGGTAGCTTTCTGTTCAACTTGACGCGCTGTTGCTGTATCGCGCTGGTTGTGCGCCCAAGTCGCCCGGCGATTTGGCTGTCCGTAGCGCCTGAGTCGAATTGTTGCAAGAGTAGTTCGTTCTCTGCTTGAGTCCACTTGCTGTTCTCTCTGTTCATATCATTTCGTTTAGTTCACGCAGCATGGTTTCTTGTTGCGGATGCGTGATTTCCGCGTAGCACATTGGGTTAGGACGCGTGTGCGGCACTCGCCACGCGCTTCCGTCGTAGTAGTGTACCTCGTAGATGTTGTTCCTGTGGTCGTCTGTATGACCCCAGCAACAGAGGTAGACGCCGGCCTTCACCGGAGCGTCTTCCCACTTCCACCACAAGGTCACGGCTTTACCTCAGGTTTGATGCGCGCACGGGCTTGCAGGGCCAACCGAGCGAACTGCATGACTTGGTCTTCGTAGTTACCGGCATGGCTGTCCGCCACCTGCATAGCGATACCCACGGCCCACGACGCGATGATACCTTTGGTGTCGTCGTCGCTGTATGAGCGTGAAGGGCCGTTGCTATACCCCGGCTTGCTGAACGTCAACTTCGTTCCGTGGAATCCGCTATTGGACGTGTACTCTACGTCGTCACCGACCTTCCACCGGTCTGGACTCTTGCTTGATACGACACCTGTCGTGCCGTCGTCAAGTTGACAATTAAACGCGTACATCGTGGCTCCGTCTCGCTTGGATATCCACGTTGGAGGGTTGGCCTCTGAGAGGCTCTGAATCTTGGCTTGTGCCATGTTACAAGGATTAAAGGTTACACACCTTCCGGATGAAGGCGCTGATTTGTTTCTGAGTAGGGTTCTTCACTTGGCTAAAAGGGACGCGCGGCTGGTATTGCCATAGGTAGTCGATGACTTGTTGCATCTCGCCGTTGGTCATTTCACCGAGGGGCAGCCTCCATCCGAACTCGTGTTTCGTGTCTTCGTCCCATAGGGCCGTGTCAAGTAGGTTGTCTATCTTGAACTCCAAGTTCTCTTCGTAGAGTTCATCGCCGTGTGTAGCCACTTCCCAAGCGGCGTTATAGGCGTCTTCGTTCTCCCATTCAGGGGGAGGGCCGAGGGGCTGGTCAGGGGTGTTCCACATAGTATTCGTTTTGTTGCGTAAGATGGTGGCAAAGAATGTTACTCACAAGTAGATGGGAAATTTACTTCCCACTCTTTCAAGTGCGATGCTACCTCGTACCAATTCACGTTATCCATCAGAGTAACGTCTTCCATGTCAGGCGTCCGTCAGGGAACATGCTCAGGAAGAATCGCTGACAACGGAACTCAAAGTTGCTGCGTCTATGGTTGATACGAACGAACTCGCACGTAAGGTCTTGGAGGGTCTGGTCGTTGTCGGCCCAAAGTAGTACCTGCCACGTCTCCCAATTAGACCAGCCGTTGTAAGTGTTGTCGCTCATAGGAAGTACAGGTTAATGGTTTGACGGATGTTCGTGTCTTCGGTTCCAAACTCTTTCATAAGCGTTTTCCTTCATCTCCTTCTTGTTGTAGCCGAGTTTGTACATGTCCCAATAGGACTCGCGGATAGCCCGCTTGACGCCTCCGTAGCCTTGCTGACGGATGATGGCCTTGATGTTATCAGGTGTTGCTCTCATAGTATGTTGTTTTAGTAGGGGGGCACATGGCCCCCCGTGTGGTTTAGTGTTGACCAAGTGCCTTGTAGTAGCAGTCTGCCAACTCTTGTGCAGTATCTCGCTGACCGCAAACCAACGTGAGGTTGCGTTGAAGGGTGGCGATGTGCTTCTTGAGGTCGATGATTTCGTCACTGAGTTCGTTCACCTCTTGGTTGCGGTCATTCAACCACTCAGCGTATTGTTCTTTTTGCTTTCGCGCTACGTCGCGCTCAGCACGTACTAACTTGAGGCGCGCACGCAAGTTGATAGGGTTGTTTTCGTTTGTCATGAGTGAGGTATTTGTGTTTTCCATAGCCGCAAGTTGGGGCGCAACTTTTGTTTCCACAAGGAAACAGCAAACTTTTTTTGAGTTTCCAGCGTTCACGAGGGGTACAGACGCAAAAGAGGGAAGCAACGTTTTGCCTCCCTCCCCGATGATAAAACAAAATACTAAGATGCCACACTCATGTAGCAGCGACCAATATAGGCATCACACGGCTTCCCTCACCTGCCAAACGTAGTTATCTCTACGCTCTTCCAAGCGAGCCCACCATCCACCCAAGCGGGGGGTAGCGAAGTTCTTCTCTGTAGCCCAGCCCGCGAACCTGTCTCCCAACTTCTTGTAGCTACCAAGCCTCATGTGATGTACTGTCCTTTGCTCCAAGCGCATGGAGTTGCTGATTCTGTCGATGGTAACGGGGTGATACCACTTCTGATGGTCGTGTCCACGTAGAATCAGGTCGGCATCTGGGAAGTCCTTTGGTCTATGTCGATGCCAAGGACGCCCTTAGAACGCTTTGCGCCGCCTCCATAGCCGTGGTGATAGTGGATGTTGAAACGGCGCCTCGCTGCTCCGTTTCTGTGCGCCCTCACGCACAGCCAACCGGCATACCCTCCAACCTCTACGTGTCCACCGGCGTCGTTGATGATTTGTGCTACGCGGTCGATAGGCGACACCATCATTCTCTTCTCTATGTTCGTCTCGTGGTTTCCACGGCTGATGAACTTGATGACGTCGTGGTACTTGGCGAGGTGTGCCCCCACGTCGCTCAACACTTCGTCAACGTATGTCACCTTCTTGTACTCAGGTCTCAGGTCGGCGTAAGAACCACGTGGGTCCCAGCGCCCCTGCATGAGGTCGAAGAGGTCGCCAAAGATAAACACCCCGGCGCCTAACTCACGAGCCTCTTCAAGGTGGCGGAACAAGAGGTCCCTATCGCACTTGACAGAATCGAAGTGTACGTCGCTGATGAATAAGAAGTCTTGATGTGCCTTACGGCCTGGAAGGTTGACGTCTACCTCATGGATGACGCGGCTCTTTCTCAGTAGGTCCATATGCTGTTCTTTGGTTTGTTAGGGTCCATGTCTACGTGAATGAAGTCCTCACCAACGCCGAACCTTGTGAAGCCGGCATCAAGTAGCGCCTCCATCATCAAGAAACGTTTGCGGCTGTTCGGTACAGCTACGTCAACGGCATAGCCGAGAAGGTGACTGCTACGCTTGGAACCTCCTACCTCACGATTCCACTCTATGGTCCTCACGCCACTGGTCACAATAAACGGGAAACCGGCGATGTCGCGGGCGATGTCTAACGCCTCTACAACCGCCGGTTCCATCAGTTCGCCGCTTCCGGGCTTGTCAGGAGAGTCAAACTCTGACAACTTGAAATACTTGTACATTACATACCTTGTTTAGCGAGTAGAATCTTGAGTTCTTGGATGCCCTCTACGCACTCTTTGAGCATGGTTTTCAGTTCGCTTTGGTCGTGTTCTAAGCGGTACACCCTTCCTTTCAGTTTAGCCACCTCGCTGTTCATGCTCACCCACACGCCTATCACGGCGATGAGCGAGGGCACGAGGCTCAACAATGATTCGGTCGTCATTTCTTGTCGTCTTTTGGCTTGGGTTCTACTTTGGGCTTACGCTCTTGCTTGGCTAACCACGCCCGTAGTGCCTCTTCGTTCTCTTTCCGGTTCATCGGAAGAGGTAGTCAGCGAGTTCCTGTGGCATGTACTCGTCGCCTCCACTCACCGTCATTCCGTTCTGATAGTACACCTGTGTCTCTGGACTCATGTCGTTGCCCGTGTTGCTGTTGTACTCAGGGAACAGGCCTACGTTCTGCCGCAGGTACTCTACCATACGCGTGGTGTAGAACTGAGCGTTCTGTCGCGCCCCTTCTATCTCTCTGTGGAGGTCGTCAGGCCCAATAGATGCGGTGTTCTCTGCCGTGCGGATAACGAGTCCTCCGTTGTCAAGTTGGACGTAGAGGTTGGGCAGTAGTTCAACCATCGCCCACCACGTAGTAGCCTTCCTCACGTAGCTGTCGAGCAACGTCTCGTAGTCGCCGGCAACGCTGTTGCCTGATATGTCGGCCTTCAACTTGTTCAAGAGGTCTGTGCCGAGGTAGGCTTGGAGGTACTTGTCCTGTGCCAAGATGACCGACGGAACGATGACCGCATCCTCTACCGCGCCGTTTAGCTGCGTGATGCGCTTCATGTAGTCCGGGTTCACGAAGAGGACTTCTGCTGTTAGTGCCATTAGCGTGGGTTTAGGTAGCCCCTATTGGGCATGTTGATAGGTTTGATGTCTTGCCTTCCGCCGGGCTCACTCTTAATCTTGTTGCGCTTGCGCTCGTCCTCAGGAAGGCGGCTGATGATGCGCTTGGCTTCTGCCACGCTAATCTTCTCGTTTGGCTTGAAGCCGTCTTGAGCCTTCTTCAGGTACGTCTGACGCACCCACCGGTGATGGCAGTTAGGTCCTCCCTTGAACTCCCAAATAGAGTACGTGTCGCTACCATTAGGGCCGAACCCCGGATTCACTGCGAGGTCTCCAGCAGCCAAGATGTCTTCCTTCCTCCACACGCGTCGCGCTTGAACCATCTTCTTACAGAACTCACGGGTGTTCTCGCGTAGGCCTCCGTCGTACTTGTAGCGGATGCGTACAATCTCGTTGTCCATGTCGCTCTTGCGCTTGCTGTCTCCCGGCACACGCGTAGCAAACGCCCAAAGAGCGTCGCGGGCTGGTTCCAAGTCAAGGTCTACGTCAACCTCGTCGATGAGTTCCCACTCGTCCTCGTCTATTTCTTCACCTTTCTCGTACAAGTAGTCCAAAGAGGCGTCAAGGTTGATTTGCTCGCTCAACTCTACCGGTGCCACGCCTTGCGTTTCAAACAGGCGGTCGGCTGTTTGGGTGTCGAAACCAAGCATCGCAATCAAGAGTTGAGAGGCCTGTTCTTTGGTCAGTTCTCCGGTAGTGGTTTTCGTGATGATGTCTACCGCGCTGCTGATTTGTACACCGGTGTATGAGACGTCTACGTTCGCTTCTTCTGCCTGTGGTTTCGTCAGCATAATTTGTGACGGCGTTCCGGCGGCGGCAAAGATTTCCTCTAACGCGTCTGTGATGATGCGCTGGTAAGGTGTGATGACGTCGTCTTTGAAGATGGTTTCTGCCGTAGCCAACTCCGTTCCTCCCCCCAACTTACCCCCTACCATGACGCCGAACATCATTGGAGAGGTAACGCGGTGGCCTACCATGATTTTAGCAACGACTTCCTCAGAGAGGAACTGATACTGCTTGTCGGCATCGCTCAAAGGGAACGGCTCAAAGTCAGGTTTGCGGTCTGGTGAGTCGCTGTACGTGACGATGAACTTGCCCGCGTTAGTAGCGCCGGCCAACTGCCGTTCGATGTCGTTACGGATGCGCCTTCTCTCTTCTTGCGCAGGGACGCCGTTCTTGAAGTGGATGGTAAACGAAGGAGCGAGGCCGTTCTTGATGTTGTTGATGTGATAGACGCCTATCTCTTTGTCCAACTCGATGTAGTTTACAGAACCAATGTAGTCCGGCTTGGGGTAGAAGTAAGAGCCGGGGCTGAATGGTTTGACGTAGAGAATCTGATGTGGCGACTCCACGGCTTTCGTAGGGTCGAAGGCACACACCATCTCAGGCTCACACTTCTTGTCGCTCCAATCTTTGGAGTAGTAGTAGTGCTCGACTTTCTCGTCCTCGTTCACCTCACCGCTGCGGATGTTTTCAAAGGGACAATGACGAACCTTTGCAATCGTCGTGCGGTCAATGCTGTATACGACCTCCAAGGCGAATCCGCCCTGTATCTTGAGGTCTAAACACGCCTTGCGCAACTCTTCGTCCAAGCCCCACTCTTGTGCTTTCAGGCGAGCGTCTACCTCCGTAGCTTGAACGCCGTCGCCAAAGAGCATGTACGCAATGGATGTGCATAGGGCGTTGTGCGTTGCACTACTTTGGAACAGGTCGATAAGGTATTGGGGGTACAGGTTGTCGTCCCCGTAGTTGACGTAGCCCAGCGAAGAGGGTGTCTCCGCGTAAGAACGTTCTTCGTATTGCTTCAGTTTGAGTAACTCCATCACTCGTAATATATGACGTTGTCAGGGATGTTGACGTCGGGGATATTCCACGCCGCTTCCGCAGTCACACGGAGGACGCCCGTTTCACACACTCCAACGACAGACGCATCGGTTGGGTCAAGGTTGGTTTCGCTGGTCTGTCCGTAGATAGCGTACGTGTACAGCCCGCTTTCTTTGAGTAGCACCTCTCCATTCACAGGGTCGGGGTTGTCTGTTGGTAAGGCCGCCCGTGTATACCGCTCGTTGTCTACCTCCACGTTCAAGATGCAAGATGTCGTGTCCTTTGTGGCGTCGTTGGTGAGCACCAAGAGGTACCTCGTGAACGTAGGCATGAACTTCCTCGCGCTAAACGGAGTGAAGTAGGCTGTCTGCGGCGATGTGTTGGCTTGGAGGTGTACCATAGTTTAGAGAAGAAGAAGGGGGAAGGCAAACGCCCTCCCCCACCTTGTAACAATAACGGCCTAAGGTCGGCCCGATATGTCGTTTATGAAGATGGTGTCGGCGCGGCGTTGATGTCGATGTCGGTATCGACAGGAACGTTGTTGGCCACATCCAAGAATGGAGCAGGGGCGGCCTCTTGAGCAGAGAACTCCAAGGTGAATCCGTTCTGGTCGCCGGGGGCAGTACCGGTCTGAGCCGTTCCGCCTTGAACCTCTACGCCGTTCTTGTGACCCATGATGAACCAATTATCGTTCTTGTCTTGAACGATGAGTGCAACACGGCCCTTGACAAGGTTGGCAATCTCAGCGATGTCGCCGGGTGCCGCCTTGTTAAAGGTTACCGTACAAACCTGTTCAAAGAAGACACTACCGACGGTCAAGTCGGCTGTGATGGTTTGGTTCAAAGAGCCTGAATCGCGGCTCATGTCGTAGGTCTTAAAGTCGATAGCGGATGTAACGCCGGTAGCCAACGTCACACCATCAACGATACCGGCAGTAGTCGCGGCAACCTCTCCCCACTGCCATTCGTCTGGGAGCCAAGGAGTGATGTAGATGCGCTTGATACCTCCAAGGGAGTCCTTGCATCCAATACCACGTCCAACAAGTGTAAGAGCACAGGGCATGTGA
>FUIF01023873.1_pt1 | contig 10545 bp, 10 predicted proteins | sample 1003461 | NCBI WGS metagenome assembly FUIF01 (sample SAMEA80401918, study PRJEB19352) | marine metagenome
TGTTCCCGTAGGATAGTTGATAGTTCCGCTGTCAGCATTCGCAGTGCTTTTATCCACATACGTCAGGTTAATGTAGAAGTCAGCACCATACCATTCGCTGAATGACATCTGAGCACCAGACGACTTGTCAATAAGCCCCCTGATATCTGAGTCATTAATAGAGGCGCTAGTACCGGATGTTCCACCAGCCTCTACGTGAATATCATTCAAAGAGATTGCACCACTTGTTTGTAACGCCATGCTATTCTCCTAGCTTTGCTTTAAGCTCGTCGATCTGCGCCTTGTATGCGATTGCCATTTTATAGTTCATCTTCTGCCGGTGGCGGGTTGGCGATTAATGCAACAGCATCCTCGGCGCTGTTTGCCGACGCGTTGCAGAAAACAATGTGCTGTTTTTCTGTCTCTGTGTCCGTAACCAGCCATCCATTATCTGTGTCGGCTATCCGCTGTGCTGTGTATTGTGCGGCCATACTAGTCTCCTACAAAAGAGTAATTTGAAAATTGGATGAGGAGGATCGTCTGTTTTCTATGTAAAACGAACCGGATGTCCCGCCTAGGAAAAGACCGACATTGCTGTCTGTCCCAGTCGTTCCTGTCGGTGGACCAGATGCGTAAACGTCAAAATCGGAACCTGTTGTCTGCGTTCCTGCTGGCGATAATGGGGTGTCCCCAAAATCGACAAGAGCATACCCGCTCAGTCCCATCTGTGGAAAAACGCCTTCGCCCGCGCATACCACGCTGAGAAAGCCGCCGTATCTGCCCGTTGGCGTAATAGTGGCGAATGCATCGCTGGCGATTGTTACTTGCAAGCCATTGAGGTGCATATTGCTTAGTTCGACTACTCCGCTGGCAATGTCTACTTGCCCAGTGTCCTTGGCTTCAATAGCAGTGACACCAGCAACCTTTAGCAGCAGCTTAGGGTCGCTGCCCTCGCTATTTACGTCGGTGTGGATAACTAAGTTTCCGACGCCGGAGTTGGCGTCAATGTCGTGGTCAACACCTGTGTTTGTGTCCGTAAGCCGAAGTTTGGGGGCCGCAGAAACGATTGATGCTGAACCAGTAATATCAACGCCGCCAGAAACGCTTAGGTCATTAGAAATATCGACATTGCCACTTTCGTCGAAGCGCATGGCTTCGTTTGCAAGTTTCGTGCCAGTGTCAGCGTCACCGTAACGGAACTGCATTTCGCCGCCATCAACAAAGACTTGCCAATCAGTAGCAGAACTGGAATTATCCCCAAAAGTTAGGTTTGGCCTGTACGCAGTAATTAAAGCAGTGAAGTCGTCACTTGCGCCGCTAGCGTCTGCTACATGCAGTAGTGCTTCAGGCGAGTTTGTCCCAATGCCGATTTCACCGCCGCTGTCGATACGCATCCGCTCCGTTGCGCTGGTCGTAAACGCCATGTAATCGCTGCTATGTGAATAAATAATGCGACCCCGGTCAGCGTCGTCAACGTCTCCGAAATTAACTCGACTGGTAGCGCTAGTGCCAGAAATATTGAGGTACAAAATAGAATCGTCGCCAGACCCTGTGCCTTCAGCGAGTAGCCGTATATCTGCATCTCCAGACGCTTGTCGAATATCAAGAGTCCTACCGGGCGAGGTCGTCCCAATGCCAACATGGTTGTTTGTGGTATCAACGTGCAGGGTGTTTGTATCCACTGTCAGTCCCGCAAAAGTCGGGCTATCAGTTGTAGCGACACCTTGATCTAAAGCCTTAACAGAAGCTTCACTGGTTAGCTCGCTATCCATGACAGCGCCCGCAGCAGTGACGTTTGCTGCGTCTGTTACGTCCGCACTAGCTTCAATACCGTTAAGCTTAGTATGATCTGCATCCGTAAACACATTCGAATCCGTAGCGGACTCTACTAAAGTGCGGATCTCAGCAGCTGTCTGATCAGCAGTAGCACTAGCTTCAATACCGTCCAGCTTATCGAATAGGGATGCGTGTGCAGTAATCATTACTACAGCGTTGCCTGTAAGATTGAGCAAGCTACCTGTAGAACTTTCGACAAGTGTACGAGAGAGCGTAGTACCAGATGCCGTATAAGTACCCGTACCTACCTCAAACGCATTGCCGTCTTCGATAGAGTAATGAATGGTCTGACCGTTAGTGATACCACCAGCAGAAAAAGACTGATACCCAGATACAGCAGACCCCAGCGTAATAGTGCCAGTGCCTGTCGTACTTGTTAGTACCTTTACCCGGTTTGCAAAATCGACCATTATAATACCTTACGTGATCTGAAGGACGCCGTTTGCTGCACTAAAGTCAACAGTGAAGCTGTCACCGTCATTCAAAGTAAGGGAAGAACCATAATCGTAATACCCAATAAGAGGGTCTGCAGGAGATGTAACAGTGTCATTGTACAAATACACGTACCGGAAAGCACCAACGGAACCGCCTGACGCGGTGAGCGTCTTATCAGCTAACACAAGCTTGTATACGCCACTCGCCTGCGTAGACGAAGACGTAGTTACGTTGCGGTCACCCGATAGATTGCTGTAGCTAACCTGTGTCAGATTTCCCAGAATGCCATTCCCGTCAGAAGCGGGGTTTGAAGACTCGGAAGCAGGGGCCGTATTTGTGAGTGCAATCACAATCTGATCCGACTCCAAGTCCATATTGTGAACAGCGTTCTTTACGAAGTCGTTCACTTTATTAAAAGTTGCCATTGTGATTTCCTCTTAAAGGCACAAAGGGGCCAGCATTACGCCAGCCCCAAAGTCTGTCTATCAGGTCTGTGCCGGAGCGACGTCGTTAGCAGCAATAGCGGCGTGTTTGTTGCCGATTGCGTTAACGTCCATCATTACAGCCCACACGCGCAGTTTACCTGCAGTGAGAGCATCTTCCGTAACAAACTTGAGGTCGATGGTGTCCGCAGCAGTCGTGATCATGATCTGAGCAGCTTCAGCGGCAGGCGTACTTGCGTAGTCACCATCCGAAGCGCCGATAATGTCAAGGCCATCCACGTACTTATCAACAACACCGCCTGTGAAGCCGAGGTCTACAGTACCAGTAGTACCAGAAGCAGACGTCAGAACTTCAATACCAGAAGCGAGAATCGCAGTGCCTTTAGGCACATTAATCATCGTCTCGGTATCACCAGCGGCATAGTCAGCGCCGTTCTCAGTGATCTGAGCAGCAATGTCCAACTCACGCTCAACAAGATACGGAGCAGGACCACGAGAGCCTTTTCCCTGTGCAGGGAGGTCAGCAGCAGTATAAGCAGCCATAAGTCTTTCTCCTCTTAAGCTACGTTGTACTTAGCAGTACAGATTGCCTCTGGACGCAAAATCTTACGACCATAGAGGTGCATACCACGAACGATGTCCGCGAACGAGTCGGGATCACGGTACGTCTCAACCTTGTTGATCTGCTCTGCCGAAGCAACAGCTGAATCATGACCCGAAACAATCACACCGTAGTTGGCGTTCTGGTTAGCAGAACCAGCGGTGTCTGCACCAGTGCCGACGGACGGCAGGTTGTTCGAGACGTACACACGGAAGCCGTGCAGGTTGTTGAGAACGAGACCGTTCTGCAGGCCCGAACCGCCGAAGTCTGCGTTCAGAAGACGACCGTCTTCGTCTTTCAGCATTTCGATGAACGTCGGGTCGAGGACCAGCCAACGACCACGGGTGTCAACATTCTGCTGATCAAGGCGACGCGACATACGTGCAACGATCTGCAGAGGGGAGACAGTGGCAGTCGGGACAGCAGTTGCACCCGGCAGACGAATAGCAACAGGGATCGAGTGATCGCCTGCAGAAGCCGTCGTGATAGAGTTAAAGGAACCCTTAGTCAGCTTCATTGAAGTAAGCAGTTCGTCAGAACCAGCCGTCGAAACAGCTTTGGTGCCGGAGACAGAATCGTTAACCGCGTCGGCAGCGCCGTGTTTAGCGGACTGCTTGTAGCCTGCCAGATAGCCCAGACATTCCTGATCCATCTGATCTGCAAGACGGTAAGCAGCACGATCCGTAGCGAGACGCATGAAGTCGATGTGGCTGTGAGCCTCTTCGATGTCATCCATCTTGAAAGCAAAGTAGTTAGCTTTGTCTACGGTCAACTGAAAGTCCGTGTCTTCCAAGTCCTGAGCGGTGACAGAGGTGCCACGATCATAAGTCGAGACGGAGATTTCCGGCTCTTTCATGATGCGAACGGTGTCACCTTGGTTTGCGATTTCACCAAAGTAATCAGAGTTGGTGATTGCGTTTGCAACAGCCGCCTTGCGGAAGGCGATCTGCGTTTGTTTGGAGTAGATTACCGGTGAAAAGTTGCCGTTTGGCAGGTTACCGTATCCACTTGCTTTAGCGAATGCCATAGTTGTTTCCTCCTAAGATATGGCAATGTTTAAGAAACACTTCATATCCACGAAAGAGGCCGCTTGTTTGAGGGTGGTCAGGTGCTATCAGGATGGCCGTCCTTCAAGCTCTGGGCCTCTACAGTCGGGTAGTCTTTAACGTAGCATGTGTGTAAAACACTAAGAACCTAGCTTTGGTTCTTTGTGCTAATAGTTTTACCTACTTATTTACTTTTGTCAACTACTTGTTTGACATATCGTAGATAAACTTACCAGAACGCATGGCTTCTTGGATTTCATCCATACGTTTCTCGTATTCCCTAGCACTCATCTTAGCGATTTGAGACTCGCGCAGGAAACTTGCTGACTCGTTCTCTTCTGGCCTAGCAGAAGAACGAGCCTTAACTGAGGACGCCGCATTTTTGTCGGTTGACTTCTGCGGCTTGGAGTCGATGCCATTGTCTACCTTGTATAGATCAATAACACGGGCGACAGACTTTGAGTCATACTCATCGTCATACAAAGCGTTCTGCATTGCTTTAGGCAGATTACCTGCCCATTCGTGGAATGCTTCATCCGCGCGAATTTCAGCGAAGTCTGGGTGTAGAGACAGTAGCTCTGCTTCTGCCTTCTGCTTACGCGCATCTAGGCGCATAGCCTCTACTTCTTTCAACCGATCATCCAGATCCAACGTCTGCTTCATTGCCTTGTCTTCTGCGATAGCTTCGACAATAGCTGCAACGTCAGGGTACTTCTTAGCCCATGCCTCGACGTCTTCTTTCGTCTTAGGCAAAGTAAACTCTTTGTTCGCAGACTTCTCTAGCTGGGACTCAAGCTTCTCAATGCGAGACTTCCAGTCCTTCTCTTTATCTGCCATGTGCTTGCGGATTTCACCGTAGCGCTGCTTGAAGGTCTTCTCTTCCGCGCTTAGCTCTCCTTCGTCAGATCCATCTGAGTCGGATGCTTGCTTTTCCTTTGCGGCTTCTTCTTGTTTGGGATCACCCTCATCTTGTACTTCGGCTGTCTCAGATCCCTCGCTACCGGATTTGGCTTCTTCGACTTGCTCTTCATCGTCTTCCGTAGAAGCCTCACCCTTTAGCAGTGCCGCAAGTTCCGCTTCTTCCTTTGCAATCTTAGCCTGATTCTTGTTATGCGTAAATGAATCTACTGAAAGCTCTTGTTCTTGCATGGTTGTTTTCCTTATGTTGGGGCCAGCTTTTTAAGCCGGGTAGCCTTATAGTTATTTTTAGGAGTCGTCAAGTTATACTTTCTTACCCCATTCGAAGCAAGTATAGTCTTCTATCCAGAAGCCCTGTAGTTCCAGATTACGAACGGCATTAGTTTTGATGTCCCGTTCACATGCCTCCCGTGTCTTAAACAGATTTGGGCCTGTAAAGTTAGTGCACCTCTTAGCAGGTACGTCGCCTGCAGCCATCGTACAAGCAAATACTAAAGCAGAGAACATGATCAGGTATCCTTAATTACATGCCATCATCCGGCGGACTAAAGTCGGGAGTCGGTGCGTCTATGCTACCTTGATCTCCGCCGGGATCAGAGAAGGTACCTACATCACCCATCTCAGATGTAGTTCCTGATTGAGGCGCACCAAATGGGCTGCTGAAAACACCTAAAGGACCTGTGGGATCAAAAGCCCTACTAGCGCCAGCGAGTTCAGAGCGTTGTGCAGAAGATAGACTGGTATTAGCGGCTCTATCAGCAAATTCAGATGCAGCTGTAGCCGAGGCTGCGACATTAGCAACTCCTGCAATGCTACCTAATGGTCCCAAACCAAAAGCCGACAGCCCAAAACTAGCGGCCTGCATCGAATCTAGTGTATCTTGCGCTTCTTCTATAGACATTTGAGAAAAGTCTAATTCAACATCTTCGGGTCGGCTCGCATCATTGTAGTCTTCAGCGTCTAACCGTTCGAAACCTTCAGGTAGATCGTCGCCTGTCTGGAAAGTGATGGTATTGCCTGCCGCATTTCTAGCCACGCTGTACTTTGGAATACTTGTTGAACCCGTAAGTCTATTAAGCAGTTGCGGTGTAAGGCCACCCACATTCATCATCGCAGGTTCCGGCTCTGGCTCTTCCATGACTTGCAACTCAGACACGTCAAACGGAAGCATCTCTTCTGCTGGTTCACCACCAATACGCCCGTTCTGCTGCATACTGTCGTAACCCATCTTTGCGGATGTACGAAGGTCTTCAAAGAACTTCACGCCGTAATACTGCACCACATCTGCTGGTACAACATATTCGCCTGCACTCAGCTGAGCGGGGATGTCATCCCGTACTTCTTCTGGAGAAGCGCCCATAGGCACCTCATTACCGGAAACCGGATCTACGCCAACCGTAGTATCTGGAGCAGCGCCTGTACTCTGTGCAGCCGACTGCAAAGCAGCCATCATTTGTTCTTCATTCATGGATAAGCCACCCTCGTTGTATCCTGCATATTCCATATCTAGTTTTGCATTTTTAGCAAGCACTAGTGGACCAATTTGTATTACTTCTTCTGCTTCACGTACTGGTATGTGTTTGTTGTTTTCGCCTCTTACATAAAAAGAGCTTTGTCTACGAGGGTCAAAACCAACTTGAGTCCACTCAGGATCATTTAAAAGAGCAGCACCTTTTTCACGAATTGCTTCTACATCTAAATCTATAACTTCACCAGATACAGTAGCATAAGGTGTTTTACCTCCGCCTGTGCCAATCTTCTCACCCGTTTTTTGGGATGCTAAAAATTTTACAGGCCCATCACCCACGCCTCCATAGTGAATAGCTTTGGCATAGTGTGTTGCTGTGTCACCCTTTGGTCTACCAGCAACAATCCAAGTATCGTAAGCTTTGTACGCTGGGATATCCAAACGACCGTTGAAACGATCCCCTATCTTTAGGGCCGACTGTGTAACACCTAAAGATTCTGCTGTATCTGGAGATAAGACAAACTTACCGTCTTCACGCTGACTTGAGTTTAAGGAAAACACTGTCGCTTTATTGCTAGGCTCTCTCGGTAGGGCATCCCAAGATTCAACAGGTTTATAGGCATTAACATTTTCTAAATGCTGCTCTCTAGTGATTTTTTTATCACGTAACGCTCTAGCGGACTCTTCTAATTCAGGTGTACGAATATCAGGGTCAACTTGTCTAAAGTTAGTTACGAGAGACTTTGCATTCTTTTGCCAAGATGCTGCATCATCTGCTTCATCTAACGCAGATACAAGTTTATCATAGGCTTTGTTGGAAACCTGCCGCATCGCCCCGCCTGCAGTTTTTATAGCCTTGCCTGCAGCATCTCCTACGACGGGGACAATACCTACAATACCTGCAGCTGCGTTAAGCCCCGCACCCAGATAATCGCCCTCCTGCAGAGCCTCTGCTGTATCCTTTATTGCGATAGCCTCACCTACGACAGGGAGAGACTCTAAAGCAAACTGCCCTACATCTTTTAGTGTAGCTTCTGGCTCTTCCTCGTAATTTGAGGGATCAGTTTTATCTACTGCAAACTGAGGCAAACGAACAAGACCTTCAGATAACGCCATCTCCGTCTGCTCTTCTAACGCACCCATGTCTGCGTTTTCATTCTCAGCCATTGACCTTATCCCTTAAATACTTCATCCGCTGATACGCTTGAACTGCACCCTGTGCGCGATGCACATCAACTAAACTCTCTGCTACAGCAAGCTTACTGTTTTCAATAGAGATGCACTCATCAAGATGTTCGACGAACGCATCCCACGTAGATTTGTTATTAACTAGCTGCTTAAGCGACATTACCTGTAAATCCTTGCTCGCCCGGAATAGGAGCTGCGCCTACGCCAATCTGGCTACCGCCGCCACCGCCCATGTCTTGTACGCCCTGCGGCCCCTGACCTTCTGGTGTTCCGGGTGGCGGTGCTGGGGGTACGCCGTCTTGTGGTGCTGCGCCTTCAGGGGGTGGAGCAGGCTGCTGGAAGCCTTTGAGGATCTCTGCCTGAATGGCGGCATCCTGCATTGAGTTGGTAACCTTGTCTGGGTCGAGGTCCATACTCTTAGCGATCTCGCGAATGATATAGTCCATCTTAGCAAACGGGGCAAGCGTCGGGTTCTGTGCTACCTGCAAGAACTGCATGAGACGCTGGCTGCGTACTTCGTTAGCCATTAGACTTTCGGTACCTGCAGCACGTACCTCTAGGTCACCTCGAATATCAGAGTCAAAGTCGAACTGCATGTTGAAGGCGAAGAAAGCTTTACCGATAGGACGAATCAGGTAATCGTCAACATTCTTAACCACATTACGAATACTGCCATTAGCAGCAGACATGAGCATAGAAATTCCGCTTGCGGTCCTACCAACGCCTGATACGCCTGTTTGACCGTGTGCAAAACTTGGGAAACCTGTCGATTCATCTGCGAGCACCCGTGCCTTATCAAAGAGTTGCATGTTTTCGCCAGCCACATTCGGGAACTTTGTACCGAAGATAGCCTGACCGGGAGCGCCTCCCTGACGTCGGAATACCTTACCGGGGTACACACTCATGTCTTGACCCGGCACGAGGTTCGTTTCATCTACCTCAATGATCAGGTTGCCTGACAGGGCTGCGTTATCAATAGCCATACGCATGAAGCCGTTCATCAGCGTCTGCGTGTCGTCCATGTTTTCTGCGATACCTACACCGAAGAACGAGTATGGGTTATGCTCGTAAGGCACAGAGTAATACGGAATGTGTGCAGGCTTGAACGGGTTCATAACAAAGCGGATGACTTCGCCGTTACACACCCAGATGTTACAGTTAGCCTCATCCAGATCTTTGTACTCGCTAGGCACGTTAATGCCATTCTCTTCGAGGATCTTCAGATCGCAGTAGCCCCAGAACTCCAACACCTGCCAACGCTCTGATGTAGGCTGTGTGTCGTCATCCTCCATGCTGCGTTCCCAGTACTTCTGTTCGTAGTCTGGGCCACGATCAATCGCAGTCTGCAGTGCGGACTCAATGAAGTAAGGGCGCGTCTTCAGATCGCGAATCTGGGTGCGAGACATACGGTGCCGTTCGACAACGTACTCTGCGTCTTCCATGCTTGTAGCTTCTGGGTCAGGATAGAAGTCCCACAGAGATACGTGGTTCACTTCTGGTACAGTTTTGATAAGCGGATCGTACTCGCCTTCTGCACCCCAGTTAGGGTATTCCTTGTCTACAGCAAAGGGACCTTTCATTACGCCTGTGCCTAGAAGCGCCATCTCGAATGCCATACTACGAAGATGTACAGAAGCGCCAGACTCTGCCAGCTGATCGTGGATCTTCTTCTCCATCTTCTTGGCAGCAACCATAGCAGGGTGGAACGTGACTGTAGTAGGCGTAGTGCCGTCACCCTCGATGATCTTATCGCTGATAGGCTCTAGTTTGTTCTGCAGAGGGCCGAGGCGATCCTTCAGCGTAGTCATCGTATCTCCGGGCTGCAGTACAGTGTCTGGCCCGATTACGAATGGCTTAGGTGGAGTATCCTCTGTGACACCACGGAGCGCATCACCTGCAGCTTCAGCGTTGGGGTCAATGTTGATATGCACAGACTCAGCAACACCATCAGGTAGTACAGATGGGTTGACGGTCAGGGGAAACTTGTTGTTGCCAAGGAGGACGTCTGCAATCTGCCCGTAGGCTGCGAGCGTCTTAGTCTTGGTTACCTTAACAAAGATGCGAGACTTTTCAGTGTCCGTAAACTGTACGTCGGAACTGTACAGCCCTCGGTAGTTACGGTACGCACGAAGCCAGCGCGTCTCATCTGCAAAGCGGGCAGTCTCAGCCCGGTTGTATCGCTCTTCAACGAAAGACACAACGCTGGACTTGCTCTCAAAGATACTATCCGTATCTGACTCTGCAGCAGTTACTTCGTCTGTCTCAAATGAGAGATCATCTATTTCAGCCATCGTTTAAGTTCCAATCATCGAAGCGGTTGTTCTTCTCAAGATTATGTTTAGCAGGTATCACCTGCAAATTCCACGGTACGTGTAAGCCACATACGTTTTTACCTGCTAAAGGTACTATGTGATCTACGTGGTGCTCTATGCCAGTAAGCTTCTTCATACGTTTGCTATTTTTATATATGGCTTTTATCTGATTGAAATGCTCTTCTGTTAGCCAAGGAGGTTGAGCTTGTTTTTTTCGCGCCCTACGAGATGCAGCATGTGCACTTAACAATTCAAGATTTGCTTTCCTCCATGCTTTTGCTACATCCCGATTTCTTTCTAAGACAACATCCCGATTTTC
>FUIF01002291.1_pt1 | contig 10543 bp, 13 predicted proteins | sample 1003461 | NCBI WGS metagenome assembly FUIF01 (sample SAMEA80401918, study PRJEB19352) | marine metagenome
AAACCCGTATTTACTTGTTGCTGTTCTTGACATTTATCTCACTCTTACTGCGCTATGTTCAAACCACGAGAGTTCAACTGCTGAATCACCTGCTTGGTAATCTCGTTTGCCGCTTGTCCCGTAGTCATGCCGTTGAAGTTGTTCGTCATAATCACCTCGGTGGTGTTGATGAGCGTTTCAACTCCCTTGTTGACGACCTGCTTTACCATGTCGCCTGTAATGTTTCCTTTTGCCATACCGAAGAACATTTCTTCACGGGCGTTGCTGAACTCAAACGCCGCTTCCTTTGCCGCTTCTATTGGGCCAATAATATTTTCTTGAATACCATCTCCGAAACCGCTAAGATTTAACCCACCTATGTCTGTTTCCATGAACTCGAAAAGGTCGGCCATAAAGTCTTCCGCCGTATCTGCTTCCTTGGCTAAGTCCAAGATTGCTCCTTGGAACTCTTCGGGAATTGCCGCAAACGCATCTGCATAAGCATCTTCTAAGTCCTCAATCTCCAACGCACTTCCTTGAAGAAATCCACCCGTACTTAGCCAAGAGCCTTTCTTTCGTGAATCGTCAAGCATCGCACCACCTATTTTATCAAAGAAGCCAAAGTCTTCTTCGGCGTCTGCTAAGTCTTGACCAATCTGTTGATAATCCTTTACCAGTCCAAACACTTCTTGAAGTTTGGCTTGGTCAGTCGTCAAGGATTCTGCCGCATTAAGATTCGATATGTCTTTCAAGATAGCGTGTTCTTTCATCAAAATATCAAGTCTTGATTGGTATGCCTTCTTGACGGTTGCATCGCTTGCTTCTGCGATTTTTCTTTGTAGTTCTTCGATACCGTATTCCATTCGGTTTGTAGCATCCGTAAGACCTGTCAAGTCGTAGTCAAGATACGAGTTCATCATATCTTCATACTCTTCCTTAGTGTAGTTGATTGCCTGTCCAAAGTCCGTCATAGCGTCGGCCATATCGTCGGTTTTGTCTTTTCCAGCGAGTAGCCAAGCAATCAACGCTGTACCACCAATGACAAGCGCACCAAGACCCGTCATTAGGATTGCAGTCTTAAGACCTTTAAGGGAAAAAGTAAGTTTATTTACTCCGCCTGCGGCACCGTTCATACCCACCATAAGTCCGTGTGTCTGCTTGGTCAATGCAAACATTTGAATCATCGAAGGAATCATAGCCAAATTCATCAAAATCATGCTTGCTCTTGCCGACCTTTCGCTGTCGCTCATCATGCTGAATCCCATTGATACTGCGCTCAATACTCCCGAAGTCTTCATCATCATGGCCTGTTGTCGCATAGCAGATTGTACCGTCAAATCCTGTTGTGTTTTTACTTGTGCAAACGCTTGAGCAAATAACTTCATCTTAGGAAGAATCTCCATAATCTCTTTTTCGTTGAGATTGTATGCCTGCGCCAACTGTTGTGCGGAAACCACCATAGCGTCAACAATTTGTTTGTTTTGTTGCTCGGTGTTTGACTTCATTTTGGTAATCTCGTTGAGTCTTGCGGAAGCCGCCGCAAGAATAATCTCGCCCTGCGTCTGCCCCTTTATTTCTGCTTCCATAGCGTTTGCCAACAAGACTCTTTTACCTTCGTCTGCAATTAAAGCCTGCTGAATACCATGCTGGGCGGTCAATTGGTTTATTTGGTCTTTGAGTTGTGTAGTATTTCCGGCCTCAAGATACATTTGTTCCTTTGAGTAGTGCATAGAAATCTGCTTGAGTTCGTTAATCCTTTGTTGGTTGGCCTCATCCATTTTTGCATTGTGTTGGTCAGTCATAGCCTGTGTCTTTTTTGACGCCATCCTGTTGTTCTCGATTTGGGCCACTGTACTTAATCGTTTGAACTCGCCGTCGTTGATTCTCTTTTGAGCCATTTCTTCAAAAGTCATATGGCCCTTTGTTTGTAGGATTTGTTGCTCCGCCGCCAACTCTTGTCTTAATGATGCTATTCTGTTAGCGGTAGCCATCCTTCGGCTTTGTGTTAGGGCATTTTCTGTATTTACCTGTTGTTGCTGGTGTTGCAGTGCTAATATTTCTGTTTGCAGGTTTTCCTTGTTTGCTTGGGCCTGCTTAAACTCTTCTATTGTCAATGCTCTTGACATTTGTGCTTCTGCCGACAACATCATCATTCTTTGGTTTTCAAGCGAAAGTTCACCGATTTTGATTTGTGTCATTTGTGACATTTTGGATAACTCATTATCGAGCATGTCCATAGAAATTCTTTGCATGGCGACCTGTCCACCGTATGCGCTTGACCTAACCAATTGTTCGTTGTTCATAGCACGAGCAATTTGTTGCTGGGTTCTCATCGACACATTGAGGCTCATCATGTTGAGTTGCGCTTCCACGATAGGAGCGTATAATTTTCCTAATTGTTGAGCCGTGAACATACCGTCGATTACGCCTCGGTATATTTCATTTTCTTCTGCGAATTCAGCAAAGGCAAAGTTGAGGTCTGCCTGTGCCTTTGTCGCTTTGAGAACAGCGGGAGTAAAGACCGCACCAACTGCCGCCTTAGCGTTGACAAGTCTTGCTTCTTGCTCCTTCAATTGGAAAGAAACATCTGCCATTTTCTTGTTCAATTCTTCTTGTGCCGTATCGAGTTCTCCAACCGCTTGAGCGTCTAATTTGATTACACGACGATGATTCTCAAACAACTTGATTGCACGAACATAGTGGTCGTTTCCAGCCATAGCCTGTGCGAGAGCCAATTTGTCAGCATCCTTGAGGTCGCCATATCGCATAGCAACATCGTTCAAAATATCTTCCATGCTACGCAATTCGCCGTTAGCACCTTTGACTTCGATACCATACTTCCTAAGAACTTCTGCGTTGTTTCCTGTGTTGGCACCAAGACGGGCATACATCATCTTGAGAGCACGACCGGCCTTTCCTTGCTCTTCACCAGCCTCAATCAAAGTGGCGGACATAGCGGCCATGTAAGCCGTCGAATCGCCAGCCAATTTACCGGAAGATGCGAACTGATTCATAACATGCGTAATCTGCGACATGGTTGCCGCAGAACGGTTTTCGATTGTGTTCAGTTGGTTGAGCATCCGAATGCTGTTTGCTCGGACTACATTTGCTTTTTGCTCCGAGGTCATTCGGTCAAAGTTAGCCTTTTCCAAATCTCCGTACATGAAGCCTGTCTGCTGTTGAAGCGAAATCATTTTCTTCATGGCGTCTTCTGTTTCCATGCCACCAATCATACCGAACTGCATACCAATCTCGGTAGCCGCAACAGTCGCTTTGCCACCACCAACAATGTCGGATAACTGTGCCATCTTAGCACCAGCGGCAAGGGCTTGTTCTCCACTGAATGCGTATGTTTCACCAAGTTCTATGATTGCTTCTGTTGCCATATCAACATCTGTAAAGTTAGCGAACTTTTCAAATTCAAGCCGAGCCGCCGCGATTTCTTGCGAAAGTGGAACGGTACCGTCAACCAGCGAATCCATTTGGTCGGAAATCAATTGGATGCTTTCAGTGATACCGGAAAGACCATCCAGCATAAGACTTTGCAGAACAGTAATCTTTGCCTGTGCGTCACCAATCAAACGGTTGGCTTGGAACGACCCGACAACATCGAAGAAAACACGGGATGCACCGGCTCGCAAAACGAGCATGGTGATTACCGCAAAGATTGCGACAATTGGTGCAAAGAAAAAAATAAGGCTTTGAATCACTCTCTCCACCTTCACTCGCTACGCTTCGCTATGGGAACGCCAAGGCTCCTTAGCATGTCCATCCCTTCACTGTCACTTAACAGTTGTCGCTGGGCCTGTCTTTGCTTGCGTCGGGCTACCATTGATTTACCGTCAGCCTTCTTTGCCTGTTTGGTGGCTTCTGTAATCTTGTCTTGCATATCCATAGCCACAAGCAAATCAAGAGTCAATAGGTCTTGACCGCCTTCGCAGTCGTACTTGTCCCACAAATCCGAGGGTAGCGTACCTTTGTACGCCATGCACAGTGTTGGTGCTACTCGGAAGAATTGTCCAAAGGGATTGCACCTCCGGGTCGTCGCCACGGACAAAGCCAAGAATCATTCGTAGTTCACTGCTTGTTAGGTTGTCAGCATCAAATCTTTAGGGGAAATAATACTCATTGGCACCCATTCACGGATTTGGGATTCCATTCCAGCACCTTCTGTTTCAAGGGCTTCTGCAAATTCCGCTTGTTGTTCATCGGTCCAATTTGACGGGTCAACACCAAAGTGGATATGGTCACGAAAAACCTTTGCTTGGATATTTTCGATTCGCAATTTGGACATACCACCGGCTTGTCGCACAGTGATTTTTGTTCCATCATCAAGTTCAAATTCTTTTGTTAGTACGGGCATCTTTTCTTCACTTCTCTTTCCTTTTGGGGGAATACTACTCTCATGCTACATCATACCAAACGACAACTAATACATGGTCGTTTGAGTCTTTCTTTCTGCTTGCGTTTGCGGTGATAACCACATCGTTGTTTGCGATTGCGGCTCGGAAAGCCGTTTGAATTTCAGCGACGGTTCCGGTGAACTCGTTCACCTTCAACTTTGTTTTGTCGGTGATAACTGTTCCGCCGTTGTTAGCCAATTAAACCACCTCAAGCACTGTATGCGGCGGCTCGGTCATTCTTGACAACAATGTCCATCATCTTATTGTCAGTGCTGTCGTAAAGGGCCACAAATGGTACCGAGAAGGTTTGACTGTCACGACCGGACACATTTGCGTCGGGTGCTTCAAATCGAATCTTGTAAAAGTTGAATGTCACGAGGTCAGCGGTTGACTCGTCACCAAATTGACACTTTAGTTCGATACCGCTACCGGAGAACTCAAGACCGTCTGCGGAAACCAATTGTGCGTAAGTTGGTTCGCTTTCGACGGCAGTGTGGATAATTCGGTTGAACTCAATAGTTCCGCTAATCTCACGGCGTTGTGCTGGTGGAGCGCGAACATAGGTTGCGCTACCAAGACCACAGGCCGCATCGCCATCACGGTTAAGGGTAATGTCAAAGGAGATTGACTTGACGGCATCGGAGGCCGCTGAATCAGCGTTGAAAAACACCTTTGCATCGGAGAAGTAAAGAGCAGGCTTTGAGTCGGGGAATGAGGCAGTCAATCCGCTAAGTGCGCCTTGGCTGTCTTCCGACTTACCCATGAACGATGCGCTCACAGTAGCGTATTCGTTGATTGCGGCGTTGACGCTAAAGGACTCAACAACCACACCTTTGTAGTAGTGAATCTTTTCTTCACGAGCAACTGCCATTTCAAGAGAGTGACCTGCGCCTGCTTCTGTAAAGGTGTGAGAGTAAGGTGCGCCGGAGCCTGTCACGGTATCGGTACCCATAAGTCCGAGAAGAAGCATACCGGTAAAGTTGTCGTTAATCAAGGCCATGTTAATATCGCCTTCCATGTACTCTTTTCCTGTGACGGACTTTGAGGAACCATAGCGGCTCATGTCTTCACGGGTAAGCAAGTCGTAAGTGTGTTTGATTGTTTCGTCGTCAACTTCACCGTAATAGTACGATGATGACGATGTTGTTCCGTATGAGTCTTCTTTTCCAATCGCCACATAGCGGTTATTCATATCTTGGACTGCCATCTTAAATCACCTTCCGATGGCTTTTTCACCTTCGAGTTGATTATTAAATGTTTCATCGGTGACGCATGTTTATGCGGCGAGAATAGGTCAATGTCAGTAGGTGAGTGCATATTGTGACTTCATCATCTAATTTGGATTGAAGTTCTAAGTCGTACTCATAGAGACTGTCAGTTGTTCCGTTTAAACCTGTTGTGGTGTAAAGTTCATCGAAAATCTCGCCGGTAATATTGAGGCACTGTCGGTACGCATCTTCGTATGTTGTGCCACGACTGGTAATGTAAATAAGAACATCATACTCTTGGTCGATTCTGCCACCACCAAGAGCCGCAAATGTTGGCGAAGAAAGTCTTCGCAAAATAACATTTACGAATGGAGCACCATCTTCGACAGCATTGAATTTGAAATGTCGTACCCGTACTTGATTGAGCCAGCATCCAAATGAGTCTTAAGGTAAAACCTTTTGCTGTTGCGTAGTGCTTGTACTACGGAAAGACCCATGCGAATCAAAGTGTCTGTTGTTAAATCGGAAGGTGCTAACTCGTCGGGACTAAAAGCACCTGTATCGGTAGCATAAACGGTGGCCCACTTAACATTCCCACTTCCATTTCCCCATCCGATTTTTCTTGTTCCACTACTTGATGCGCCAGCAACGCTAAGGTACGCTGTTTGTGCGGCATCGTCTTCAATAAGTTCTCGTAAGTACAGTCGAGCATTTCCCGATGCGTCAAGAGTTAATCTCAAACTAAGAGTTGTTGGATTTTCCTCAAGCATTGAAATGTCCAAATCATCACTTGTCACTGTTGTTGCGCCAACCAACTGAACTTTTTGACCAAGAGCCTTAACTTCGACTTTCTTTGTTCCGTTATCAAGCGTAAGCAAAGTATGACCATCGGTAGGAGCAGTAGTGTATTGTATTCCGACAAAAATAGTGTAGGCATTTGTGGTTGGTTGAACATGGTATTGGCTATTTGTCACCACCCAATAATCGTCGGAAGCAGTGCCATAATCATTGTTTCGTGACCAAGCACCATTGTTTGTTCCTACGGGGGCAGTAGGGTCTTCACCGTTTAGTCGGTAATTCCAAAATTCAGTCGTTGTCGCTATTGCCATATCAAAGCCTCTTGTTTAGTTCGTAGTTCATTCGGGTTGGCAACCTTGCCTCAAATCTTTCTTGTGCGGCGTCAAGGTAGTTGATAGCAACATAACCATAAAAGTAAGCACCACCACCACGACCGTACCAAGGAGTATCGCTACCTTTGGGTCCGACTTGACGACCAAATTCCGAAGCACCCGGTGCTCTCCATGAAAAATTACCCGCATCTCGACCTTCTTGTAAAGCCGCACCTATGTTGTACCTGCCTCCGTTATCGTCGGGGTCAGTATGCACACCTACGCCTATGTCGCCACTTCGACCATCCGGTCCTTTGCTTCCAAAAATACCGTAAAGTTCCGGTCCATTGTCTTTCATTTTTACTTCTCTTTCGTAGCCAAGAGAGTTAGCAACTTGTCGTGCCTGTGGGTGCATACCCATAAACCTCGAAGGCGTTTGTAGCGTGGTCTTTAGCGGCACTCAAAGCATAACCGCTTGCATAAAACATGGCCTTTTCGACAGCCTCTTTGTTTTTTTCAAAGGCTCGGTTAAATGAAGCGTTGTCAATCCTAACACTCATGCCGCCAATTGATTTTGCGGGAATATTAAATCTAAACTTAGCCATTAGTCAACACTTCCTAAGTGAGCAAGTCGCTTGAGATTATCCATGCCACGCTCACGAAGGTTGTTGCCACGGATTGTTCCGTGGGTACTTGCCGTTTGAAAAATCGCTTCGTCTTCAAAATAATATGCGGCGGCAATATCAGCACAGATTTCACGAAGAACATGTGCTTGCTCTCCTTCTTGTACTGTCACACCGGAGGCATGGTCAAAAGAAATACCTGTGACTCCTGTAAGGTCATTAGTGGACTTACCTGTCCATGCAAAAGAATCACCGTCAATATTGCCGTTTCCAGCAGTGCTAAAGCCCGTTCCGCTTGTTAGGGTCACTGTGGTAGCCCCAGCCGAAATAGCACCGTTAAGGGTGGTTTCTGCGATTGATTTGCTGGGTACATCTCGACCGTAGTCACGGTACATTTGGTCAATGTCAATTGTTGCACGACGAATCACACTTGTCAATCGAGTCCCTGCTCTTGTTCGCTGGGTGCTATCGAGTCCAAGACGGGAACCTACATCGCTTGTTGAACAGTAGTACACCATCACATCAACCCCTGCACATCAACACCGAGCGATGCAACCATCGCAAAAAAAGCATACTTCAAGTATTTCGCCATAACAGACAACTCAAACACTGCCTGTTCAAGCAGTTGTACTCGCTCGTCCAAAGACTCGACTTGTTCTTTAAGATTTTTGCTCATCCTCAATCACCTGCTTTGCTTCTTCAAGGCGGGAAATAAGGTCTGCTTTTGTTCCGTCAACGGCAAGTCCGTTTTCGTTCGCAAGTTCAATCAACTCCGCCTTTTTCATTTTCTTAATCGAAGATAGGGAAGGTAGTTTTGAGGAAATATCTTTTAGGTCTTCGGCCAAGTCGATTACTTCGTCAAGAGTAATTTTGCCATCGGCCATCAATTTTTTGTATGCTTTGTAGCCAGCAAGTCCAAGACCCACTGCGATTGCGGCAAGTAGTATAATCATTTCAATATCCATTTTATTCACCTTTGTTGTATAGGACTTCTTTTACGGCTGATAGCGGAATCACGGTAAAATGCCTGCTTTCGCCCACCCGATAAATCTTGTAGCCGTGGGGTGTCTCTTCAATGTTCACATTCGTGTAGCACCTTTCGGGAGGGTGATACACTATTTTTCCCTTTCTTTTTTCTGTCATTTTATTCACCTCATGTTTGTGCGTCGCCAATACGAGTAATCGTAATTTGGCTCAATGGTTCAGTTGCGTGACCACGAACTCTCCACTTTGCGCTACCAATACCATTAACATAAGCGTAAAGGTAAATTGTGTCGTTAGCGGCGGCGTTGAAAATCATGTTAAAGTCGGGGTCGAGTGAAAGGTTTTGACCACTGATGTAGTAGTCAAATCGGTTAAATCCTTTGTCGATTGCCGCACCACCCGATGGATAATACCCTGTTCGACTTGGGTCGGGCATATCGGTTGATGCTCTCATAAGACATGTGATACCTCCGGTGACTGCCGAGTTGCTGTGAAAGTAAAACCCTGTATCAATACGGTAGATACCAGCAGTGTTGAATTTGATACCATAGTCGGGAAGGATTTCGATAGCAGGGTGCGAAGTACCGGCAGTGTCTTCGGTCCAGTTAGCACTGCCAATATCAATAACGCTTGCTTGGTTGTTCGATATATCGTACACTAAATTAGCATCAATATCCGATGTACCCGTTTTTGTCAATTTCATTATCTGTACTTTTGGTCCCACATCGGCCCAAGCAAGAGTCCCCGCCCCGTCTGTTTGGAGGACTTGATTAGCGGCTCCGTCAACTCTTGGGGCAGTACCCGGAAAAGTCAAAATTTCTTTTGTTGCACCCCAACCATCTTGCACATCTTCTTCGCCGGAGCGGAAAAACAGTGGTACTTGGTCAACAGATTGGGAACCCGATGCCGCTGAAGAATAAATTTGCCACGCTCGGTAATTATCAGTCCAACCTTTCATTGTTAAAACAGAATCCCAAGTGTTCGGTGAGCCAGTAATGTCGTCAGTAAAATTGAAAGACACTGCTTTGTCGGGGAACTCGTTAGGGTGAATATCACCATCGGCTCTTGCATCACGAATGTGAGCAACGCTAACATTGTTTTCAATCCAACTTGCGACTTGAGTAAATGTGATTTTACGATTAGTACCGTTAGCCCCATCATCCATAACTAAGAGGTCAGCGTTGACTGGCTCCCCACCAGCATTCATTCCATCAATGTCAAGTGTAGCGGCTACCGAGCCGGAACCACTTGCTGTCACATCTCCTGTGAGCGCAGTGATGCCGCCACCACCGCCAACTTCGCTTGAGCCGTGATACAACTTGTTGCTGTCTCCGCTGTTAAGCCAAAGTGTGTTAGCGGCTACGCCACCCGGATTTGAAGCAACGGGGTCTAATTCTAAACCGGTAGGGTCAATTAAACCATCAACATTTAGTTTTCCGGTAATATGAACATTTCCGTTGATAAGGTCAATTGGGCCGGAAGCGTGACGAGGGCTACGGTAGATACCCGGACTAATTTGGCTATACGACCAAGTGCCTCGTATTTTGGTGTGACAATACTTCTTACATCGGAACCTTGTGCTGTAAGAGTTGTTGGGCCTTTAAGAACACAACCGTCTTGGATTTCAAATTCTTCTACTGAAACAAATGTGTTATCGGCCAACAAAACTTTGTGACCTGCGGTTGCGGCTTTAAGAACTATTTTTCGATAGTATGCTTGGAAGGTAGAAGAATATCCTGTGGCGTTGTGTGTTGGTAGTACAACACCACCACTTGACCCTGTAAATTCAACTGTGGCTAATCCAAAGTTCACAGTATTTATTGCTGTGGCATCAAACGCTGTAAAGTCAAAAATCTTCAATCGGTCATTATCCGAAAATGCACTTTCGGGAGCAAAAGCCCCACCCGCAATAATCATATTAGTAAAAGATGCTTTTTTGCTTGTACCTGTTGGGGTTTCATAGTCCGGTGCAAAATTTCCGCTTTGTATTCGTACTGCTGGGTGTTGACCATCATCAAATTTTGTTATTGGTGATGAAGACCCAACCAAAGAAAAGGTATTACTACCCACATAGGCCGCATTATCGCCGATAAGAATAAATCTTTCAGCGTATGATTTGTAGGTACCGAAATAATTTGGAGCACTACCATGCTTAAAATTGATTGTACCCGATGAGCCAGCATTTAGTGTACCGTTAATAAAAAGACCTTTAATTGTTGGTGCGGCATTGAGAATGA
>FUIF01021488.1_pt1 | contig 10542 bp, 9 predicted proteins | sample 1003461 | NCBI WGS metagenome assembly FUIF01 (sample SAMEA80401918, study PRJEB19352) | marine metagenome
AATTACTAACATAACTTAAGGGACTCCTATGGGACTCCTGAAAGATTACAAATAAAGTTAGACCAAATTCCGAACTGAGTTTCTATATATTGTGACGGGAATCAATTAGGAGAAACATATATGCCCCCAGTTCCAACACCCGTCCCGACGCAGCAGAATGCGTCATTTAACACGTTCTCAGGAACGTATGAAGCCTCAGGCGTAACTGAAACCTCAGGTGTTTCAGGTGAGGTCAGCGGTCTCTTTGAAATTGAGACCCAAGACCTTACGATCACTTACTATCGTATGCCTAGGATAATAAACTCAGTAAGTAACATTAGTTTGAGTGCCCTTCCTACATGGGGAGGTAACATATTCTCAACAGAGCTTCGATATGAGGTTCGAGCATCTTATAGAAAAGCTTACTCAGTAGGGCAGTACGCCACTTCGGCGTTTGTTCAGAACCAGAAGTTCCGTATTGTAGCTAACCCGCAAGATCAGTATGGTAACTCGTATGGTGAACTTTCTGCTGGTGGCGAGCTTACATTAGGAGCGGCTGGTGTAGTTGCAACTGAGACGCCGTACTACGCAAGAAGATTGGTTACCCAAGCTGGCGTATCTGAGTCTAGTTCCGTTACGGTGTACAACTGTGCGTTTAAGGACGGTCACCTGCTTTATGAAACGGGTACTGATGCTATGCAAGCTGCTTCGGATGAGCTTTCAAAGATGATCTTGGCTACGAACCCTCTTGAGGCGGGCGCGTTCCAAGGAAACAGAGACTCTATATCTTTCCTTAGTATTGCTCCCAAGTATAACATCCAAGGCGGATACATCACAAGTAAAGAGACGGATATTCTTGTGAAGGACTTCGTAGACAACGTAGGTGCTTCTGTAGCTATTCCGGATCAGTTCTATGATAACGTCCCGGAACTCGGAGGCTCTGTACCTCAAACAGCTACACCTAGGCTATCGACTGCTACCTTACCTCAATATGACGCCAACCGTCACTCTTGGGCCTGATAGCTAAATAAACAAGCTAAGACACCTCGCTTTTTTTGGAAGCGGGGTGTTTTTTTATGGTACTACTGAACTACATAAGAATAGAACTTGGAGTTAAATATGAGATACTTAGATAAGTTAGCAGAAGCTAAAGTGGACAAGGGCAAGACGCCTGCTGAAAAGATAAAAGCTCGGGTTGCCCGTATGGGTAGGAAGCCGGACGAATTAGAGCAGAAGACTAGAACTGGTCCTGTGGGTGACATGGCTCGAAGCAAAGCTCAGAGGAAGGCAAGACTCCATACAGAGGAGGGACCTGTAACAAAAGCTGCGAACAAGTTTGCAAAGAAGAAAGAAGCTGAGTCCATAGCAAAAACAAAAAAAGATTATGAGGCTGTGTATGGTAAGCCCAAGCCCAAGCGCGAGGACGCCCACACAAGTTATCAACAGATCGGAGATGTTTTAGCTGAGGCAATGTTTGGTAAGATTCGTACCAAGGCGGCAAACAAGTTAGATGACATTTCTCGTAAGCAGTACAAGAAGGGTGAGTCTGACGAGGCTAGTGGTAAGCCTAAGCGAGCGGGTATGAGAGGTAAAGCGGCGCACGCTGCGGGTAAACTAGCTCAGAAGGTTAGACCTGAGGACAAGGGATGAGGAGCAAAGTAGATTTTTATAGATCCGTAGGGTCTATGTTATTTGAGTTTGCTCGAATCCCCGCTGACAATGCTAGGCAAGCTGCGCGTGACAAGATAAAGAAGGCAGGTAAAACCATATCAGCGGCTACCAAAGCATACGATACGGCTAAGAGCGATGTTGGTGGCAAATTGAGAGGTTCGCCTGCTAGACTACGGGCGGCTAAATATCTTAAAGACGCTCTGAACGCTAGAAGAACGGTAAATAAAAACGTCAGCAAGGCGGTAGAGCCAAAGACGGAGGAAACTTAATTATGACGGATAGAAATGAATATGTGGATGCTCTTAAGAGCGAGTTTGATGCCTACTCTGAGAAGGTAACAGAAATCTTTGATGCATACGAAGCTGGTTTGCGGCCTGAGCCCACACCTGTTATTCCGCGCCCTGTACTTCCAGCGAACTTTAGGGTCCAGGGTAGAGGTCGGACGGTATCCCTTAGTTGGAGTATGCCGCTACCTCGTGAGACACCTGGAGTTCAGATTCAGCGTAAACCTGCTTTTAAGGAAGAGGGTGGTTGGAAGAATCTAACCAAAGAAGCTGTTGACGGTTGGACGGATATCATAACTGAGTCGGAAGCTGATGTCGAGTCGCTCTGGATTTATAGAATTCGTGGTTATGGTTACAACGCTGATGGTGCGCCTCATGCATCACCTTGGAGTGAGGATGTTTACTATGAGATTGAGATAGATCCTCCTGTACCTCCTCCTAGCTTTGATTTTATAGCTCTGAACTGTGCTGAAAATTCGGCGGCGCAAAACAAGTTAGTAGCTCTACCTGCCATGAGAGCCGAGAGGGCTGATCGTACTAGTGTTGGTACTATTGGAGACGTTAAAAGAGGTGATTGGACCGATGGTGATCTACTTAAAGAAAATTTGGAGTCTGTTGTTCCTAAAGGTTATGCTCAATGGTCTTCTAACCTGCACCAAGACTATCCCAACCCGCGCCCTGGTAAGTACACCTGGAAGAACATTGGAGTATCTCCTGAGATCCTTCCTGAGCTAGCCAGACAGCTTAAGTGGGGCACCCGTGAATATAACTCTGGGTTGCGTGAGTTCATCGAGTGTGATTTCACGGACATCCCAAGGGAGCATGGCTTCTATGTGTCGAACTACGCGGGTACATTGGTAGATAAGTGTACGTTCCTTCGTTGCGGCTCACAAGGCGTACAGTGGGCTCACCGTGAGGAGGCTTATCAGCAGTATGGCCCGGATTGTCTACCGTACTCTGCCAAGCCGTCACACGTTATTAGGGACAGCCACTTTGTGGACAATGCTTACAAGGGCGACAGACCCAGCTTCAACGCTACGTTCTTTCACCCAGGGTGCAGTGAGTTCCCAGGTAGCCTTCTAGTCGAGAACTGCTCCTTTGTCTGTGACTGGCCGGAGGCTCGCCATGACGGTAAGAAGTCTACAGGTGCTCTTGTGGTCACGCCTACAGGTGAGAACGCTCCTATCAAGGATGTCTGCATGATGGACCATGTTCACATTAAGAATACCTTGTTCGACTTCACAAAAGGAGATCGGTCTATATGCTCTCTACGCTCTATTGAAGAGATCCTCATTGAGGACTCCTGCGTTATCGCCAGAGATTCCACGTACAATAAGATCAGTATTGACAAGGACTACGGAGCTATGGGAAACACAAAGACCCAGCGTATAGTTGTTCGCAACTGTGTCGCTGAGAACATTGATGTTCAGGTCTTCCTAGCAGCCGATGCTGAGGGCAAGCAAGAGTATAGGACTGTTCCTATGCATTGCCCTGGAGAAGAGCTAGTAATTAACGGGGTAACTGGAGAACTTATAAGCAGGACACCCCTGGATTGAAAAGAAAAACTATAAGCAGAAAGCAATATAGAAACAAGGATGGTAAGTTTTTTGAGAAGCAAGAAGATTTTCGAAAAAAACTTACCTACCTTACCATACTAGATAACAAGAGAAAGTTCGGAAAGGACTTCAAACATCAAAATCTAAACGATAGGATTAAATGACATGAATAGAGAAGCTTACTTTGCTGGTGCTTATGCTCCTGGCAGTGGACTGTACCTTATGGCGAGAAACATGTGGGGAGATATCCCTGCTGCTGCGCCCGTAATTGAGGAAAAGGTTGCTGAAAAGCCTGTACAAAAGCCCAAGGCAGCCAAAAAAACCGCAAAAAAGAAAACTAAAGAGTGATTCTGTAGATATTACTCTTTTATTTGGAGAGGCAACTCAGTTTTTGAGATAAATGCCTCTCTATTTTTGTGCCAAGAGTCTCTACCGACTAATTCACCTAAGGAATGATGAATAATTTTGATATCCACGGCTTTATTTGTAAATCCTTCTAAGAATGCCTTCGTTGTGTAGTGAATATCGTAGAAATCCCACCTACCTTCGAAGTATTCTGGCTTATCTAAGCCTATTTGAGAAATAGTCCTGGCTCTAGCGGCTAGGAATAAGCCATCAAGGGTTACCACAGGTCCTGGGAAGCCGTAAAGGGTATCTACGGGATGTATTTGGTCTGGATGAATATGGTAAACTCTACCTCGATGTTTTCCTGCTCTCCATTTCTCTCTATCCCACCATATGGCGTCTTTACCTAGGTCTGTTGTTCCTGCTACACCAACAAAGCCTACATCTGTGGGTTCTGTTTCTTCTTTTAGTTTATCTAAGAAGTCTTCTTTTGCTTCATGAACTTCAATGTCATCATGGCAAAAGATAAACAGATCCTCAGGATCGGGATTTACCTTTTTAAACGCTGACGCATAAGCAGAAAAGATAGACGCCTGATTACACATAAGTAATGTTTGTATTCCTACAGAGGAATAATAATTCATTAATGCATGTGCTGTAGGAGAAATATCCTCTCTTGACCTAGTACATATAACAGCGTAAGTGTTCATATACTATAATATAATATATTAGAGGATTTTTCATGGAAAAAGATAAATTATTACAAGAATTCAAGAAGTGTTCTGAGGACCCAGTGTATTTCATATCAAAATACATTAAAGTAACTCACCCTGTTCGGGGCCTAGTTCCCTTTAAGCTGTACCCATTCCAGGAAAGGATTCTTGGAGACCTACAGGACCACAGATTCAATATTCTTCGTAAGTTTCGTCAGGCCGGATGTACTACTATTGCGGCTGGCTGGTCTCTTTGGACTATCATATTCCAGAAACACAAGTCTGTAGTTATTCTTTCCAAGGGTGACGCAGAGTCTACAGAAGTTCTTGACCGAATCAAGCTAATGTATGACGAGCTTCCAGAGTTCTTAAAGCCTGGAATCGTTGAAGATAACAAGCATACACTCAAACTCAAGACAAATTCTGTAATTAAGTCGAGACCTTCTGGTAAACAGTCGGGTCGATCACTCGCTGGATCACTCCTAATCATTGATGAAGCTGCATTCATTGAAAATATTGATACTATTTGGGCTGCTGTTTATCCGATCATTTCTACAGGTGGTCGTGCTTTCGTGCTTTCTACTGTCAACGGTATCGGTAACTGGTATCATGAAGTCTATCAAAAAGCTCTTGATGGGGAAAACTCATTCCACCCCATAGACATCAGGTGGCAAGAGCACCCAGAGTATAACTTCACTCCTGGCTTTGAAGAATTATATGAAAAGATGGCCGAAGCCGAGTTGGACATTCACAAGTGGGAAGAAACCACAAAGGCCAACATGCCCACGAAGCAGTGGCTACAGGAGTATGAGTGCAGCTTTCTAGGTACAGGTGATACTTACATTGAGGGAGAAATCCTAAAAGATGTGGCCCAACAGACCAGTGAAGATTATTTCACCAAATACAACAACCGTATGCGCGTGTGGCAGGACCCACAACCACATTACAGCTACCTGATTGCCTGTGATACGTCCCTTGGTAGAGATAGAGATTACTCCGCATTTCACATAATAAACATGTATAATGGGCAGCAAGTTGCTGAGTTCTACTCTAATAGGACAGCAATAAATGACTTTGCTCAAATATTAGCTAACGAAGGTATGCTATATAATACAGCCCACGTTATTTGTGAGCGAAACACGATTGGAAACAACTTGATTGACTGGCTCTACAACATCTATGAGTACGAAAACTTATGGGCAGATGAGAGAGGAGAGATAGGGTTTCAAATCACAGCAAAAAATAGAGAGAGTATCCTAGCGGAGTTAGAAGAAGCAGTCAGAACTGACCTAATCAAAATTAACTCTACTCGGACCTGCGACGAGCTTTTTACCTTTGTCATTGGTGAGAATGGTAAAGTTCAAGCAGAGAAGGGATATCATGATGATTTGGTCATGAGCCTTGCCCTCTCTATCCATGCATATAAAAACTTGCTAGATACTACACCTATGGAGTTACAAGGAAGTAGACCCTTACCTGGGGATGCCCCTCTTCCAATAACTAACTCATATACGGCGAGTATCAAAACTTCAAATGGGAGCTTGACTAAGGAAGATTACAGATGGTTGATAAAATAGAAGAAGAAAATGACGACCTGCTAAACGAATCAGGGTACACCAACTTTGGTGGCTCTGCGGGCAGGTCAGGTACTTACTACACCCCCACAGGACCTATCGGTAGATTCTTTGCCAAGTTCTTTGCCACAAAAGCGCAGCCAGCGGTTCAGAAAGCCTTAGATCAAGGACAAGCTACTTCTCTAACTGGAGACACTATAAAGTCTACAAGTGTCCTCAAAGATACTCCGGGCAAAGAGGGTCCTGCTATTGGAGGCATCTCAAGAAACCCAATCGTACCTCAAAACGAGCTTAATCGTAAGAAGAGATATCGTGAGTACGAAGAGATGGATGAGTACCCTGAGGTGGGTGCTGCTTTCGATATTTACGCGGATGACACAACGCAAAGAGGTAACAGGGGCGAGCGTTGGAACGTGGACTCAAAGAGTAGTATGGTTGTAGATGAGGTGGAAAGCTTCTTCAAGGATATTAAGTTGGATAAGATCCTTTGGGACATCGCTAGAAACACCGTCAAGTATGGCGATTGCTTCATCGAGATGATTCTCAACGTGGAGAAGCCAGAGGAAGGCATTAAAAAGCTAAAAGTCCTCAACCCTAATTACTTACTTCGCGTAGAGAATGAGTTCGGATATCTAAAGAAGTTCCTCCAAGAGATCCCTTCTGATGATGTTATGGACGTTATGTACAATGGAACAGGAAGCCAAAGACCTGTAAAGTACATTGAGCTAGACAAGCACCAGATTGTACATTTCCGCCTTCATACCTCGGACCCAATCTTCTACCCATATGGCAAGTCAATTGCCGCCTTATGTCATCGTATTTTCCGCTCCTTAAAGATGATGGAAGACGCGATGATGATTTACCGCCTTGCTAGAGCCCCTGAGCGTAGGATCTTTTACATTGACACAGGTAACCTACCCACAAGTAAGGCCGAGATGTTCATTGAGCGCGTCAAGCAAAAGTTCAAGAAAGAGAAGTTCTATCAAGGGTCTACTAACACGGTAAACGCTAGGTATAACCCTATGTCCTTGGATGAAGACTTTTTCGTCGCTAATAAAAACGGAAAAGGCACAAAGATCGAAACTTTACCTGGAGCCACAAACCTAGGTGAGATCGAGGATGTTCGTTACTACAGAGACAAGCTTCTTGCGGCTCTTAAGGTTCCGAAAGACTATCTTGTAGAGAAGGACAAGTCGCCTGAGAGAAAGGCTAACCTATCCCAGCTTGACGTTAAGTTTGCCAGAACTATCCAGAGAGTTCAGGTAGATGTTGAGACAGGCTTAGAGAACCTAGCCAAAAGACATCTACAGCTTAGGGGTTTCCCTGCATCACTGATTAAGCAGCTTAGGATTAGATTACCTGAGCCTTCTGACATGTCTGCTAAGAGAAAGCTAGACTTGGACGAGCAGAAAATCAGAGTTATTCAGGCTGCTCAAGGTTTACAGCTACTTCCGAAGAAAAGTCTTTATATAGAATACTTTGACATGACTGAAGAAGAGGCTGAAAGAACTATTGAGGAGATGAAGAAGGAGAAGGAGGAGCAAATGGCTATGGAAGCTCAAGGCTCCGAAATGGCCTCTGATCAAGGTGCAGGCATGGAATCTGCTGAAAATACGCCTCCTACGGCGAATGAAAGTAACGTCGAAGGCCCAGGTAACGGGGTAGTCTTAACCGACAAAACGCCTGTCGAATGGGTCTTAGATCGCTCTTTGGACGAAGAGGCAAAAGAAGTAATGTCCAGAATTGTGGAAAAACAAAAGCAAAAAGCTGAAGAGTTATCTTAGAGCTACCATATATAAATTAAACGGAGATAAAAAATGTTTTCAAGATTATTTGAGGAGAGAGACAAGACAATCACCCACCTAGTAAAATTAGGTGACTGCATCGGCAGATCAATCCGAGAAAACGTGATGCTTTTCAGCATGGACGGTAATAACGATCAAGTAACCTATCTCAGCGAGAGCGGTAAAGTTATTACTGGCAGCTTCGTTATTAACGAGGATGTTACTCTAAACGGTATCAAGGTTCAAGACTCTTCTGTTTTTGAAGATGAAGAAACCTTCGATGGCTTTGTAAATGAGAAGATGAGCAGCTTCATCGAGAACATTCACTACTCAGAGTACGGTCAGGCGGACGATAGCTTTACGGATATCCTCAGCCTTTGGGACAGCCGCCTAAAGTTATCTGGTGTTCAGAACAGGCTACAGGAGCAGTGCGCTAAGTTAGAAGAGACAGAGAAAATTATTGTTTCTGAAGCTTTCCAAAACCTTATTGAGGTAACGCCGCAGCTAAACGCCTTCTTATCGGAAAACTTGGACAGAATCGTTCAGGTCCCCGAAGTTCGCAATGCGGTCAACTTGTCTAACGCAGTATCAAAGGCATTCAACTTCCCCGCTATTACGCTGGAGCAGTTAGAAGAGGACGGGACGTACAGCCTAAAGCGAGGCGTAAACGAGTCTATCTACGACATGGTTTGCCGGCAAGAGCTAATCAAGAAAGAGATCATGGAGTCCAAAAGAAACTTTGAGATGGTTTGGGCTAGCTCTCCTTCGATCAAGAAGCTTGCAAGCATGGTTTTTGAGGACGCTGAGTCCACGGTAAACGCTTTAAGTGAGGCTTTAGCGGAAGTACCTTATCTTGCTCTTGCGTCTAAGAAGAGCCTCTTTGAGACCTTCTCCAACTGCCTTGCTTCTGTTGATGGCGCTATCGGAGTAACTGATAAGGACATTCAAGAGTTTGCTTCCAGAATCTTTGAATACAAGAAGGATGTAAAGGAAGTATTCATCAACAACATCAACGAGAAGTACGGTGTCAATATCCAAAACCTTCAAGACCCCGCTTCTTTCAAGAGTCTTGCCAATACTCAGGTAGTTATCTTTGAGGCATTGTCTAGGCTTGCTCCTAAGGGTAGTGTCCTTAAAGGAATCCTCTCTGAGGTCGCGCAAACCTTGAAGGGTAAGCACGGCGTGGAATGCATTGACGTAAACGACTTCCTTCTTGAGATGTTTGTTTCTGCTGGTTACGATTCCGTTCTGGAAGAGGGCACTGCCTCTAAAGTAGACTTTCAGCGTATTACAGGCCAACTTTCAGATATCAAAAATCTAGTCGGCAATATTGAGGATCAGCTACATGACAAGGATTCTGATTACGAGAGTGATGAAAACCTAGAAGATGTTGCTGAGGCTACTGAAGGTTCTGAAAAGCCTGAGAAGACAGACAAGGAAATAGAAAAAGACGCAGAGCACGAAGCTAAGGTAGATTCTTTAGATGCAGAAGCGGAAGCCGCTGAGGGTCAAGAGCAGGCCGATCAAGAGGAAGCTCAGAAGCCTTCGACTAACAAAGAGCCGAAGACAGAAAAAGAAGCGATTGATGATTTAGCTGACTTTGATAAAGTTATTGATGATCTAGTTAGCGATCTTGACTGATGCGTGAGAACTTTGCTTTTGCCGCGCTGTAGCACTACATAAAGACGGAGGAGCACTATGGCAGAATTATCGTCAGTATTATTCTTAGACACCGATGAATTAGGTAGACCTACTGGTCTAGTTGCTTCTGAGGATACTGATACTATTGCTTCTGCTATAATGCCTCCGAGTGTTAAGGATACCGTACTAATAGTTCAAGATGCAGATGTTTCTAATAACTACACTGCCTGGAATACAGTTAGTAGTGTTAGTGGCTTAGGAGAGATTTCCGGCGTACTTACGGCTCTTCCTGGAGAATTCGAAAATCTAGAAGCTTCCGTAGCGGACATCTCCACAGTCGTAGAGACTTTTGATCCAACACTCATTCAAAGTGTTAGTTCCTCGGTATTTAATAACTCAGGAACATGGAACCAAGCGTATACTTACATTGACGATGCTTCAGGCAATATAAAGGATACTTCTAACGCAGTGATAGGAGTGGATAGTGGTTTAAGTTCCTTAGAAGCATCTACGGGGGCTTTATCTGCTACTCTTGATGCTTCTGCTGCTGCATTATCTACTGCTATTGATAATGTTCCTACTGGAGGTAGTATTCCTACTGATGTTAGCTCTCCTTGGCAAAACACTTTTGTTTACACTAACGGGGCTTCAGGTAATATAGGAAACACGAGTGCTTATGTTGGCGGCGCTTCAGGTAATATAGGGAGCACTAGTGCTTATGTTGGCTCGGCTTCAGGTAATATAGAAAATACGAATGTTTACATTGGCTCGGCTTCAGGTAATATAGGAAGCACTAGTGCTTATGTTGGCTCTGCTTCAGGTAATATAGAAAATACGAATGTTTATGTTGGCTCTGCTTCAGGTAATATAGGAAGCACTAGTGCTTATGTTGGTGATGCTTCAGCAACCATTAAAGATGTTTCTACTATAGTAGAAGACGGTTCTGGTGTTCTTGCGGACATCTCAGGTGTTGATAAGCAACTATCCGCGACAAC
>FUIF01026085.1_pt1 | contig 10538 bp, 18 predicted proteins | sample 1003461 | NCBI WGS metagenome assembly FUIF01 (sample SAMEA80401918, study PRJEB19352) | marine metagenome
CAAATGACTAAGAAAGAACTACTACGACAGCAGACTGAACTGCAATACGAGATGCAGAAGGCAGGGCTCAACCTTGTGGACTGCGGGAACTGCGGAAGCACCCTCATCCACGAGACCAACGGAGACGACATCACCTGTCCCTTCTGCGAATACACATCAGAACCATGCGACTTCCCCGACCACTTCCACGAGGGGTTCGAGGAATCAGCACAATTTCAAGACAATGACTGAAAAACTAAAAACAATGACTGAAAACGACATCGAAGAACTCCGCGACAAAGTAGCGGACATCAAGTACGAGTGCCAAGTGGTGCTTGACATCCTTGACCAACTATACCATAGAGAATATGAGTGAAGAAACCTTATACGACCTGCGGTGCTACGTTAGCGACTGCTTCAATGCCAACCACACCCTCGCCGATGACCCCTTCGAAAAGCAAAGCGGATACCAACACCTTTCTGCGCTGATGGTTAAAAAGTATGACCTCACACACAGCGACGTGGACGAGGTGGTAGGTGACATCGAAGAGCTTGTTGCCAAGTACATCATGGAGAACTCCCCAAAATTCCAAGACAATGACTCGTGAAGAAAAGATTGAACGCTACGTCGATGCCGTAGTGAAAGACATGAATTACAACGATATGTACAAATACGTATACGCCACCATGCTCTATGGCCTCGAACACTCTACAACAGACGAAGAGTTTGACGAATTGTATAACGAATACTTTGAAGACAATGACGAGTAAAGACATCAAAAACTACATCGAGATTAACCTCGGACAACCTATGCGTCACGATCCGGACATGCTCCTCGAAGCAACACAGGAAACCGCATCCGAATTTGAGCTCGACGAGTGGAGTGTGTTGCGGTTCATGTTAGCCGACGAACCCGTCGGATACAGCCACAGCTACGGATTCCACACTGCATACGGCAGGGCTATCTGCGACCACTTCTCATTCATCTACCACGCTTAAACACACAAACTTCAATACAATGCAATCAGTATCAGAATCCAAGCAGGAGCTCGAAGCGAGCATCCGCTACGCAGAGAACGCTATCTCCTCTGCCAAGGCAACCATCGAGTCGATGGAGTTCCGCCAAGAGATGGCTAAGAAACAATCATCCGAGCAGACAGGACGTGAGCAAGCTCTCCAAGCTCAAGTTGCGTTACTGGAGGAGCGGATTGCTGACATGCAGTACGAGATGAACGCCCTCGAAGAGCGGGTCGAGTACTACGACAAGCAGTTCCAAGAAATGACGCAAGGGGTTTATGCCCCTACTATGCCAGTCATCCCCAAGGACGTAGCCCTCGCTATCTTCCGTGAAGGTTCAAAGCTTGGAGCAGGGCAAGGGCTCATGGGGTTGTGTGAAAGATATGGGTTCGAGTGCCGTATCCACGGGATTGATGATGTCGAAGCAAAGGGTAGCGCAAGTTCTTGAGGAATCTTGTGGTAACCGACGCCTGACTGCGTCAAGGCTAGGCATCACAGAGCGACACCTCTACAGGCTACTCAAGAAATACAATCTCAAATGAACTACGAACACATGGAGGAGCTCGAGCGTCGTATCGACAACATGATGCAGAGGTACGAGCTGTACCGCAGACCACAAGACAAGATGGTGCTTGAGTGCATGCTCAAGGACTACGAGGCCAAACAAAACTTAATGATTCAGAATGAAAAAAGTAAAGAGATACAGGGTGCGTTTTCACTTAGCCAAGGGTGAGAACTTTATGAAGTGGCAGGTGTTTGACAAGCTACACAACCTCAAGGAGTACTACTCCCCCGATGAGTGGTCGCTTGTTATGGACGACTGCACGCTTGGCAACCACCCATCAACCGCCAAGAAGATATACGAGGGTGCAGACAAGACGGTCTGCGCATGGATTGCATGCAACAAAGTCACGGCATCAAACCAAGCCCCCAGCACCGATTCGTGTACGCAGTTCAAGTACAACCCCAAGAAGAACCCACACTGGTTCACTGATAACAACCCCAACGTCGATGGTATGACGTTCACAACTATGATTACAAAAAACAAACAAGTATATGCCTAACTCACTATTCAAGCTTCACGCCTACCTCAAAGACAACACATGGATGTTCGACGATGAGAAGAGAGGCATCGTAGAAGAGCCATTCGTGGCCGGTGCTGACATCATGTTCGACTTCATGAGCGGTCGGGTAATGTCCCCTGCCAACGACACGTGTGACATCGTGTTCTCCGCCACGCCGATCCCTGACCACGACGTGCACGCCACACTCACCGGAGACGATGGACACGACGGACACTACTACGACGTACAAAAGTTCAATCAGTTCCCCGAGGGTGTCGGCTTTGAGTTCTGGTTGTGCCCCGCCCTACTTGAGTTCTTCAACAAGGCACCGGACAACCTATACGTCAAGGTGCAATGAGAAGCAATCCCCTTCACCCACGAAACAATCACAGCAAGCGAGCGCGTCGTAGAAAGATGCGTCGCTTCCTAGACAAACACTATCCCGAGAACAAAACAAATGAGCAACAAGAGATACCACCAAGCGAAGAAGATTCTGTGTAAGTACGAAGGCGACAGCAAGACACAGGACGAGATGGAGTTGTGGGATGTAGCGAGGCAGATGTGTATCGCTGACATCGACGAGATGGGTGTCGAGGGTTACCTGAACCAGAGCCCCTCCGACATCTCAATGTCCTTCATGGATATATGCGTAAACACCATGCACGACCAACTCAATGAGATACTCACCATGCGTGACGCAGAGACAGGGCTTGATGAGCTTGGGCTCGGCAACGAGCAGGAGCGCGTCGACCTTGTCAGGGTAAGCAAAGCTTTGCACAACAACTACGCAAGTGGTATGGCAGTAATGACTAACTACTTCTCCATGTTGGAGGAGGTAAAAATTATTTACATGAATCATAAGAACGAACGAATAGCCATGTTCCGTATCGTAAGGATGCGGTTGGAGCAGGAGACTCGCAAGACTATCAACGACACCTCCCGCATGAGGGAGCACGTCGAGGCTCGGGCAGCAATCGCCAATGCGGTGCGTCCTTTTGGTAACCTAGACTGGATTGGCAGTGTGTTCGGCAAGGACCACTCAACAATATGTCACTACCTGAAGGAGCATGATGCTATGTTGCAGTTTTACCCCACGTATGCAAACCTATTCACCATTGCTTTGCGTATCGTCGACGAGGTGTCAGATGAGATGGGGTTGCTACCCATCCATACCACCACCGAGTCAGGGGTGACGCATCAGATTGCAGTGTACACGAACACGATCATCGAGTTGCAAAGGCGTGTTAAAAAGCTACAATCACTTGCTATTATGGAGGAAAAAGAATAATTTCGCAAAACAATTCAATTCAATTCAATGTCTAATTACAAGTTCAAGACCACGAACATTCGTGGCAAGCAGTACGTTGAGGTCAACGAACGTATCAAGTTCTTCCGTCAAGAAACCAAATATGACGGGTGGGGCATCCGCACCGAGTTTCCCCTGATTGATTCAGAGCAATGCCTGTGCAAGTGCACTATCGTGGACGAAGATGGCGACGTCATCGCTCAAGGTCATGCCCACGAGGTTAAATCATCTTCTAACATCAACAAGACTAGCTATGTCGAAAACTGCGAAACATCCGCTGTCGGAAGAGCGTTGGCCATGCTCGGTATCGGAATCGACACTTCAATTGCGTCGGCTAATGAAGTCACGGACGCCATCGCCAAGCAACAAGCCATCGTTGACAATCCACACGTTCAGAAGCTTTCCAAGAAGCTTGACGCACCCGTCGAGAACATCATGGACAAAGCAGTCTCCTTCATCAAGTCCAGCACCGACAAGCGCAAGGCGTTCGACTCCATCGTCGCCAAGTACGGCGAGCAGTTGACGACCAAGCAACAGGAGGGACTCATGAAGTTCGTACGATGAATGATGCCATCACAATGACGGTCCGAGGCGTATACATTCCGGTAGAGGGTTGCTCCTCTACTCGGTATGTGCCTTGGTCCTTCATCAAGAAGGAGCAGTTGCATCGAGGTGTGCACCGTATCAAGTCTCTCAAGGACGGGCTCGACCACGTGATGGTGACCAAGTCTATCAGTGGTACACGCATCGGTAAGATCTTCGAGACGGAGCGCGAGGCGCTGAAGCATATCGACATGGAGCTCATCAAGGCTGGCATGGAACCCAAATATATCCTGAAGAAAAAATGACTATGAGAGAACAGCTGGAGCAGAAGGTTGGGAAGCCACACCTCTCTTACTCCTCACTCAAGTATGCCCTCGGTGATATGAGGCTATGGGAGATGTACATGCGTGGTCAGCTGAAGAAAGAGTCAGAGGCTCTGACCTTCGGCACGCTGTACGACATGCTGTTGTTCGAACCTGAGAAAGCACATGACACATACTCTGTACTTGATGACACTCATATCGTTGATGTCATTGGTGGCAAGTTCCCTCGCAATACGAAACGCTACCGCGAATGGAAAGCGGAGTGGAAAGAGAAGAACTCGGACAAGGAACTGGCTAGCAAGGAGGACTGGAAAAAAGCGCACGAGATGATCCAGCGCCTCAAGGACTGCGGTGTGTACGACAAGCGGTTTGCTGGGGGTCGGTTCCAAGTGGAGTTCAACGTCGACCTCGACGGGGTGCCACTCAAGGGATTCCTCGACTGCCTACAAGACGACTTCATCGTAGACTCCAAGTCCTCACGGGGCATCGACAAGTTCCGGTACGACGTCAAGTCGTGGAGCTATGACATCCAAGCCTACGTATACACCAAGGTGTTCGACATCAAGGAGTACTACTGGGTGGTACAGGAGAAGGCTTACCCCTTCTACCCTGCCGATGTCAAGTGCTCAGAAGAAACTCTGTTCACCGGAGAGATGAAGTTCCATCAAGCTCTGGAGAACATCAAAAACTATTTGCATGGAGACACAGAAACAGTGGCCCACTACGCCGAGTTTATTGTCTAAGCGAGACAAGATTATTGTCTCCATCCTTTACATCCTTTGGCTCTTTTTTTAAACCTTTTAATTATATATCATGAGCGATAAACAATATGATTCAGTACTCGTTGGGTACGCTGAAGAACCTCGTTACACTGACAACGGGGAGTTGATGAGCTGGGCAGTCCGCTTCAAGGACACCGAGCTCAAGGAGATGGTTGAGAAGTACGCTACTCAGCGCAACGAACAGGGACAGGGGGGCAACCTCTACGTCACCATGTTTATGAGCAAGAACGGCAAGGCTTGCTGTCGTGTGTTCGATCCTAACAGCGCAGCTGCGAAGGAGAAGCGTGCACAGAAGCAGGCGAAGCAGCCTGTAGCCGATGACCTCCCCTTCTAAGGGAGCCCCTATCTATTACATGACCGCTCGTGTTGCCTTCAAGAAAGCCAAGAAGGTGCACGAGCGTGTTGTGTGGATTGTATCTGTCTTCGATGAACCTCACGACATCGTTTCCCATGACTGCAAAACCATGACCCGTCTAGAATTAGAGCTATACGGGAAGAACTACAAGTCAAAGAGACACATTGTCGTCAGGGACATCCTTGACAAATCAGTTGTTGGACACTCAAATCTAAATCTCAATGAACACAGAAAGCAAAATTAAATCTATGTGCAAGAGGCTGGAGACCCTACTGCTTGACAAGAACAGGAAGTATGGTAACTCAGCATTAGAACCAGTCAATATATTCTCTTGCGCTGGTGCCGTGGCAGGCATCAAGGTTCGTATTGATGACAAGCTCAAGCGTATCCAGAATGCTGGGCTCGTTGACGCCACTGAAGACACACTAATTGACCTCGCAGGGTACATGATCCTGCTTATGATTGCAAAAGAAATGAAAGTAACAATATTCAAAAGCGTCTACGACAAGACTACACCGTATCACATCCCGTTAGCACAAGCCTTGGAGAGGATTCAGAATGGGATGTCCAGTACACTGGTATCTGATGTTAGGTCTGGCAACAAAGAAAAAAGAAAGAGCTCCCCGTTGTCTGTTTCAGCGGGGAGTTTTCTTCGAGGGCTGACGATGCGCTATTTGAGCATTCGGGTTTCATTGTCCTCGACTTTGATCACGTGGATGTTGACTCGACCAAGAGGAGTCTTGCCACGGATGATTTTATTCACTCGTGCTGGACATCGCCTAGTGGCTCGGGAGTCAAAGCACTTGTTAAGATTACGCACCCTGAGAGACATCGAGACCACTTCCGTGCGCTCATCAAGTACTTCGAAAGAACACACGGACTAGAGCTCGACGAGTCTGGTATCAACGAGTCACGCGCATGCTTCGAGTCGTACGACCCAGACATCATCATCAAGGATGAGCACAAGAAGTTCGGTCACTTCAGCACAGAGTTTGCTGAGGCGCAGACCCCAACCAACGAGGCGTACGAGTACACCGACTACATGAAGCTCAACCTCGCGTGCCGTATGATTCGCAACGCAGAGGATGGGGAAAAGCACAGCGTATTGGTCAAGGCTTCCCGCCTGTGTGGTGGGTACATCGCCTCGGGACGCATGGAGCAGGAGGAGGTTATCCGTGTGCTACACAGAGAGATCTGCAAGCGTGACGTGGACTCCGAGTCTCACGCCCTGAACACAATCATCGACGGTGTGGAGATGGGTAAGCAGATGCCCATCCGCGACATCATCGAAGAGGAGAAGTCAGCCAAGCGTGAGATGCTAATCAACGACGGGGACATGTCGTTCATCTCGAGTGACGACGAGGACTTCCGTTGGATCGATGACTACTCGCAGGGCATCATCTCTCTCGGCCTCGACACAGGAGACCCGAAGCTCGACACGTTCTTCCGGTACAAGAAGGAGTTCGTCATCGTCAATGGACACAGCAACGTGGGTAAGACAACCACCATGCTATACCTGATTGCCAACTCTGCCGTGCGCCACGGATGGAAGTGGATCATCTACTCCAGCGAGAACAGGACCGCATCCGTGAAGATGTCTTTGATGCAGTTCGCCATGGACAGGAAGGTTGCAGACATGACGTACACCGAGCGTATGGATGCGTACAAGTGGGTGCAAGAACACTTCACCGTCATCAACAACAGCCAAGTGTACAGCTACTCTGATATCATCGTGTTCATGGAGAAGATTATGAGACAGCAACCAGTCGACGCTGTGTTCATCGACCCGTACAACTCTCTCAAGCTAGACATGCGCAACTCCAGCATCGGTGTTCACGACTACCACTACGAGGCAGCCAGTGAGTTCCTCACGTTCAGCAAGGCCAACGACGTAGCAGTGTGGTTGAACATGCACGCTGTCACAGAGGCGCAACGACGCAAGGGCTCAGACGGTTTGCCTATCGCTCCGTATGCTGAGGACACAGAGGGTGGCGGAAAGTTCGTAAACAGAGCCGATTGCTTCATGACGATTCACCGAAAGGTTCAAGCAATGGACCCTGAGATCCGCAAGATGAGTGAGTTACATGTCCGCAAGGTGCGTGAGGTAGAGACAGGCGGTGAACCCACCCCATTGGAGCAACCTTACAGGCTGGTTATGAACATTTCTCACACAGGATTCACAAACACTCTGGGTCAACGCGCTCTCTTCCAGCCGATTAAGATTGAGAAGCAGTCTACGTTGCCTCTGAATCACAGCTTCCTGTCTTGACATTGAAAATTTTGGCGTGTAACTTCGCTAAAACTTAGACAGTGAAGAAGCGTACAAAGACTCCAAAGAGACGAACATCCAAAAAAAAACAACTGGGAAGGTACAAAAGCTCCATTGAGAAGTATTGTGCTGATCAGTTACGTGAATACGGGATAGCTTTCGACTATGAAGAACACACGTTCGAGTTGATGGACCGCTTCCGATTCCCGAATAAGTACTTCAAGATGACAGCAAAGGGTAAGGCTATGGCGGACAGAAGCGGTTCCGTCGTCCTCCCTATCACATACACGCCAGACTTTACAGGTAAGGACCACAAGTGGGTGATTGAAACAAAGGGATACCTACCGTCTCACCATGACTTTCCTATGAGATGGAAACTTTTTCTTAGGTATTTAGTTGCAAACGAGATGGATCACGCTGTATTTTTGGCGAAGAACAGCGCACAAGTTGATCATGCGATACAAGAAATACTTAAGTCTATAAAAGATGGAACGATCTAAACTGAGTCAGTACTACTATCTGGCTTGCGACAGAGTTCACGAGGCTGTCGATTCATTGTACGAGTCGTTGCACGACGTAGACGGAATCCCACTCTGCGACCCCGACTCTGTAATCGACAGTGTTATTCATACAAGACGAATCATCAGTGAAGAGTTGGACTTGGTTAAGTCTATCGTCAAGGAATACGAAGAGGCCAATGACTGAGTTCACCATCACTAAAGATATGGAGGACAAGGCAAGGGTTAAGTCGGGCAAACACGGGGACATCAGGAACAGCATCAGGAGGGGTCAGGGAAACCTAGCAGGATACCTCGGGGAGGAGATCGTACTGGCCAACGTCAACGACTGCCTCGAACACAACACATACAATCACGACATGGTGAGGTTTCCGAATACGGACTTCCAGTACACCATTGATGTGAAGACAAAGGAGAGGACAGTAGAACCCAAGGGATTCTACACCACACACGTAGCATCTACGAGCCTCCACCAGAATGTAGACGTCTACATCTTCTGTCAGGTTATTGTCAAGCGTGCCCCTAAGAGGGGATGGATTCTCGGGTGGATGCAGAAGGATGAGTACCTCGACAAGGCCAAGTTCATGGCAGCAGGAGAGCCCGACGAATTCGGTTGGGAGAACAGAGTTGACGGCTACGTCATGAAGATTTCAGAGCTGAACCCCATCAGCGAGCTGTAAGACGAATAAAAAAAATGTGGTACCTTTGTGTCATAACATCACCTGTTTATGCGCAAACTTATCTCCACCACTTTGCTGGCCCTCGCGGCCAGCTTTTTGTCTGCACAAGAATGTGCAGTTCTTAACCAAGATGTCAAGATCATGGGGCTTGAACGCCGCATGTCCTTTGACTTAGACGACATCGATCCAGTTACTGTGCCCGTGGTTTTCCACGTGGTATATAATCCCGCTGTCCCAGAGTCAAACATCTCAGACGAGCAGGTAATCTCTCAGATCGCAGCTCTTGATTCGGGCTTTCGATACACTGGGTTGGACACCAAGATTCAGTTCTGTCTGGCGTCAAGAGATCCGCAGGGGAACCCAACGAGCGGGATCACAAGGCACAATGGTGTTGACCTATTCGGTCAAGTGTACGGGGAGAATGGTGTTGCTGTGTCGGGTCTTGATGATGGTGTTAATGACCTCACCATGAAGCAAACTGTAGGGTGCTGGGATACCGATAGGTACCTCAACTTCTACATTGTCTCTGAGATAAACGGCAACAACGCAGGCGGTGGTATTCAGGGGTATGCCTACCTCCCACCCACCCCCACTCAGAACTGCCTCGACGGCATAGTAGTTCTCTACAACGTAACAGGAACTACGGGCACTCGTAAGCCTAGCAGACAGAAGGGGTACACAGGTGTCCACGAGGCTGGTCACTACTTGGGTTTGCTACACACGTTTGACAATACCTTCTCATGCGCTGAGGAAAACAACTGCGAGACTCAAGGGGATCGTGTGTGCGACACCCCACCGACTGTCGTTGGTAGCACGTGTCTATCTACTGCGTGTGATGGTGCCTTGGTAGACAACTTCATGGAGTACACGTCAGAGACATGCAAGAGTACGTTTACGTTGGGTCAGGCAGAGCGCATGCACAACGCCATCCTCACGTACAGACCTGAGCTTGTAGACAACTTCTCTTGCCTCCCTGCAGTAGACTATGACGTGGCGATTGATCAGGTTTTCTACGATGAAAACTGGTGCACCGACGAGCAAGACATCTGGGTAACTATCTCCAACACAGGGTCGGAACCTATCTCGTACGTCGACGTGCAGATCTTTTGCAATGGACAGGAGTACGTGGAGACAGCGTACGATCTTGATCAAGGCGCGTCCGTTGCTGTGCTTGTGCCAGAGGTTTATGTAGATGGAGCTAACTCCTTTGAAATCAATCTGTTAACACCTGAGGATGAGTATGCAGACAACAACTCAGGCATGTATCCCATCAGCGATACAGGTGGTGAGCTGTTGGAGGTGTATATACATCCCGGATTCTTTGCTTCAGAAAGCTCGTGGGATATACAGTACGATAACGGGGAAGTACTATTCAGTGGCGGAGGATACACTTCAGGTTGCGATCAAGAGTACACGGAGACCAAGTGCATTGATGCTGGTTGCTATACGTTTAACTTCTATGACGACAGTGGTGACGGTGTTGTATACTGCGGTGGTGACCAAACGGTATTAGTGAACGGTGACACTCTGATCAACATCCCTACGGAGACAGAAGCATTTGTTGTATCTCAGGAGTTCTGCGCCTCCTCAGCGGAGCCTGCGTGTGAGTACGACTACGACGCAAACGGAGCCATAGGTAACGGAGATATCCTTACCATGATCACTGAGTTCGGATGCTCACAGGACTGCCAGTACGACGCA
>FUIF01004582.1_pt1 | contig 10526 bp, 13 predicted proteins | sample 1003461 | NCBI WGS metagenome assembly FUIF01 (sample SAMEA80401918, study PRJEB19352) | marine metagenome
AGCGAAAGAAGGAGCCTCACTATTCTCATAGAACATTTAGAAAATGGCTAAACAAAGAACGAGATTAAGAAACCATAGAGCAAAGAATTGCGAGACATGCAAAGCAATTGACACCAAGGGCTGCATGTATAGTTATCATTCAAAAGAAAAAATCAACACTTGCGAAAAGTGGAGATAGCCGACAAGCGGTTCCCGGCACAGTAAAGTGAACCGTAACGCTCCATAAAAAAAGCAAAAGAGAGAAATGATTAGAATCAGAAGTCCCGGTAAAATATATTTTCATGTGGTTGCAAAGCAGTTCATAAACGGACTGCTTTTCTTATTTTAAGCACAGTATTAGAGAGCAAGGATTGAAAAAAAACAATAATATCACTACATTTGTAATAATTCAAGTATGAGCAAAACTCATATAAATAACTGTAAAATTTTATCTGATGGGTAGGAAAAAAGTTTATTGTCCAGAGACATTTCCATTGTTAGCAGAGAAGTACGCAAGAGAGGGGCTTATTGATAAGGAAATATGCAAAAAGCTTGGAATATCAACAGCAACCTATTATGAGTATCAGAATGATTATCCTGAGTTTTCTGAGGCCATTAAAAGAGGGAAACGCCCGGTTGATGTAATGGTTGAGAATGCTTTGTTAAAAAGAGCTTTAGGTTACAGTTATGAGGAGAAGCATACAGAGATGCTAGTCGATTCAGATGGGCAGCCAACGGTTAAAAATGTAAAGGTTGTTAAAAAAGAGATTTCCCCGGATGTAGGAGCGCAAGCATTCTGGTTAAAAAACCGCAATCCAAAACAATGGAAAGACCGACATGATATAGTCGAGCATCCACCGTTACCAGATGAGCAATTGCCTAAAGAATTGTTGGATTTGCCGGATGAGATAGTTGAGCAAATCGCTGAACACTATCAGAAAATTGCTGATGAATCGTAATGGCTTATTCTCAGGCGCAAATACAAAGAGCGATAAAAAAGAACTCCGGGGTAATCGTTAGAACGGTAGCTCGAAAAAAGTTACTGAATTATGCGAAGTATGTAAAACCAGATTTACAGGTTACAAATTTCCATCGCAATTATTACAAGGTGCTAGACATGTTCGCACATGGGAAAATTAAAAAGCTCATGGTTACGGCACCGCCTCAACATGGAAAATCAGAGGGTTCGAGTAGGCAGTTACCTACATTCATGCATGGGTTAAATCCAGATTTACGAATTGGTATTGGAAGTTATGCGAGTGGTACAGCTCAGGACTTTTCACGAGATTGCCAGAGAATTATAGACAGTTCAGAATATATTGAACTGTTCCCGGAAACCAGATTGAACACTGTTGATTTAAAAGCGGATAAAGCAGGATATAAAAAGACAGGAGGAGTTTATGAGGTTGTAGGTAAAAAAGGTTCATTGAGGGCTGTTGGTCGTGGTTCCGGGATTACATCTAAAACAATTGACCTGTTTATTCTGGATGATGTTTATAAGGATTACGCAGAGGGAAACAGTCCAGTTATCCGGGAACAGGCGTGGAAATGGTACATTGATGCAGTTGATACAAGGCTCCATAATGAATCCCAAATATTAATCGTGTTTACTAGATGGAATGAAGATGATTTAATCGGGCGTATAGGTAAGAAAGAAACCATCATCGAAGTAAATAAATGGTCTGACTTGGATAACATCCCAGAGGGAGCATGGGTGAAAGTAAACTTTGAAGCCATTAAGACAGGGGAGCCAACCGAGATAGACCCAAGAGAGAAAGACACTTCTTTGTGGGAGGCAAAGCATTCACTTAAGAGATTGAGAGCAAAAAGGAATCTGGATAAGCACGAGTTTGATTGTTTGTATCAAGGCTCTCCAAGTAGTAAGGAGGGTGCATTGTATTCTGATTTCCTTACTTATGAGAATGTTGCAGATTATGGAGTTGTTATTGGTAAGGGAAACTATACCGATACAGCAGACAAAGGAACAGACAATCTTTGCAGTATTTCATACGATTTAGTGAGAGGAAAGGGACTGGATGGAAAACCGCAGCTCTATGCACTTGTTAAAGATTTGGTTTATACTGATGAGCCAGTTGAGAAAACATCTAAGCTCGTACCAATGATGTTTAACCGGGAGAAAACCAGATACTCCAATATTGAATCAAATGCCGGGGGTAGAACGTTTGCTATAATGATTCGAAAAAAAGCAAGATTCACCAAAGTAGATTGGTTCCATCAAGGGGATAACAAGGAGAGCCGTATTACTACAAATGCAGCTTTGGTTAATACTCATATCGTTATGCCAATGGATTGGGAAAACAGGTGGCCTCAGTTTTACGAACATGTTACCGGGTTCAAAAGATTGTACGTGGCAAATGATTTATATGATGCCCCAGATGTGTTGACCGGGATTGTTGAAACGGAGATACTAGGAAAGCATAAAAGCAAGGGTGTTAAGCGTAGAAATTAGAGATTTTGTGAAAATTATCACAATATTGAGAATGAGCAATTTAGTTACAATCTTCCGGGAACAGGATAACGCAAGATTTTGCAAACAGCTTTCAAATTGTAAGTAAAATAAAAAACCAAAATAAATCTTTGGAATTACTTGCGTATAAAAATCCATATAGTTAGTTTTACATCATACAAATACGATAGGACGTTTTTCCTGAACTAAAAAAGAGAGTAAAATGAAATCTACATCTTATCACAGCGATTTAAGTAACGAAGCAGTTGAACGAATATTGAGTGAAAATGGATTTGAAGAATCTGGCTTAATAGTTAACGATTTAAGTTATCGAAAAACAGGTTACGGACATTGGAAGTTAGAGGCAAATATTATCAGAACTGCTGATTTGTATGATAATCTTTATCTGAATGTGACAACAACGAATTCTAGTTTAATCGATGATTGGAATGAAGATGAGTGTTATTTCCAAGATGATAACTCAGGTCATTGGTTTGATAGCAATGGGAAAGTAATGGAGGCAGCTTTGGATTACATTATTAGTTCAGAGGCAAATCAAGAATTAATCAGTGAATTTATTAACGCATAAAAAGAGAGCAATGAGTCATTTTATTGATTACCACGATTCAGAGAAGTGGAAAGATGGATTAGAAGCAATGAGAAACGGAGAAACCGTTGAGATGTGTAGTGAGTCATATTGGCATTTTCTTAATTCAGTTCCTCCAATGAGACAGCAAGGTTCAGCATTTGTAAATGGGGAGCCTTATTATCACAACTCAAATGATGAGGCAGTTTGTTTGTGTGGAATTGAAAAAAACGGAAAGTATTACGCACAGATGGGAACCGTTAAGCAGTTTGACAATCGAGAATTATTCAAAACCATATAAATTCAGAACAATGAAAAAGTTATTAGTAATTATTATTGTATTGTTTGTTTTTTCAGCATGTAGAGAAAACGAGGATTATATTGAAACGATGCCAATAGAGGATCCAATTGTTGCAACCGACACTATAATTGATGAGACATTAACAGTAGAGTTTAATAATTAAAATAAAGAGCGATGATGAAAATTGAGTACAAAAAATTAGGAAAAGGCCACGAGATATATGTTAACGGAAGTTTAGTAATGTGGGTTATTGGAAGTAAAAAAAATGCAGAGAAAGAGATTAAAGAGTATTTGAACGCTAATAAGAATTAGAGCGATGGATTACAAAAAAAGATTTCACATTAAGTAAGTATTGGGAGTTAGCGTATAGAGCGCATTCAAATACTTCATTCAGTCCTGAACGTAGAGCTGATTCATACGTGAAGGATTACAGCGAGGAGTTAGATGAGGATTTGAAAAATTTGTATAAATTAGCAGTGTAAATCATTAAATCAGGACGCTATGTATAACAGAAATCAGTTGTTTGAAATATTCGTAAAAGAATTTCCGGGAACGAGTATTGCAATCTTAAGAAGAGTATTTATAAAAATGTCAGATGATGAATTAGCAAAGGCGATGGGTTTTAAAGTATTGAGGCGTGGATTTTTTGTAAGATAATTAACAGCTATTGGTCAACCGCAATAAAATTTGTAAATTGAATCGATTTTAGTAAATTTTTTTCATAGATTGAGATTTGAAAGAGGGGTTATGATTGGCTCCTCTTTTTTTTGTGAGAAATTTATTGCAAATTTGTATTGTCGAAAGGGCTAAGGGAAACCCAGGATTAAAGAAATTTATTTAACGTTAAATTTAAAATTTATAAAATGGGATTATTATGTACATGCCCTCGTGGTGCAGCAATTGGAGACATTCCTATTGATGAATGTCCTCAAAGTTTTGGACAAATACAAAAGGTTATTTTTCAGAGACTAAAGCAAGCTGATGGAACAGTGAACGCTATTCCGGCAGGAAGTGGAGCCGGAGGGATAGAGGTTGAAGCAACTTGGACAGCATTGTTAGCAGCAGCAGATGGAACGAAAGTAGTTCCAAGTCCTTACATAACAGCTCCAACAACTGAACCGGGAGCAGCCCGTACTTACGGAGGAGGAAATGAAACTCTGGGAGGCATTGAGTTGATTATTGGGCGTGAGCCAACAACTTTTACCGGGAACATTTTAAGAAACCATCAAAAAACAATTGCAGCTCTTAAGGAGTATCAGTGTGAGGAGGTTGGTGTTTTCTTAGTAGATGAAAATGGGAATATCGGTGCAGCATCCGATGATGTGACTACTCCAACTGAGTACTATCCTATTCCTATTAGCGCATTCTTTGTCGGAGATAAAACATTTGGAGGTATCGAAAATCCAGATATGAACGGGATTCAGTGGAAATTTTTTCCAAATTGGTCTGATACCTTCAATACTGTGACTCCTGAGTTTAACCCGTTGAATTTATCAGCTTAATTTGTGAGTAATGAAAAAGAAAGCAAATATGGTTACCCTTGAAGCATCCAAGGGTAGCCAAGATTTTGAAATTAACCACGCTGAGAGATTGCTTAGAATGAAAAACAATGGTGGTTGGAAATTGCCGGAGGATTCAACTTTTAAATTCGATTCAAAAAATGGCATTACTCATAAACGAGATACCAAAAAAACTAAAAAAACAGAGCAAGAGGGAAACGATAGCTAAAGCGGTTAATTACGAGAAGCGTTTGCGATTTCACACTGAAACGTTTTTGGAACCTGCTCAGGCATCAACTCCTGTAACTGTTTTTTTAGATTGGGTTAAAACACTTATTCCAAAAGATAAGTATCAGATTTTCGTACAGCTTTTTAAATTTCCTACATCTTTGGTTGAGTTGACCGGGAGGATTTATCACGAATTGGAAAAAGTATTTGATGGTCGTAATTCGGCTGTCAATTTTCTATTTAAGGACAGTGATTTGAGGGCTGATTGGGATTTGTACCGGGCAGATGTATTGAATGAGCCGCGAGTTTGGAGAGAGGATGGTTGGGACACCCTTAAGACAGCAGTTAACAGCATGGTTGTTGTTGATTTACCAAGTGAGCAAACATCTGAAAGACCAGAGCCGTATTTTTATTTTTTGCCAATTGAGAACGTGTTGGATTATTGCTATCTTCCAAACGGAGCATTTGAATATGTTATTTTCAAAGCTAGTGATAAAAGAATCGCAGTTTATGATGATGAGAATTACCGAGTATTCGAGGTTGATAAAAAAGGCGAGATTATAGGAGATGCGATAGTTGACGAACAGCATGATTTAGGATATTGTCCTATTGCATGGTTTTGGCAAACTCCGATAGCCAAGAAAATACCGGACATTAAAAAGAATCCTATTACATCTCAATTGTCAAATTACGATTGGGCTTTGTTTTTTAGCATAAGTAAAAAGCACCTTGATTTATATGCACCTTATCCAATTTACTCAGCTTATGAGTCGGATTGTGATTTCATGAATAATGAAACAGGGGAGTATTGTGATGGTGGTTTTCTTAGGGATGCAGACCATAACTATTTAGTCCAGCGAGACGGGACAGTAAGAAGTTGCCCGGTATGTGCTGAAAAGAAAATCGTTGGAGTAGGTTCATTTGTGGAGGTTCCAGTACCTAAAAATGATGCCCCAGATTTGAAAGATCCTATCAGCATTACGACAATCGATAAGGATAGTTTGGAGTTCAATGTAAACGAAGTAGCCAGACTTAAGGAGGAGATTTACATTAGTTGCGTAGGAACGGGTGGCGAAATCCAGAAGGAAGCCATTAACGAGAAACAGGTTTATGCAAACTTTGAAAATAGGCAAGCAGTATTGAATAACCTAAAAGTGAACTTTGAAAAAATTATGATGTTCACAAATGACACCTGTTGCCGCTTGCGTTATGGTTCCGATTACCTGGGGAGTTCTGTCAATCTTGGAACTGAATTCTATATTTTTTCAGTAGATGATTTATACAATCAGTTCGAAGTGGCTAAGAAAAACGGAGCGACAGAGTCGCAGTTGGATTCAATCGCAGAGCAGATAATCCAAACCGAATTTAGAAATGACCCTATGCAATTGCAGCGTATGATGCTACTCAAAGAGCTTGAACCTTATCGCAATTATACTCGTGATGAGGTTTTAAACTTAAAGAGGGAAAACCTTATCGATGAGGAATTGTTGAGAGTTAAGATAAATTTTAATAGCTTTGTTGAGCGATTCGAGAGGGAGAATATCAATATAATGGAATTTGGTTCTTTATTGCCTCTCGATAAAAAAGTTAGTATTATAACCGAAAAACTAAAAGAGTATGGCAGAGAAAGTATCAGCAGCGGTGCAAAAGAAGATTGATGCTGCATTAAAAGCAAAAGGTGTAATTGCTGAAAAAGAAAAGGCAGTTGCAGAGTTTAAGGCAGCATTTGATGCAGCCCCGGAGAATAAGAAAGTAGAGGCTAAGGCTAAGTATCAAACCTCTGTTGGAGAATTGCAGAAAGCAAAAGAAAACTTTGAGGTTCTACGAGGCAAAGCAGCAGCAGATGGAACATTCAGACCAAAAGTAAAAGAATCTGGTTATTTCCATGTTTTACTGGATAAACCATCGTTTGACTCGAAAACCGGGAAAAAATTAAGCAAGGAAATTCCACAAATATTCGAACCGAAAGCATTCACTCAATTCCAAAACTCAGCGAAAGGGTTAGGTTACACGGTGAAAGTTTTGTGGAATCCAGAAATATATCAGTCAATTTAATTTAAAGGGTAAAAATTATGGCATTAACAGCAGAGGTATTGAGAGCGAATGAGGCTCTTACAGGTCTAAGTGACGACCAAGTAACAGCGATTGAAACATTGTCAGCTAATGACGAAAATCAGGTAATTGGTACACGCATTGGTGAATTACACGGACAGTATGATGCGGACATTTTGCAAGCATCCGGGGTTGAAAAGAATCAGGGCGAAAAATCGTATGATTACGCAAAAAGGGTAATTGGTTCTTTTAAAGAAGATGCCGGACAGGTTGCAGGACTTAACACTCAAATTCAAACTCTAACTGCTGAGAAAGCAGCTTTGGAACAGAAAATCACTGAAGGGAACGGTGATGAGGTTTTAAAGCAGAAATTGCAGGACACAACGGATAAGCTATCTCAGTTGCAGAGCAAGTATGATACTGACAAAATCAGCATGGGACACTGAAAAAACCGAGTTCGACAATAAGTTTAACAAGGTTCAGGTAGACCATGAGTTTAATGCTGCATCGAAAGCTCTTAGGTTTAAGAAAGAATATCCTGCATCGATTCAAACAACGCTCATAAAATCAGCAAGGGAAACGATTACGAGCAAATATCAAACTGATTGGATTGATGATGGTAAAGGTGGAAAGGTTATGGTTTTCCGTGACAATAATGGAGTTATCCAGAATAACCCGGAAAGTAAACTAAATCCATTTACCGCAGAGGAAATGCTTTCAGCCAACTTGAAAGACGTTCTCGATTCAGGAAAACAGCAAAAAGGTGGAGGACAAAATCCAAAGCCCGGCAATGATGATATTGTAGATATTGCAGAACTTGGTGCAGCTACAACGCAGACTCAGGCAGATGATTTAATCGTAAAACACCTGTTGCAAAAGGGAATGCTCAGGACAGACCCGGAGTTTGCAAGAGAGCAAGCAAAAATAAGAGAGCAGTACAAAATATCTGAAAAGCCAATTCGTTAGGAAACGAATGAAATTTTTTCCTACATTTGTAAAAAGAAACGTGCAGGGGTAACACGTCAGTTATTAATCATAAAAAATTCTTAAAATGAGTTTAATTAATACCAGAATGCAGAACATGCGCTCGGGTTCGAACCTTGACAAGAACGAGATTCGACCATCCCGATATGGTGCCCTTGACATGTTTATGATGCAATCAAATCAGCCCGGTGGAATTTTGACCGATGAGCTGAAAGAAAAGGCAGAGATTTCGATTGGCAATACGTTGCAAACGCCGGTAATTAACTACGATGGTACTATCTCGATTGGCAATACTCGTAGTGTAACGATCGCGGATTCCGAGAATACCTCAGCCATGTACACGATTTCGTTTGCAACTTACTCTTGGGGTTTCACTATTGTTCCGGCAATGTATTCAAACAACGAAATCAAAATTCAAAAAGATTTCGAAGCGAAGTTTAACAAATATTTGTATTTGTTTGGTGCAACTATGGATAACGCCTGTATTGCAGCTCTTGAAGCCGCAAAGTCTCAGGTTTTTGCCGATAGTTTGAATTATACTGTAACGGCAAATACTCTTGCAGCAGCTTGGAGCCAGCGTGAGAATATAATTGGAGATATTAATCCAATTATGGCCGCAAATGACCATTTCATGCCAATTCATATTCTGGGTAACGGTGGAGTTGAAAGTGCTATCCGTAAAATGACAGAGAAAGACCTTTACAACGAGGTTAATAAGACTTTGGAATACTCGGATAAAACGTTGCACTTCTCTAGTCGTATTGCAAATGCAGCAGACATTTTCTCAACCATGTATGCAGTTCAAATGGGTTCTCTTGGTATTCTGCCACGTTTCGAGCGTGAAAGTTTATTGAACACCGTTTCAAGAACCGGTCATGAGTGGGGAATTGATACGCTTCCAATGTTGGATTTCCCTGTGGGAACTTACTACTATGAAAGTGTTGGAGATTTCAGTGCAATTGCAGGAGCTGCAACAGCAGACCTCACTCGTGCGAGAAAAGAGCATTATGGTTTTGCCGTTGATGTTGCTGTACTTACTCCGTATAATTCTGATTTGAGTACAATTGCAAATCCAATTGTGAAGGCGACTGTGGCTGATGAGGCTGTTTCAGATGCGCTTAAAGTTCAAATCACAAACGAGTCTACTAATCCTGTTTATACTCAGGAAGTCCCTTAGACCTATATTTCGTTCATAATTATAATTAAAAGGGAATGGCGTTGATTGCCTTTCCCTTTTTTTTATTTAAAATCGTTTAGCATGTATAGACCAAGTGATTTGACAGCCGGGTTGTTGCATCTTATTGGATGGAGGCAGCACTATGATATTTCTGATTACACAATACCGAACAGCTTAACGCAAAGCGACTCTGGGCAATATTTCCAAGATTTCCACCCTCTATTAACCTTGGATAACATCAAGAGTATTGCACCTGATTTTAAGCGTATAACGTTGACAGATTGGGCATCAACAACAAACTACAATGCCGGGGAAAGAGTAACGTATGATGATGTAGATTATCGTGCATTGACTGACAACCTGAATAAGCAGCCAGATGCGAACCCAGCGGATTGGGAGGCGTTTGATAGTTTCGGGGATTGGTTGGAAACAAAAACAAAAGCTTTTATTTTAAAAGGGATTCAAAGTTTTTGGAATGAGAATTTAGCTCGTAAATCGGCAAGGAATATCCTAGAAAGCAAAGTCCTTTTTTCCGGGACAGGTAGGTTGGTGGATGTTATTGCTGCATCTGACAATTTGGTTGGATTGGAATTGAATGTTGCAAGAGCAAAAGGCGTGACGCTTAAGATTAATTCAATTGGCACGCAGTTTTCAGGAACCGGGGACTTTGATTTGTATTTAATGCATTCAAGCAAGGTTGAGCCAGTCGAAACAATTCCTATTTCAATTGGAAGTGATAACGGTATGCAATGGACTCCTCAGACTGATTTGTATTTGCCGTTCGTAAATTCGGAAATAGATGGTGGGGGAAGTTGGTATCTTGTTTATGATAAAAGTCAGTTGCCGGATGGGTTGGAAGCAATTAAAAAGGATAAGGATTGGAGCCAGTTGCCTTGCTTGTCGTGTAACCCGAATGAGTATGCAACCCAGGTAGCTTGGAGTAAATATTTAGAGGTTCACCCGTTTAAAGTTCCTTCTGGTTCGTTTGACAGCCCAAATTTGGCGATGTGGGACGTTTCTAGCAATCTGTACACATATACATCAAATTACGGCATTAACTTGCAAATAACCGTTGAATGCGATATTACGGATGTGATTTTGGAGCAGAAACTTTCATTTCAGAATTTTGTTGGATTAACAGTTGCAACTGAAATGATTAGGGAATTTGCTTTGAATGCTGAGTATAAAATTGGTAGACAGCAGCAAAATTTGAGTCACAATCAGATTTTGTATGAGTTGGATGGTGATACTCA
>FUIF01012223.1_pt1 | contig 10525 bp, 17 predicted proteins | sample 1003461 | NCBI WGS metagenome assembly FUIF01 (sample SAMEA80401918, study PRJEB19352) | marine metagenome
TGAATTATCGCTTTCATCAGTAGAATCAGTCGACAAATCAGGCGGTATATTTATAACGTATACAGTGCCTGTTTCAGGGTCAGTATACGTACCACTTTCCATATACTCATCAGGGTTGAGATAGTTATCATCGTCTGGATTAGAAGAGTAAATTTCTCTAAAGTCTTCTAAAGATATAAGTTGTGTTTCAACCTGTTCAGTATCTTCTTTAATATCGTCTTGACTAGGTTCATTTAAATCGCCGGGATTACCTGTAGGTTGTTGTGTTAACCACTCATCAAAACCACCTGCTTCGGATATTTCTTGAGCAACTTCTCTAAGCTCGTCTACGCTTGGTGTACCATCAAAAATATCTTCTACAGCCGCGATAACCTGCGGATCTGTTCCTTCAGGAATTCCTTGTTGACCAATAATTGTGTTGTATAATATTTGATAAATACTATCTTCAACGCCTAGATCGCGGGTTGATCTGTTCCCTATCGTTTGCTGCTCTTACTCCCTCGTTTACCCTTTCCATAATTCCAACAATAGTTTCATCATTGGGATTAAAGTTTGGCCCCGGATTTAATGTTTCATCTTCATTAAGAATAAGATAACCAAGCGTAGTGCATTCCGAATTTCTGCACCTAAACCAAATGGATTTGCGGTTCCAGTATCTCTAACTCGGCCTCCACCGCCACCGCCTCCAGTGCCTCGACTCTTGAACCACTCTTCTAAAAATTCTTGCCATTCAATGGGATCATATTCCATTTATTTTTCCCTCGATACGCCCTTGGTTTTTTCGTAAGAGCGCATTGCTCCAAGGCCAAGCATACCCATCAATACAGGCATCATAGTCTCTAAGTCAATTAGCGGTATAGTTACATCCATCGCTAATAAAGCCAAAACAAAGTTAGTTAGGGGTATCAAAATAAAGTTGCCGAACATCCCTAGAACACAGCACCAGCCAACGGCAGGTCTCCACCCTGAAACAAAAAGCGACTTATGCGCCGCTTCTACCTTGTTTACTTCTAATTGCGCCCTGGCTAGCTCCTGAGCATGACGCTCCGCCATGGTTGATATCTCGTGAGCGAGACGAGCCTTTTGATCCTTGTCTTCCACGAACTTATCTAAAAGGCCAGTGACTGGAGCAATTAGCTGTTCAATCATTTGCGTGCCTCGTATGCATTAAAGCCAAAATAGGCACCAAACAAGAGCCGACACAGAAACCAAGTAAATGTTGGCGATGTCGTGCAGTAGTTGAGCCGCAGTATCAAACCCAGCAATCGAGCAAGTAACAACAGCAACCGGATACATCACCATGCCTGACAAAGCAAACCAAACCATCTTGCGTTGACTATCACGCTTGGCATCTTCATCAACCATCTTACGGCGCTTGTCCTCGAGTTCTAGCTTGCGCCATTCCTCGCGTTCAATAACGCCATTGTTATTGGTATCTGTATCTTCAAAAGTTGTCATCTAAGATACTCAGCCACTGCTATAGTTACCAAAATAAATGGGTACATAGAAATAATCATAGCCTCTAGTCGATCAAAACGCTTAGAGCCTGAATCTAACTGCTTATTGATTAACTCATACCGAACAGCACACTCTGCTTCATGCTTTTCAAGTCTTGCTAATAAATCTGCTACTTTTGGTGCCGTTGTTTTTGTCGCCATTTACCCACTCGCTATAAATATTGCTGTACCCACTACTATTGCAATTCCCAACAAAACTAAAAGTCCTGCAAGCATTTGCTCTTTTGCTTCTTGCTGTCGATAAACAGTATCTGCCCTATCTTTAGCAATCTGCTTTCTCATGTCACGGAACTCTTGCAGTCCTTCTTTTCCGTAAACCATTCCTATAATACTAAGAAGCTCTTTTTGTTGAGCTTCCATTTTCTTTTTTGCGGCAAATGCCTGCATCGCTTCTTGCTGTACACTGCTACTAAAAACAACTCGCTTAAAAGGATTTACATTTTTAGCTTTCTTTTCAGCGTACATTACGTCCGAAGCGTGACCGTACCACTTGCCTATCTGCATCATTGTATCTTCAGCAGATTTTCCAGCTTCTACCATTGCTTTAACCATCGTAAAAGCTTTGGTTGCACCAGCTATAGCAGTTACTGGATCAATCATTGTTAAACCTCACATACGGTGGACATTTATAAATGCCTGGGACATACCACCGATATTTTTTACCTGATTCAGAATACAGTTCTTTGTATTCGCAAACAGTGTGATAGACGACCCGTTTACCTATATAAGCAGATGTCCCTCCCTCTAAAACTAAATACAAAACAACCGCATTCAATATTAGCCATTCTCATTAGCCTGCTCTATTGCTTCTTTTACTCTGTTTTCTGTTGCAGTAATGTCAATAGAGCCATTGGCGTAAAGCACTTTTGTTTCGAATGTGCCTTCATCATTTTACTTTTGTATGTGCCGCTAAGTCTTGTATCTCCATTTGATGGAGTGTTATATGTCAAAGTAATCATGTATTAACCACCACTGTTGAAGTACCAGAGCCATCCCATTCAGTAATAAAGTCAGTGTGTTGCTGAGAAGTAAAGTCACTTGCAAACCAAATCCAAGAAGACCCAGAAGCAGAATTAACAAACGTTGCATCAGACCGTGACAAAGTAAGAGTACCTCCGTCTATATCAATTGTTACGCCTGTAATTGAAGTTTCACCTGCTCTTATTGAGTTGTCGCTTGGGTGTCTTACTGAAAGCCAAAGAGCACTTGTGGAATTATCTGCAACACCGCCACTTACAGTTACGCGGCGATAAAGCTGTCGAATATTAAGAGATGTATTTGGAGTGCCAAATGTTAATGAGGTTGGGCTAACAGAGCCTTCGTCTGGCGATGATGCGCCATAAAAACCAAAATATCTTGCAGTTGAAAACCTATCGTCAGTATCGCCTTGAGTAACAGTTATTGTTGTTTGAGAAACAAGGTCATTAAGAAAAGTAACATTACTTGCACCATACCAATCTGAAAGATCCATTTTGGCACCAGATGAAGCACTAATTAGCCCTCGAACATCAGAGTCATTAATGCTTACAGACGTGCCTGTAGTGCCACCTGCCTCTACATGGATGTCGTTTAAACTAATTGCACCAGAAGATTGTAAGGCCATTAGATTGTCCCAAACGCTGTAATATCATTAGCAGATGTTACTGCTCCATTTGTTCCAACCTTGAACACCTCAGTGCCGTTGTAAACAAACACAAGCTCATTGGTATCAACCTTAATAACCCAACTACCAATAGACAGCGTTGTTGCTTTAACTTCACCAGCCGCGCTGTAAACAACGGCTTTACTATTAACAACAGTTCCTGCACTCGATCCATCTACAAGATTTAACTCTGCGGCAGTTGATGTAACCCCATCTAAAATATTTAGTTCATCTGTTGTAGATGTAACGCCATCCAATAGATTAAGTTCAGCAGTATTTGAGGTAACACCGTCAAGAATATTGAGTTCTGAGGCTGTAGCAGTAATACTTAAATCTGTTAATGAGCTAACAGTACCAGTGCCTTTAGCATCTAGTTGTGTCTGGATGCTTGAGGTTACTCCGTCTACATAGTTTAACTCTGTAGTAGTAGCTGTGACCCCATCAAGAATGTTTAATTCAGCTGTAGTAGCAGTAACCCCGTCTAAGATGTTTAACTCTGCCGCTGTAGATGTAATTGCAGTTCCATTTATCGACAATGTAGAAGGGTTTGTTCCTACTTCAATAACTGTGCCGCCAGAGTCTTCGGTGTATAGCCTTTTGTTAGTTAGGTCAAAAGCTGGTTCGCCTTGAACAAGATCGGAGGCGGTAGGAACGCCTGAGCCATTTTTAAGTTTGATTGTTGTAGCCATTACTGGTTACTCCTTAGCTAGGCTTAGTGGGCCATGTAATGTTAGTTGGAAATCCGCTTTGAGCAGGTACATTTCTTAAATTAGTTCTATACGTTGCCCACTCTGTTTTCTTTAAATCTGACAAAGGTGAGTCAGGCATTTGAGTCCAATCACAATCCTGTAAAAGCCCGTCTCTGTCCGCTCGAACTCTTTCAGATTCTCGATTAGTTTCGTCCGTAGTAAGGCTTCGTTTAGTCCAGCCTAGTGTCCATACGTTATCAACTAAAGTAGGTGCAGAATTTTGCTCTGCAATTTCATTATGAGCCATACTAGGTTGATCGCTTATAGTAACTGGATAGACTCCCCAATCTTCCATCATAGTGTCTGTCATAGACACAGGAAAAGAGGTTTGCGGGTTGTCTGCTCGTAGCTTTTTTAAGCTGTATGGGAAAGTATCTACGGCATTGTTTGTAATCTTAACGTACATAATTTATTCCTAAGAAGATACAAAGCCACACATATTAAAATGACCGAACTGCGAAGACCCATGAACATAGTCCAGCACAGAACCTAAAGACATGTTACTTGCATCACTAACATTTATTGATACAACTCTATCTCCTAGCGTACTCATAACGTAAGCGTATTTAGAAACAGGGTCATATTCAATCGCATAAGGATTGTCAATATTGGTGTGAGTAAACGTATCTAAAATACTCATACTTGACGGATTACTAATATCTACTGTTGTAACCATGTCTCCATTAAAACAAGTTAGTATAGCTATACCACGGTCCAAATCTAACTTCATAAAATAAGGACCGTTCAAATTTGTAGAACTAGTTAAAGTGCTTAATATACTCATATTTGTGTAATCACTAATGTCTACGGCTGTAATTCTGTCGCCAATGTTGCAACAAACAAAAGCAACTTGGTTGTCATAGTCAATATGAACATCTCGCGCACCATTTAACTGTACCGTGTTTACTAGCTCAGATCGCAAAGACATTGATGAAGGATTGCTAATGTTTACTGCAATCAAAGCATCATCTCCCGCAGACGTAGTTAATATCGTGTCTCTTTCTTCATCCAAAGCTAAACCCCAGGCATTATCAAATATAGCTGTAGACGCGTAAGTAGCCGTAAAATCTACGTTTGTCAAAACACCTGAAGTAACTGTTAGATTGCTAATATCCGAAACATTAATACGATCTACACTGGCACCGCCATGGAAGTCTCCAGAAGTCCATGCTTGAGATTCATCACTACTCATAATAAACCGCTGGTTTGATTCAAGCTCAGATATAACGGCGGTTTCTCCTTCGTGAGTTATGTTGTCTGGATCACTAGCGTCATAAAGAACAAATCTTGCGCTAGTGTTTCCAATAAAAGCTAAAAGTTGTTGCGTATCTTTAAGATAATGAACATCTCTAGTGCTGGCACTCTGGGTTCCTGTAGAAGTTTGACTTGCTAAGGTCATGTTATCTGGGTCACTAACATCAATAATATTGGCTTCTAATTCCAAAGTTAGCGATGTGCGTAAGGCAACAGCTTCTTCTCCGGCTTTGGGAGTCGTTAATAATTTTTTAGCGCCTATAGCCACTACTTCATATCCTGTCCGGCTACAAAGCCGTAGTAAGTCGTGCCACCATCATGTGTGAAAAACACAAACACATCTACGGCATCATTTGCGGTGCTTAGTGTTGGTGCTGTGCCGCCTACCCAGTCAACACTAGAAGGCCATGTAATGGTTCTAGCTGTAGAGCCTTGAATAATCTTCAACGTAAAAGCAACAAAGTCCCCAGAAGCCGCTGGATTACTAAACGTGTACGTAGTGTTGCCGGTTAGATCGTGAACAAAGTTATTTGAATTGTTTAGGTTAATAGTAACTGAGGTGCCACTAAGGGTGTCATGTTGCTCTCTAACACTTTTGTTGAAGCGAGCACGAGTATGAAAGTCAATGTTATCGTTTGACCCTTCGCTCATATCAATAAACAAAACACCGCCAGCAACAAGACGTAAACGATCGAGTGTAAAATGTATATAAGTATTAGTGTCTCCGCTGTGGTAAATGTACTGAGGCACATACAAATTACCACCCACAGTAAAGTCACCACTGCTTGAACTGTGGTTGTGACTGTCGTTAGCTACTGTAGCTGTAAGCGTTGCGTCACCTAAGTTAGTAAACGTAGCTGACCCTGTAACATCTCCTGACAATGTAAGCGTGGGATCAGACGTGGCAGTTGTAGCTAGTGACGCATTACCAGAGCCGTCCCAAGACACTGACCCAGTTACCGCACCTGTCAAACTAAGTGTTCGTGATGTAGTCCACTTGTCAGCATTTGGGTGGTAGTTGTCGGCAAATATACGATTACCAAACAAATAACCTATGTTTGTGTCTGCTTCAATCTGAAGCGGGGTGCGGACTTTCCCACGCTCCATATCCGCCACCACCGCCCCTATCGGTCAACACATAAAAATTATTAGAATTAACGTGGATGTAAAAATCATCAGCACCAGACGTACTGTCAGTAAACGCCATAGTGGGACTTGTTCCACTTAGTGTAAGTGCATTTACACCACCAGCGCCTGACAACGTAACATTACCCTGTAAACGTAGCGCCTGACAGTTGTGCATATCTGCGTCAGATTCTGTCTCTGTGTAGTAACGCCCATCAAGGTTACAGACCCCAAAGCAGTAACGTGACCATTAGCATTAAGAGTTACGTCTTGAATTACTGTGCCGTTGCTGTTGTTAACACTGCCTTGAGAAGACACATCTTCGTGGTTAATTGTGATGGTCTCATTAGAACTTTGGTTTGTTGTAAAGTCACCGCCGCCAGTCAAGTCAGTGCCTGCGCTTATAGTAACGGTGGCATTATTTACAGTCTGGTTCATATCATCGACTACCAAGTCGATCGTGCCGTCGCCGTCTTGATATGTCGCAGTTATTCGTGTTTCTGTGTTCCCGCTGAACATCGCGCCGACAATGTCTTGAACCTGCTCATTAGATAATTGCGTATTCGTATCAGTCGCACTGATCGTGCCGTCTGCGGCAATCGCTACATTCGAGCCAGCCGTCAACGCCGCAACGACGTTTGTCGTGTCGGTAACATCTGCTGATGCTTCGATACCATCTAGTTTATTTTTTAGTGTAGTTGTAAAGTTGTTATCGGTCTGGCTTGCTACAGAAAAATCAATTGTTCCATCGCCATCTTGATACGTTACTGTGATTCCTGACTCTGTATTGCCAGAAACCATGCCCCCAACGATATCTTGCACCTGTTCGTTGGAAAGCTGAGTGTTAGTGTCAGTAGCACTAATCGTACCATCAGCGGCAATTGTTACATTCGTTCCTGCGGTAAGAGCGGCTACAACATTTGTTGTGTCAGTTACGTCCGCCGATGCTTCAATTCCATCTAGTTTAGTACCATCGTAGCAACATCACGACCATCTACTGTTCCTGACAAACTTATGTTGCCGGTAATGTTTACATTGCCTGTGCCTGTAATGTCTCTGCTATTTAAATCTAAGTTACCGCCTAGCTGTGGCTAGAGTCGCCTACTAAGTCTGGGTTTACAGTGTTCCACGTGGAACCATCAAAAATACGAGTTGTACTGTCACTTGTATTGAAATACCAGTCACCCGCAGTAACTGCATTGCCATTACCGTCTACGGTAGGGTTAGAAGTAGCAGTACCTAAGTACAAACCATCAATAGCTTCTTTTGCATTTTCTGCAGAAGTAGCACTAGCTGCCGCCGCTGTTGCTGAATTTGCTGATGCAGTAGCACTTGATGCCGCCGCTGTTGCTGAAGAGGCCGCATTGCTTGCGCTGGTAGACGCTTCAGATGCTTTGGTTGTAGCCGTAGTTGCTGACGAGGCCGCATTAGTCGCACTGGTTGATGCTTCTGAAGCTTTAGTGGTGGCGGTAGTAGCTGAAGAGGATGCGTTGGTTGCTGATGTAGAGGCTTCAGATGCTTTGTTTGTTGCGGTTGTTGCTGAAGAAGCCGCACTAGTTGCACTAGAGGCCGCATTAGTTTCTGAAGTAGATGCTTCACTAGCTTTGGTAGACGCTGTGCTTGCAGAAGAAGCCGCATTAGTTGCAGAGGTTGCTGCTTCCGAAGCTTTAGTTGATGCGGTGGTTGCGCTACTAGCGGCTTCATTTGCTTTTGTTGTAGCAGTCTGAGAATCAATTGCTACTTGTGAAGCTACCGCATCGGTAGTTGCATCTCCTGTACCACCTTCGCCACGAAAGAAACCCATACAAATACTCCAGGGGAAAGAAAAGGGGCCATTGCTGACCCCTTGTTGGTCTTACTCGGCAATCGCCATAACAAAACCAGCTTCAGGACGATACACCTGAACACCGTAAAGAGTGTCCGCAGTGTACAGAGTAGAAAGATACTCTTGCTTGTACTGGGTTTGTGAACGAACTGCCATTTGCTCAGCCATGATAATAGCATCTTGGTGAAACAAAAGACCTGCACGAGTTGCCGCGGCACCTGCTGTATTTTGAGCCGCTGTTTCGATAGTTGCACAGTTTGCTGAGACATAAACGTCTACACCATACAAGTTACCAATAAGGCCGCTATTTACAGCTTGACCAGTTACAAAGTCCGAAGACACATAACGGTCGATTCCCATGATTGTTTTACGAACCGAAGGAGGAACGACAAGATAACGATTTTCCATAGGAACGTTGTTGTCATCCATCTTTTGGATCATGTCACGGAAAAACCATCTGCAAACTCATGCTGTGCAACTGCGTCGATAGTGTCATCGGTATATGCAGTTGTTGTTCCATTGTTGTTAAAGAAACAAGCAGAGTGCTGATAGTCAGTTGGATCGCCTTGCGTAAGATCCAGTGTGCCGTCACCAAAGCCAGTAGCCGCCGCGTGAATGATCATTGTCGATCTTTACAGCAAGGGCATAGCCAGCATCATCAGTGTAAAACTGACGAAGTGATGATTGAGCTTGAACCTCTACGATATCTTCAATCAAACGCGAGTATTCAAAGTGACGATCAATTGTGATTGTCAACTCTGACTCTGTGTTTGCAATGATAGTAACCGCAGTGTCAGCCGCCTTTGCGTTTGCATCTCCACGAGTAGGCTTAGGAACGTGAATCAAATCACCTTTCTTACCTGACATGGAAAGACGCTTCACAAGGGGAGCCATCTTTAGGTTCTTTTGATATGAAGCAATAATTTCATCACTCCAGATTTCTGGAATGAACTTATCTGCTTCTGTTTTTGCGGTAAAACCCGCCGCGCCGGGATATGTGGCAGTAGCCATGCTAATCTCCTATTAGATTATTTCACTCGCCCCTCTCGATATGCCTTTAAAATTTCATCAGCCATTTCTTGGTAACGAGCAGGTTTCTCTTTTTTCAGATTGATCATGTCACGTCTTCGATAAATTTTTTTCGAAGAGCTTTCTGAAGATCCGCGAGCCGCTCCTGTGGATGCTTGTTTGATAGCCTTTTTCCTTGATTGCTTTTCTACTTCCGTAGCTTGCTGAACAATTTGATTTCTTTCTTTCCAGAGAGAAAACAATTCATCAGCGGCATCAAAGTCATAAGACTGATCTGCACGCACAAATAACTCTTTACGAGTTTTTGAACCCCCAACCCATTCAGCAAACTTAGGATCTTTCAAGATGCTATCCATATCACCATGTTTTGATCGCAACTCTGAAAGAGTAGCCTGTTGCTGATATTGTCGGCTGTAATTTTCAGCCTCCTTGACTTTGGGGTGATTCTCGATTGCTCGATTCACAGCGGTTGTTGGATCTGAAAAAAAGTCAATATCAGAAGACTTATCTTCAATCTGTGGTTCAGGTGCTTTCGCTTCGAGTTCTGTTTTGATGTAGTCGTCAACAATCTTTCTTAACTCGCCAACTTCTGAGCTTTGCTTCCCAGAAAACCTTTCAAGCTCTTGGTGCATCTGTACAAGATCTTCTACAGATTTACCTTGATACTTTTCAGGAATAGAAGATTCTTCTTGAGGTTGTTCCTCTACAGTTTCTTGCTTTGGATTCTCTAAATCTTCTGTTGATTCGTCAGTCGTCTCAATGACTTCTTCATCTAAACGCTCGTCTAATAGTGTTGCTCTTGGCATACAATTTATCCCGCCTTAAAGGTTATGGAATTAACTAAGGGTTTCACTCTTTCGAGCTTCCCTTCCTCTTTTTCCCGCTTCCTCATGCTCTTTTATCCATTTCATGTGTCGCCCTGGAAAATCTCCAGTTGACCCATCTAAAACAAAAGAGGTTGCTGAAGCGATCTTTGTAGCATTAGCTCCACAACCGCACCTACTGGTTGTTACGGAGCCATCTACAAATTCTTCGAAAATATGACCATTGGTACATTTAAAGTCAAATACTTTAAGCATTCTTACTTTCCTCTAGCCAATGCTCATATGTTTCATGTGTTACTGTTTCTAAATTCAAAATATGATTTAAAACAATTAATCTGCCTTTTCTGGTTTCAAGCTCTTCACCACTATTCATGGTTTCAATATTTTTAACCCACTCTCTTTCTTGGCTAAAAGCTTCAACTAACTGCTTCCATCCTTGACAGTTAAACATTTCAAACATATTGCCGTAATACGTTTCAATTTCTTTAGGGTCATCAAGCCCTGAATACAAATTCTCTGCCATTAAAATATCTCTAAGCTGTTCTACGTCTTCTTCTACC
>FUIF01006444.1_pt1 | contig 10519 bp, 19 predicted proteins | sample 1003461 | NCBI WGS metagenome assembly FUIF01 (sample SAMEA80401918, study PRJEB19352) | marine metagenome
AAACTGCTCATGCATTTGAACATAACCTCTTACATCTTTTTCAGCTGTAATTATTTGTAGGTTCTTGGTCTGCAGTAGTAAGTATTACTACCTGCTCATTCTTATAATCTTCATATTCTTGTATGTTATATACATACTCTTCATTGCTATAAGGGTCATAAATTTTAAAATAAGGCATACGTATTTTTGTATACCTTGTAAACATTTCTAGTTCTCTATCTCCTGTAATTTCTTGCCCAGCTATTCTACTCTTAACTGTAACATCTTCAGAATACAAAGAAGTTCTACTTTCTGCAGGTATATTAATATAGCTAGTCTCTTGAACTTGCTTTATTTGTTCTTCATATTCTGGGTAGTATTGTATTAACTGAGCTTCACTCATTAACTTAGCTACTAGTATGTTACTAGAATCTCTAGCAAAGGGATCTTTACTGCTTGGGTCAAAGTATACTTCAAGAGGGTCTATTGACTTAAGACAAACTTCACCACGACCAAAGTCTTTATCTGGGTCTGTATATGCCATCATAACTCCCATGCCTTTAACATAGTAGTCATCGATGCATTGCTTGAGTTCTACGTTGCCATTTGAATTATCCCAGACGTAGGACATCAAGTCAGAAAATAAACGACCAACTTCTGTATCGCTGGTTTCTCTGGCAGTTGACTGAAATCGTGGCTTATTAGCAGAGAGCATTGCTTTTGCTTGCTCTACTGCAGAAAAAATTACATTTACTACAATTGGTTCTTGAGCTTTATTGCGTAAGGTATCAGCTTGTTCTTTTGTCCATTGTTTACCATTACGAAACTCATTATCCTCTACAGCTTGCTTTGCCCAGTTTTCTCTGGCAGAGCTGTATTCGCTTAAAAGGTCTTGTGTTAATTGTACTTCTGGGTGTTTATTAGAGTTATTATTATGCATAGAGTTAGGTTTTTAATTACTTAAACTATTAATACTTATAAAAAGTTCCCATTTAAGATGTTTTCCAATCATAGGTCTTTGCAGCAACTCTGCTGCTAGATTTATTTTCTTTGTTTTCTACTACATGACTTGGAGTATAACATTTTTTCATTGCATAGTATAATCCATCTAATAAGTCATCATGTTTACCTCTAGGGTATAATAGTAATTCATCCTTTAATGCTAGTTGGTCTTTTTTAATATACATTTTCTTTTGTGCAAAATATGGCTCCATTGTCTCTAGTCTTGATGATTTACTAGTTCGTGGTGATTCTTTTATTTCTAATCCACTAATAAACAGATTTTCTTCTTCTGTTCTTTGTCTCAGGTATTCTCGTAACATTTCCTGATAACCTACAGACTCAATACGTACTTTTACAGGCTTGTATAGTTTAAAATACTCTATGATGCTTTCTGCTAAATTCATAGGGGTTGCTCTTTTGCGGTAGTATTCTAGAACATACCTGTTGTTTTTATTATCAACTGCTATAGGCATAATAACACTATAGTCAGCTGTCTTGCGTATTGAGGATGCAGGGTCAACCCCCATAAAGACGTTTACTGGTATTTTTTATTATTACCAGTTAGATAGTGTTGATTGTCACTATCTATTTCTAATTTATAATTATGATATTGTATATACTCTTCTTTAAACAGTTGGTCTTCATCGCCAACTATCTTACATAGATATTCTCTATAAAATACACTTACTCTTGCTATAGACTCTAATTCTTCTTTTTTTTGTTTTAATTTTTTTATAGGTTGCCACTCTTCCCACAATGCTATTTCTTTATCCATGTCTGGACTAAAATGCATATTAACCCATCCCTTCATTTGTTTTAATATTTCTACCATGCAGCGTTGATGCTGCGGTGTGCCAATAACTATTATTCTACCTTTAGTGGGATCTAGTGAAGGAACTGCTGATTGCAATAACCATCTAAGGTTTTGCTCCATAGCTTCTGCAGTTTTAGTATTGTTTTCGTCTTCTGGGTCATCTACAATAATTAATGTAGGTCTTTGACTACCTACTTTAATACCTCTAAGCTGTTGACCTGTACCTTTACATATTATCATAGAGCATCTTTTAACTCTATCTCTGACTTAGCCCATTGTTTAGCACTATGTTGACCCCAGTATCCATATATAGCTCTAAATGTTTCGCTATAATCAAGAACATCTTTTATTGTACCTAATAATTTTATAGCATGGTCTTGGGTTCTGGATACTAGGACTATTAATTTACTCCCCTCGTGATGCATAAGGTGGTACAAAGGGTAGACACCACCCACAATGGAGGATTTTGCATGACCACGAGGGGCAATGATGTTTACTTGCTTGGAGGCACTATCAAGTAAAGCATCAGCAATCTTATAATGAAAATCTGGTGAAGGAACTGTAAACATATTTGGCATTATAATCTTACCAAACATTATCATGTTCTTCTTTAGTTTATTTACTACTAGCTTTTTATCTTCTGCCACGCTTTTTTTCTTTGGTTTAGGGTCATGTTGTTATGTTATGTATTTTAGTTTCTTCATAATTACCTGTTTTTAAGCCACAATGTTTGTGGTCACCGCAATCTGTAGCAAATGCACACACTCTGCTTATAATAGGGCAATGTGCAAACATCAATACATTTCATCATTCCACAATATGCCATAGGTTTCCATTTCTTTCAACGCATCAATAGCTACGGAAGAAAGAAACTCTGGGTCACTACTAGGCATAGCAGAAATAACATGCAACGCTCTTACAGCTACATCAAGCTGGTCTTCCATGATGTTAGCATTTACATGCTCATAATCATCAGGATTCTTGGGGATGCTCATTTGTTTCCTCTTTTCTTTGTAATGTTAGTTTATTTTCCTCCATCGCTATAGTATCAGCTATTTGTTTAGTAACATCTATCTGTACTGTATCTGTTAATACTTTTTTACTAGGTTTCATTTCTAGTAAATCCATTATTGCATCGTTTGCTTTAAGAAAATTGTTAACATCACCCTTACCTTCTGCCATATGTAACGCTCTAAGTAGGTTATCTAATGCAAATTCTTTGTTAATACTCTTTTCAGCCAATAATTCTTTTAATTTTTGTTCTACCATGTCTTTTGATACCTTTTGTTTTAAAAATCTTCGTACTGTTGCTGCTGGAATCTTTTGGTCAGGTCTATATATCTTACCTAACTTGTCAAAATCTACTTTATCTCCAGATAATAGCATATTAGCATATGTATTTATTGTATTTTTTGCTCTTGTAGTGTTTATTTCTTGTTCTTTCCAATCTTTTGCAGGATTTGTTTTAGAATAACACTCATATGCATGATTTAACTCAAATTTTATTGTAGAAAACGAACTTCCCCATCCCACGCCACATGTTAGCTTAATAAATGTCTTAGTATTACCATTTTTATCTGTATAATCTTTTCTAGAAACACATTCACTAACATAATTGTCATCTGTCAGCCCCCAGTCACCAGTATCACACTCTTTCCAGTACAAATACTTAATATTTCTATCATCTGCTTCTTGTTTTGTATAAACAGGGTATTCTGCAGTCTTTTTATTAATTCTTCGTTTTATTTTTATCATGTTTTTCCTAGTAACTGTTACTAATTAGTAACTGTTACTATATAAGTAACTTATATATAATATACTATATACTTTAATCCATACTCTCATCAGATTTATCGTGCAAACCATGTTTTTGCTCAATAATACGAGTAATTATCTCATATTCTGCCTCTAATTCTTCTGTAGACATGTTAACTCTATCCAAGATCCTTTGATATTCTGCATCAGTCATAGAAGATTCCTCCCATTTGCCTGTTGCAACGTTAAATACTTCGTAAATTCGCTTTTTATCAGTCATGTCTTTTTAATTTAAAGTAAAACTTTATGCTATTTCAACTCTGATTTGCATATATATGTTCCAATACTCTTATAAAACTAGAACAAGAATGTATGTGCTTGGTGTATAGGTTACCCTACCCCGTTACATTAGGGTTGTGGTTGTAATTAGGTTGAGTTCAATCATCCAGTTAGATTGAGTTCGCATTGCAGTCTCTTGTTGCTGCAATGCTCACCCATTATTTCTAACCCACCCCATGCTGTGAGGACATGCCCTTCTGCTTGCGCAGAACCCCTGTCATCTCACGCATGTATCCTAATGTATGTAGGTATCCCACCATATACGTTATAATCCTTACATGTATTTGGAGTACTAATATGTTTCGTTGAAAATATTCCCATATACTTTAAGCCCTCTGTCTATAATCTTTTTATAACTTACATGGAGTATAGCATGAATCAAAAGCAGTTAATCAGAGTATTAAAAACTAAAATAGAAAAGTTAACATCACAATATAATAAATATTACGAAGATATGAATGACCCAGATAATTATTACGTTGACCCTAATGAATGGCAAGATAGGTCATACTTGTATTCAATGGATGATAAACTTAGTGTATACAAAGAAATACTTGAATTGATACAAAAGTAATTGTTAGGGATAGGCATTGGAGGTCACGCAGTAATCTACTCACCATCAGCGTGTAATGAGTAGTACCTACCAAATTGAGTACTATCCCTAATATATTTAATGTGGTTTAAAAGCCCCTCTATCTATAATAATTAATAATAACCATAGGAGTATAATATGCAAAAAGATAATTGCAAAGAACCTTTACATAATCATCATGACGGATGTCCATCGTGCTATAATGTAGATGTTGAATATCTTCAAAGACTTGTTAAAAGCCTTCAACATAAATGTAGTCAATACAGCAGACTATCAGCACAGCATGTAAGAAACTTACAAAAGAAGAATGAATGAAATTTGGAAATTAAAAGCTGAATTAAAAGAGGCTGAAGAATTTAATAAAATGCAATCATAAGGAAAGGAGTGATACATGAGTTTCACTTACTTATATACTGATAATGAATACCATCAGTTTCGTAAAGATTCAGACGGTATTACTATCGGTGTATCCGTTGAAGATTATCCTACACATATACTTGCTGTAGAAGAAGTTCAACGTCAATTAATAGGCTAGATATATGCTCATTACATCCCTTGTAAAAACTCTCCTAATGGAGTTTAGGGAGTAGTGAGCATATAGCTTTCCCCTCAATCTCTGTCATATCACAATGATGTGGCATAACGTAACATAGGAGTAAAAGTAAAATGGAGAAATTTGGAGAAATAATAAAGTCATGGAAAGAATCTGTAAAAGAGGCTTCAAATGAGTTTGTATGGTTCAATAAATCCAAAGAAACAGAAGTAGACGGAAAAATGGAATGGATTAATACACCAATTTCAATGTCTGATATACCTAGTATATTAGATGATGATGATAATTGGTATGTAAACATATTCATGAAAGGTACAGATGAGGCAGTTGAAGAAGTAGAACAGATTAAAACTGAACTTTCTGAAATGAAACTGGAGATAGTACCAGAGACAGAAGCTAAAAGCAAAAAATAATGTTTTTAGATTTGCAATCAGGCGTACTAGTAAATAACACATAACACAAGTGTAGTGAGTAGCTGTAATAGTTGCTCACTACACAAAAAATTTTTTTAAATGTGTACTTCGTACCCATTATCTTTATATTTGATGTGTAACTGTATTCTACAGTTACTCTGTACTATAACTCGCCAAAAAGCTCGTGACTACTTGGGTAGCCACAACAAGAAACGTGGGGTTGCCAAACAAGCCTGCAATAGTTTCTCCCTCAATCTTTGGTATAATCTGGTTTGGTAATTAATAGTTAGTAATGTCGTAAGGAGATCCTCTGAAATGTACAGACACGAGTGAACACTATACCCAGTAATTATACTATGCTACTGCAAGCTCTCATGAACTAGGTAGTCATGCCTGTCTTGGTACCACAATCTGTATAGGCAAGTAGGACAGCAGAGTCATTAGACCCCAGTCATCAACTTGGAGTTAGAGTGAATTTGTCAACTAACTCAGTCAGGTAGCATACACAATGAGGTAAAGCCATCAGTTTTATTAACAGGAGGTTTTACCTTGTTGTGTAATTTCGTTGAAAAAATCCTTACATATTCCCTACGATTTAAAGTCTTGAAAAAGGTAAGAACTAGTCTAGACTCACTTTAAACGTATATAGCTAGAATTAAATGTAAGGTTAGAGAATAATAGTAGATTATCTACGTCATGCAGTACTGTTCTCTAGTGAGGTTAGCCCCTGCACCTTACAACAACCAAAGCAGGGCAAATCGTTATAACAGACACTAGGATGTATAAGAGCAGGGAAGAAATTGCTAACTTTCGTAAACATGGATACTTACGCTCACCATGAACATCCTAGAAGATATAAGAGCCTATGCACATTAACATTCGTTAACGTCATGACATTAGCCACGATGGAAAGACTATGTATATAATAGTTTAGTACACGACACGAAGAATCTACCACGAGTTTGCAACGGTGTGGCAGTAGAAGAAGTGTTAGGGTTGTGTATAGGCTCTAAAAAATTAACAAAGGAGTAAATAATGCAAAAATTAGTAGTTAAACAACGAGTAACAACTTCATCATTAATGATATTAGACCAAGACGATTACAAACGAACTGCGTATAAATGGATTGATTTAGGCGTAGTATGTCGTGGTTTTAGAAACGATGAAGGTTGTGTTCTTGTGCAAATGAAAATTAGGTTTATTAAACAATACAGGAGCAGAATACAAAAACTATCCAAATGAAATTGTAGATGTAATAGAAAAATACTATGGAGAATATCATGGTGTTAGACATCAAACACCACATCTTGTTGAAGCAGTATTGTGGCGTAAACCAAACAATCTTAAAAGATTAATTAAAAAACATAAAGGAAAGGATAAAAGAACAAAATGGTAATAACAGAACAACATTTTAGAGATATGTGTATTGAACATGGCGGTGACCCTGACGATTACAAACGCTTTGATAGACTAGGCGTTTGGATGTTTCAAGATGGAAGAATCATACACCAACAAGAAGAAAACTAATAGGTATTTTCTTACAAATTAATTAAATTATAACAAGATAGGGGGAGTTTTTTCGTTATATATCATTTCATTCCTATGGTTGCTCCCTCTATCTTCAACAATAATGGAGGTTACTATGAGATGTATGATACATCCAGACATTAAACCAGAAATGACTGAAACTAGTTATGTAGAACTAGATACAAATACTGAAGAATATATAACTAGAAGTCACGATGTAGTTTATTGTCCACAATGTTTTGAAGAAGCAGCAGAAGAAGGTAAAACGATGCAGATGCAAATGCAACCTGCTCCTATTAGATACAATCTAACTAAAGATGAGGTCAAAACAATCAAAATACAAAACCAACTAAAAGATCTTGAGAATAATCATATAGATAGATGGTTGGAAGGAGGAGAATGGAAATGAATAAAATGAGACTACTAGCACAATTTAGTAAAGCGTTAGGTTATCTTGCGTTTGCGTTAAACAATGTGTTAAAGTTTGCTGGTAACGTAACAATTAAGATGACAGACATAATTACAAACAGAACTAGATATGATGTAGAAATTCTTGTTGAAGGTGCTACTACAATTACACACAAGAATCAAACTGCAGCACAACTAGCTAATTTGTTAAATGGTATGGACAGATTTGGCGTTACGGAAGTTATTATTAAACAACATGTTACAGAACAAACAAAGGAGAATGAAAATGACAACTAAAGAGTTACTACAAGACATACAAGAGTTTCTAGACCAACTTGGTACAGCTAAACCATTGTATGTAAGCAGAGCTAAAGAGTTATCAAAAGCTATTGATTACCATATGGGAGTTTTAGACAATGTATCTGCAACTGAATAAAGATAATAGATTGCAGTTTGGAGTGCTGCTAACATTAGACGAAGTTGATACTATCATACTTGGTTTAAGTGAATTAGCAGCACCAGAAGCTGACAAACTACAAACAGAGCTGATACATTTAAAAGCTAAAGCTAAAATCAAAGGGAAACAAACTTATGGAGAAACAAAAAAGTTGTGAACATAAAAACAAAGAATATATCCTGCAGAAATTGACAATTATGTAGTTGAAAATTTAGTCTGTTTAGATTGTCACATAAACTTACCACTAGAAAGGGAGGACATATGAGTCCAGCATTTATAGATAATATGATGTACGTTGGAGATACACCTTGGCATAAACAGGGTGTTAGAGTAGACGATGCTCCAACAATAGAAGAAGCATTGCGATATGCAAAGCTTGACTGGGAAGTAATAAAGAAACCTACTTATATAAATCCTAACAATGGATATGGAGGTAGACAAACAGGTCATTATGTAACTTTACGAGAAGATACTGAACAGATACTTGGTAATGTATCTGCTAAATATGGTATCTTACAAAATCGTGAAGCATTTGCACCATTTGAACCATTACTTGATATGGGTTTCAAACTAGAAACAGCAGGTAGTGTGCAAGATTGTAAAAAAGTATGGATACTTGCTAAATCTCCAGAAAACTATAGGGTAGGTGATGATTTGATAGAACAATATGTATTATTATATACATCACACGATGGTTCAGCTGGTAGTGTCTTTAGACCTACAGGTGTTCGTGTAGTATGTTATAATACTATTGAACTAGCGTTATCACGAGATGCCAAATGGCAATATTCACTTAAACATACTAGTAGTATTAAAGACAGAGTTAAAAATCTTACAAAAATTATAGGAAGATCTAACGGAGACTTTAAAGCTGCTATTAATGATATGAATAACTTTGGCGAAATAGAAATGAACGAAGATTCATTAGACTTATATCTTGAAACAGTTATACCATTCTTAAAAGACAGAAACAAAGAATCTAATCCAGAAATGGGTATCTTTGTACGCAATACTGCGCTCCCTGTCTATAATAAGATTAAAGATAACTTTTACAATGGTATGGGTAACAAAGGTGAAACACTATGGGATGCATACAATGCAATCACTCAGTATTACACACATGACAAACAATACAAAGACTGGGTAAGAACTACACAGTTTGGTGCTGGCTATGATTATAATGTAAAAGCATTTAAAATAGCACAGAAGTTTGTAAACGTTACAAGAAAAAACAATCAATCATTCAGCTTAAATTAGGAGGTAATTAATGGATGACTTTAAAACAGCAACTATTACAGAAAAACTTAACTTTATACAGCATGAGCTAAAAGTTAAAAAGTCAAATGTAAATAGTTTTGCTAAGTTCAATTACAGGACACTAGATGACATCTTTGAAAATGTAAAACCATTGCTAGATAAAACTGGCTGTGTTATTACAATTTCTGATGAACTAGTAGATAAAAATAATGGTACTTACATTAAAGCAACAGTTGAGCTATCAGACGGAAATGACAGTATATCTGTAGATGCATTTGCTAGAGAATCTGTTGGTAAGAAAGGTATGGATGACCCACAGATGACAGGTACTGCATCAACGTATGCTCGCAAGTATGCTTGTAATGGTTTGTTTGCAATTGACGATACAGAAGATTCTGATAGTATGGATAATCGTGAGCAAACATTACTTAATGGTAAGAAACCAACTAAAGGTCACATAACAGTAGACCAGAACCTTAAATTAGATAGATTGTCACGAGATCCTGCTTTGAAAGGTACTGATACACCTGCAAAGGTAAGGAAACTAATTGACGAAAATCCTACTGAAGATAGAGCTGCTAAAGCTATAGTTAAATTACAAAACGCAATCAAAAAAGCAAAGGAGGCTAAATAATGGCTGGAAGTTATAGACAAGTCGTTAAAGCTAAATCTGTATCTGCAAGATACAATGAACCACCTAAATCATACATGTCATGGAACAATGACGTATGTTTGGATGTTGTAATAGAGAAACAAAGTAAAGATGGTAGTTCTTATGACTACACATTTACTATTTCTGGCAACTACAAGAAAGACAACCCTAAGAATCCTTGGGGATAGTGCTTTCAAAGTTGCTAAGTTCTTTGAGGCTGTTGGTGTAAATACTAAAGACCTCAATGGAGATATGGTAATACCTGATGCATGGTTTGACCAAGCAATAGGTAAAGAGTTCTCTTACATTACATATCCTAGCGATAGACTCAGAGACAATGGCAAACCATTTTGGAATGACTTTGACATTGTGATGTCTGCAGATGCTGGTCAAGATGCTCACAAAGCAGAATTGACAAGCAAGTTCGTGATGGATGGATTAAAGTTTATGAAGAACCTACTGAAGAACCTTCTGCTGATAGTTCTGATGTAAATGACGACATGGACTTATAGTCATGGGTAAGCCAACAGTCACACAGATATTGATAAATTGGCTTAAATCTCGTATAGAGGTTGGCAACTTTAGGGTTGCCAGCCATGAGGTTGAGAATCAATTAACTCAGTATGGTTTAGTATATTACGACAAATTATTTAATGCAGGTACTGCAGGTAGATATTGGCGTGAGTTTAAACGTACACCAGAGTTAATGCAACGTATCGATATAAAAGAGATTAAACGAGTTAAAACGAAAAGCGCAGAACACACATGGGA
>FUIF01003975.1_pt1 | contig 10504 bp, 14 predicted proteins | sample 1003461 | NCBI WGS metagenome assembly FUIF01 (sample SAMEA80401918, study PRJEB19352) | marine metagenome
AAAAACTTCGATGCACTGGAGTGGTTTGAAATTTCTGATAATATCCTTGAAGCAGGTATGCGGCTTTCCATTGAACAAAATCCAGAAAAAGCTGCTCTTCTTTTGTCGACTGGTGACGCAGAGCTGAGTCGTAGTGCCTCTGCTGGGTGGGAGGAAACTCAAGAAAATATCGATGAGTTTTATCGAGAAGCTGATGAAAGTCCTGACGCAAAGCTGTTTGTACAAGTACTTACACAGATACGCGATGAGTTACAAAGTGAAAACACTCAGACAGTACCCGCAACCAGCGACAAAGCTGCAGCACAAGAAGTCGAGCAAGAAGATGTAACCACTACAACCGACAGTACAACCGAAAAGTTGGTGATGTCAAAAACAGAGTTCAATAAAAAGCTCGTAGAGCGAGCGCGTGTTGCGACTACAGGAAAACGTTTTGGCGGTATTGGTACAGGAGGTGGTTTTTCTGTGAACCAGGCAAGCACTGTTGCAGATAACGTATGGGTTGCAGTTAGTACAGGCAGCACACTTTCTGAAGCACTTGAAGTAGAACGTGCCAGAGACGATTTTGGGGTCCTGATATATGAGGACGTTCTAAAACAGGTTGAAGCACAGGTAAGAAAGATACTGAAAGATGTTATAATACAGGAGGATGTAACCTCTGTAAACAATGACGAAGCTGCAGTTCAAGAAGCTGAATTAAGCAACTTAATCAACGAAGTCAAGGATTGTTAATAATATGTCTGTTACTAAAGCTTGTTCTATAGCAGTATCAAAAACAAAAACAGCTTTTCAAGCTAACAAAAAACGTGCGGAAGAACGCCTTAAACTAGGGAAGATTACGGCTGAAGGAGAAGTTCTCGAGCGTACTATTGAAGTTGCTGATGAAGCTCTTAAAATAATTGAGAAAGGCAATTTTGGAGAACTTGCTGAACTAGATAGAGGTAATTTAGTCAGTAATATGGCTTCTGTACTGCTCAGACGAGCATTAACAGATACTTTTGAAGGGGGTATTGCTGCAGATGCCAGCAGCAGTACTCCTAGGCAGGATCTTGTTTTTAAAGGTGCTGAGTACGATTTAAAAAATGAAACTGTTGTAGTAACTGTAACTCCAAGAGGACAAAACAAGTACTGGAAGTATAAATTTACTCGTGGTACGAATACATCTGAAGTATCTGAAAGTAATAACAAAACCAAATTATTTATTTCTGGTTTTGTGAATACTTTCAATCAGACCGTTGAAGATATTCTTAACACGACGATCGGGCTTTCTCAAGAGAGAGAAGCATCAGCAGCAAATACGGCATTTGCTTACCTTCACCAAGTATATGGAAGTGCTTCTATTAACGAGTTACTAGAATCTGCTACAGACGAAAAGAGTAAAAAATTTAATTACAAGAGAGCTAGTAAGCGTAAAAATTATGTGCATGGTAGTCGTGAGGACATGAAGAAGCTTTTAGCGGACCTGCATGCTCTGACAACCGGCACAACTAATGAAATTTATGCTTACTACAATGAATTGCTTGATAAAATGCATCCACACTTCTTCAGAAACATGAATGTATTTATCAATGAGAATGCTAAACATACATTTGGTTGGGTTGATTTGGAAAAAAATCATATTCTCCTTGATACTTCTTCTAAACATTTAGAAGGTATGAGCAACGAAGAAGTGTATATGCACGAAACTGTGCATACTATGACTGCATGGGCGTTACAGCAAAAAGGGTTTTATCCTTCTCGGCTTAAAAATCGTCTTAATTATTTACATCGGTTAGCTTATAAAAAATTGACGTGGAAAGATCTTGTTAAAGCAAATCCTCATATGTCTGAGAAACAGGCTAAAGCGCGTTTTGACTACATTTTTACAGACGATAATGCACAAGAAGAGTTTATTGCTTACGCTCTTACTAACCCCTATTTTATGAAGTTGCTGGGCGGTATTGAGGTTAAAGACAAGAGAAAACCTGGTTTACTGAACGCTATTAAAGACTTTTTCGGCGATCTGCTAAATGCAGTTATGGGAAACTATTCTTTTAAAGAACGTAATTCAACAGTACAAAAGGAGATACACACTCTAGCTTTTCGTTTAGCAGAAATCAACAATACAGCTGAAACTGCTATCAAAAGTAGCCCTATTGTGCTGTTAAATGAGCTAGTGGATAGGATAGAAGGTAATTTTGAGGAATGGGCATCTTCTTTAACAGATAAATTGGACAAAGGCGCTAAAGTAGTAATACCTCCTACTATGAATCGTATGCAGAAGATACTTTTTTTAGGAAGGTTTTTCGCTAAAGGTGTTTACAACAAGAATTACAGACACGCTGTCGGGTTTTACCTCACGTCTGTAGGAATTAAACCCACTAGTTCAATACGTGAAATTGGGCGTAGTCTGCTCCCTAGATTGGATGAATCTACGATTAAGGGAGAAATGGCACATTTGCAGACAAATCAGATTGATGCTGCGCGTAATACACATACAGCAGTTGTTGCTAAAAATATTACGGAAGCTTTTAGTAGACCTCTTACAGATGAAGAAGAAAATGCTCTTACAACGGTATTTTTGGAGTCTAATGCAAGTACACTGTTTAAAAAAGATAAAAATTTAGGCAAAGGATACAGCAAAGCTCAGTTATATAAGCTATTGACTGATGTAGGTTTTAGAAAAAAGAACAATAGGACGAGTACAGGCCCAAATTAAAATGAGAAATAAAACCCGCTCTAATTGGGTTATTGGGCAAGCCAATGGGCTAGGGCGATTCATGGCAACTGGGTTAGGACATTCTGCTCAAAACACTAACAGCCTTAGTATTGCAATAGGTCATGGCACGAGTGAATACCACAACCTGGACAAGCATTTGCTGAGCCTTATCGAGGAATTAGCCTCTTTACAGGCACTAGATCATCAAAACATTTCAGAAGTGCGTATTGCTGCAAAAGTATTAAAAGAAGAAGAAGCAGGCGTAAAAAACATTGTCAATTTGTACGAGTCTTTTAAAACAGATTCTAAAACAGAATTATTTGCTGATGATCCTGCACATATGATGGAAGGCTACATCAAAGAACTCTTTGACGACACAATTGACATTCGTTATGAAGCACTTTCTGAGCGAGAAGAATTAGAAAAACAGGGATACACCCTAGTTTCTACAATCGATGCTCCAACGCAAGGTACTGCTAGACCTATTGGCATCTTTGTAAGTCAATCTTATGGTCGTGCAGAACGTCTAAGAGGTGCTGTAGGACTCGGTAATCCTCATAGTCGAGGGTTAAGTTTAAAAGAAGTAAGATATCGGCAATTCGGTACCAGTAAAAAACACGGGTACGCGTATTTTGAGCTTGATAAAGCTAATTTAGACACAGAAGCTAAAAGAATTCATAAAGAACTAGAGGCAGGAAAGGCTTTTGACTCGTTCGAGGATGGATCTGTCCCTATTTATGCACCTTCTGGCAAAGTAGTTGACTACCGTACAATGATGAGCAAGCACCTTAAAGCCGAGCTGTTAAAACAAGATAAGGCAATTACAAGAGTGTTATCTAAAACATCTGCAAGTGTAATTGATAAAGTAGGTCGAGAAGAACAAAATAAAAGAGTTCTTGAGATTATTAAAGACAATATCAAAAAAGTATATGATAACCCAAGAAGTCCTGATAATTTAATGGAATATACACAAATCAGTGCTGATCACAGTGATCCTGAAATTCGTCAGTTGTACCATATGCTTCCTCAAAGTTACAGGGATTATATTAATACTCGTGCTGATAAAGCACTGCCTATTCCAAGTATTTTAATGCACCAGTACTTTGGATACAAACATCATCGGTTTGTTGACACTATTGGAGTGAGGGCACTGCCTTCTACTTTAAAACATGTATTAAATATTGTAGAAAGTTACTGGTTAGACCTAGTAAAAATTGCAAAAGGTAATGTTTTGTTAAAAATGCCTTCTGTATTAATAGGCAACGTTGTGTCTAACGTACTTTACGCAGTTAACACAGGCATGCCTATTCATCAGCTTGCAGGAGCATATAGGGACAGTTTTAGGGACGTTAAAGCTTTTATGTCGACGCATAAAGAGTTAAATGCAAAAACCGTAGAATTAAAAGCATATACACAAAATTACCTTACTACTTCTTTTACTGCTGAAGAGAAAGCTGAATACATAGAATACGTCAAAAAATTAAAAGGCGAAATCAAAATACTAGAAAATACTTTGAACCAAAGCGAAGTTAAAGAGCTTTTTGATATTGGTATGTATCAATCAGTTGTTGAAGACATTGAAGTGTATAAACTAGGGGATACTAATCGGATTAGTGACGGAATGGATAAACTTTTGTCTAAAGCTCCTACTATAGTTAAAACACCTTTACAAGTAATGTATTTAAGCAAAGAAACTGCATGGTATAAAGTCAACCAAGAAATATTACAATTATCTGATTTAGTTGCTCGTGATGTTATGAACCGTAGACAAAAGAAAGTCGAGGAAGAGCAAGCCGATGGAAAACGTGATTTACCGCTAGCTTACCGTAAATTGGTAGGTAGAATGGATTCTGCTGATCGTAGAAGAAAATTGAGAGGAAAAGAAAGAGATGATTTTTTTACGTATTGCAAAACAAAGTAGGCATACTCATCTGCTAGAAGCGTTTATTAACTACAATCTTCCTAACGGTAAAGGAGAAGAATATCTAAACCGTATTGGTGTGTTGATGTTTACTAAATACTTGAAGCGTATTCAGCGCGTTATTGCAGACGCAGGGACTAAGCATCCGATTAGAACTACTTTGCTAGCAGTTACTTCGTTCTTTATGGACGTGGATAAGATACAGGATCAATCCCTGCTTACTAAAGCAGTAGATGACAACCATTTTGGGTTTATGGGGATCGTACCGTTGTACAGTCCATTAGACAATTTCTTGAATGTTGTACAACCAGCGTTAGTAAAATTGGTGGGAGACATCGGAGAAACAGTTTCTTCAGGCAGTATATTTGCAGAAGCAGCTTAAATAGTCCGTGAGGGCAGGCTTCGAACCTACACAACTCATTATAGGTTTCACAAGAGTATCCGGTCACTTGCTTCTCCTAGAGTTTTGACCCGGGGGTCACCGGCGCTCTATCCATTTGAGCTACCTCACGGCACAAGTAAGCCCCTAGATAAATTAATACCTAGGGGCTTACTTTTTTCCAAGGGGATACCCTCGGCTATTTAGCTACAGCGTAATTTGCTTTGTACAAGGTAGTGGGATCTTGAGAACGATCTTTTTCCCATTTACCTGTATCAGGATCAACACCACCTTTTCTACTAAGAATTTCTTTAACAGTCTCAGAAAGAGCAGCAGTGGGATCATACCCTAGTTTGAAAAGTCCGCCTGTAGCAACAACAATAAGGTCACACAAGGCATCTACCATTTCACGTTCGTCTTCTTGAGCACCGGCATACTGAAATTCTTGAAGTTCCTCAGCAAGCAGATTGTATTCTACCTTTGCGTCAAAATCAAATAAGTTACGTTCTGTATTAAATTTTATAATACCTTCAAACGGCGTCATTTAACACTCCTCATTGTAGATTAAGGGTGAATTTAACAACTGGGTTAAGATATCCAGTTCGGTTGGGGTAAGATCAATTTTTTCAAGAAGTTCCATAACCTTTTTCCGAGCTGTTGATACCAAATTTACATAAACACAGTTGTACGTTACTGTTTTTGTTTCTTCAAACGGCGTCATAATTATTCCACCTGTACGCTGTAGCAACGTTAGAAAGTGCTTCTAAAAACTTGATTTGAGTTTCTGTAAGCGTGTCCTGAGAAAGTAGGCCGTAAATGTGTTGTTTAACTACCATCTCTACATCATTGTCTAGAATGCTAGTCACGTACGAAGGATGGAGAGTAGCACTCTTTTCCTCCTCTTCCGATTTCAAGCCGCCCAAAAGATCTTGAATTACTTTTTCCATATCGTCTGGTTTCATTCGTTTTCCTGCTCTGCAATAACTTCTTGATATGCAATATGATTAGCCCAACGCTTATTAATTTCTTCTACACCCATCCACATGTCAGTTCCGTCAATAACGTCTTCCATTTCTTTTTCGGTTAGAAATCCTGCATAAAAAGCACTAAATGCTGCATTAAGCTGATTATCAATGAAGGTCTGTCTTGCTTTTAATTCATGCATTATGTTCAATGTAAGACGCAACTCTTACACCAGTTCTCTGATGAACTTCTGCACATTTCTGTGCAGAGCGGACTATATCAAGATCCTTAAAAAGGACCCTCGCTGTTTCCATCACCATTAGCTTGTGATGTACTCCCTTTCGGGATAGTCTCTAGACTTTTATATTTCCATGATTGTTGTGGTAATTTAAGAGTTTTTCTCCTGCCTGTTTAGCAGCAACGGCTTCTTTAAAAGAAGAAAAAACCCCTAATAATACTTTTGTCCCGTTTACACCTATACGAGCTTTCCAGTTTTTGCCATGAGGCTCTACACCAGGGTAGCCAGAACGATTGGTAGTATACAAAGACTTATTTTTCATATTGGTATAGTGTGAAGCCATGCGTAAATTACAGATACGATTATCAGTCCTGTCATGATTGATATGATCGATCTGCTTCTCTGGCCACTCACCATGTACATATAACCAGACTAACCGGTGTGCAAAATACCTTTTACCAAAAAAGCTAAGCATTGTGTATCCAGCATCCGGAAGCACTCCAACCGTAGCGCCAGCAATTTGTCCAATTACCGATGCTTTGTTTGCTCTAAGTTTCCAGCGCAACTCTCCAGATTCTGGATTATACGAGAAATACTTATGCAGCAACTCTTGGGTTAAAGGCACGTCGTCAAACGCCCCCAGCTCTTCTAGGTTACTAAACTTCAAGCTGTCTGTGCCATCGAGTGTGAGTTAGCTCTTTTTTAGGAAATTCTCCGGTAACGTAAAGCCATGCAAGTTTAGCCGCGCTATAACCTATACCACCTATTTTAATAGAGGTACCTGCGGTTATAACCATTGCGTTGCTTCTACTTCTGTTACGGGTCATTATTCCTGTGTCAGGGTTATACGTAATGTGTGAAAAAAGTTCTTGTTGTGTCATATCAACTCCTATGATTTATTTGCTAACAAGCATATCATAGCCTTGTGAAAATGACAAGTATCATGAAAATAGTTTAGTACGGTAAGTTGTCTTCGCCATTACGCGGTCAGAGTTTCTCCGTTTAAGCGAGTTTCGATAACGAGTTACCTCGTTAAAGGGCCATGTTATTAACCTTTGCCTACAGCGCCACCGCTGTAATTATGAATCATAAATGAAGTAAATGGTGCAATTGCAATATCATCACATGCCATAGTAATCAGTGTACCTGCGGATGCTACAGTACCAGAAAGCTGCGCTACAACGCGTGCTTTAGAACGTTTAATATCATCGGCGATCATGAAAGCAGTATCAACAACACCACCAGGCGTATTAAGGTACAGATTTACAGTATCTCCTTCTTCAGCAGCGTCTAATACATAGCTTAGTTCATTATAAACACAAGGTTCGTCAACAGTATCTCTCAAGTACACGCTGATAATTTTGTTTTCTTCGTCCTTAATGATAGGAACCTGCAAATCCCAGATTCTAGTGATGTCCTTAGGAAGTTCAAAAGTAATAGCGGACATTTATTCTCCTTGTTCAGAATTAATAGTTTCGGCTTGCTTTGGTTCTTCACCATCAACATGCCATGTGCCTTTGTTGTTAATTACACGACGTACAACTACGTCACTTGCACCGTCGACAGTGCTGAGAATTTCTGCAACTCGGGTTGCAAAACCGCCCACATCTCGCCACGAGTCAATAAAGTAAGGGTCACCGTTAATGATTCTAGATAATTTACCACAAATTGCATGCAGACCTTCTGCCATGAAGGGTGGTAGAGGCCGCGGGTTCTCTTCTTCTGCGTGCATTGCTGTGTAATGCTTAACTAGTGTACCATATAACACTTGCGTGAGTGCAGCGCCTGTATGGAACGTACCATACGAGTGTTCTCGCTGTTTGATCAATTCTTTTGTTTCTTCAGCCATTAGATCTCCTTTTTAGCTGGATGAATGGTTACTATACATCTAGGGTTATCTTTATCTTGCCCAGCAACACGCCAAGTAGTCCCTAGATGGTATTTTACGTTATCGTTTGGAATCACTTTACATTCCTGCAATCCATCCAAACAAAATTTTTCAAGTAACGCTGCTACGTTTGAGCCGTCACTTGCAGCGTTTTTATAGTAAATATCGATATCTAGTGTAAACTGATCTACAGAAGTAAAATTGCCTACCTGCTCTTCCACTAGTTCATGAATATACTTCTTGATCGTGTTTTGGCTGTGATAGTGAGCATTTCTGTAGAAATTCATCGATAAGAGTATTGTTTTATCTGCTTTACGCTTGTAGGAAAAAGTATAATATATAGGTAATTCTATTTGCATGGTTATATAACCTAGGTGTTATTTAAGTGTCGCCGCATTTATCGCGCACCCCGACGACTAGGTTCCAGGTAGGAGGAGTCCCTGCGCTAATTTTCAACTCTATTTAGTGTTTTATGAAAAAAACTCCGTGTTTTGCTGCTCCATCTTTCCTCATGCAATACGTACAATCTTGCCCACATTGAATATTCGCTCCTTTCTGATGAGGGCAGACAAAAGCACCTTCCGGAACCTCTTCCTTTGTACCAAAATTGGTACATCCATAATGATAACTATCTATAAGTGCCATATTACTTAACATAGATAGTTTAGAAAAGTCAAAATCTTTTATGCGTTTAGTGTACGCGTAGAACATAATAGAAGGATTTGCTTTTACTATTTCTGTCCAGCAATTTAGGTACTGTTGATTGTAGAATTCCCCGGCCGATCCATGGATACGAAAATATTCAGGTGTATTACGTACTCTGCTCAGTTCTGTGTTGATACGTTGTACGAAATCAGGCTGTTTACTAGCCTCTAAACGAAGTTCTTGTGCAGGGAGTACGTTAGGGTACATACGATAAGCTTTTAACGCGTAGCAACCTTCACAAATCCTTCCGCAGACTTCTTTGGATGCAGGAATATTGAACATCATAGTGTTCGACCCTAGTTTTAAGTTAGCTCGTTGGATTAATCTCATTATAATTTCTCAAACGTATGTTCGTCGTCAAGTACCAGTTCGTAGCTGTTTTTAAGATGTTTGCTTGATACGTACCACAAGTCGCGTGGTTTCCAAGGATGGCGCGCAATCATTCCTAGATCAGATTTTGGATCACATCCTTCGTATACAGCAACGTTTGTTAAATCTTCGCCAACGGTGTATGGACGCATTTCAACAATATGCGTCATTTTATACTTTTTAAACATGAAACTCCTTTCAAAATTTATTACGTATTTCTTGAATCTCTTCAACAGACGCGTTATGGGGCAGAGTGTACAATTCACTCCAGTCAGGCCCCAGTTCGAGATCAACACTATTTTTCACTATTTGCCCTTCCATGAAATCTTGTTCCATAATAGGGACAATACGATCATTAACCCACTTGATGATTTCAGGAATATCCCGAATCTCTAAGTAGATACTATCGTAAATCGTAGAAGTGACAATAACATCGTTTTCCAGCCCTGCTTGATCAATCAGTTGGTGCAACTTGTTTATTGCTAAAGCCGTCAGCGTTGACCAAAATTGACACGTACTATTTGCCAAGGTCCTGATATCTCTATCAGGGTCATCTGTGTTTATGTAGAATCCAAGACCTAGGTGTAACCTACCTTTTTCTTTAGCGGTTTTTAAAACATAATTTTCTCTGTAGTCGGTAATTCCAGGGTACATTTTTTGGTGGTACGCGTTGAAGATTTCTTCTGCCTCTTCTAATGGTATTTTGATGGTATTGGCAACCTTTTTAGGGTATGCCCCATATGCGCTTTAATTACACAGACGCTACTCTGTTTCCACTCTTTCGAGTGTAATTGGACTATATCATTACCCTAACGAATGCTATTAGGGCAGAAACCGCTTCGACATCGCTTGATGCCTACTCCTCGAAAGGATAGTCTCTACACGGTAAATAACATAACTACTATTATTTCTTCGCTCGGTATTGCCATATCTTATGACTTAGGTTTCACCGAATTCGATTTCTTTATTACCTTTATATTACTATAAAGGAGGCCCGCAATGTTGAGCCCAAACGAAACAGGCTTACTGTCCTGTCGCACCTGTTTCGCGTCTTTGTTGCCTTCGTCTACCAACTGTTTTAGTTTTATAGAAGCTTCTGCGTTATCTGTAAATTCACCAACCAACGCAGTTACTCTTTCAGGGTAAAAGTACGTAGCAGCTAGTGAATGCCCGTCCAACCCTTTAGTAAACACCCCTAGTTTATTCTCATCGCGTGACAAATTAGCCATTACACGATCTTCGAGGGCTGCATAATCAATCGCTCCTATTACAAATCCTTCCGGAGCTGTAAAACACTTCTTGATTGGTTTAGCAAATCGAGACTTTGTAGAAGGCATGTTGAGCAT
>FUIF01012863.1_pt1 | contig 10494 bp, 11 predicted proteins | sample 1003461 | NCBI WGS metagenome assembly FUIF01 (sample SAMEA80401918, study PRJEB19352) | marine metagenome
GCACCGCAACAACGCACATTGGTCGTCGGTCGCTCGGCCATCTTTGACTTTTCCGCCGGCGACTATCTCGAAACCATGTGGGCCTACTGACAGCTACCAGTGGTCGTTCTGAGCGCCGTGGCGGCGACCTCCTTTTGCGCCTGCTGCCCCAGCATCAACTATATCTATAACGAGGCTCCATGGATAGTGAACTGAAACGCTGACCGGCCGTGGATTGAGGCCGCCTTGGAGTATTCTGGAGGCACGCACGATTTTGATGACATCGTCGAGGGCCTCGGCAGGGGGTGTACTTCAGTTGTGGCCGGCACCTCGGGGGGTGTATCGTCACGGAAATTGTGGTTATATCCTAAGAAAAGCGTTTTGAATGTGTTTCTTGGTGGCGGTGAATTGGACCAGATTATGGACATGCACAAAGATGTGATAGAATGGGCGAAGACGCAGGGATGCGCGGCGCTTACAATGTCTGGCCGTTTCGGCTGGAAAAAGCCATTAGAGGCGCACGGCTGGAAAGCCCAGCACGCCTCATACGTCAAGGAGTTTTCGAATGTCTAAGGGTGGATCAACGACTAGCGAAGTCAAAGTCCCGGAATATATTGAGGCTGCTGCCCAGCGAAATCTCAATCGCGCTGACAAGGTGTCTCAGTTGGGCTACGTTCCGGACTATGGTCCGACTGTCGCAGCATTTACTCCGATGCAGCAGGCTGCATTCCAGAACACGGCAGGCACGGCCGACGCGTTTGGCATGTCAGCTCCAACATCACAGCGCGACATCATGGGCGGCATGGACGCGCCAACGACTTACGCCAATGGCGTGCAGGGCTACTCGTCCGCGCCGCTGTACGAGCAAATGGTCAGCGAGCTGGCGCGAAATCGCCCCGGTCAGAAATCCTACATTGACAGCTTTTTCATCGACCCAACGTCTGGCAATTACCAAGCCCAAGCGCCGGTTGACTACACGCGGTATAACACGTTGGCGGAAGACGCGCGCGGCGAGGCGTCTGCCAACAGGGCTCACGAATTGGCCGTCGCGCGTGCTAATCAGCCTAGCTACAACACGTCCACAACGACATTGAACACGCCGCTCTCTTACCTCCCGGGCGGCGTGAATGATCCATTCCTGACAAGCGCTCCGAGCCAAGCTGCCGCAAGCCTCTCTACGCCTAGTGGTATGACGCGCACCACCACTGGCTCTTATGTTCGCTCCGGCTCGTCAGCTCCGACCACTTCAATTCGGCCTGTGGCCAGACCTGCCCCCGAGGTAGACCTGCCCGGCAACGCATTGACCCGCGCCCTAAACATTGGTGCAGGTAAGAAGGACAGCAGCCGTGAAAGTGGCTATGTAGGGGATGAAGATGACGGCACAGTCATGTGTACCGCCTACTGCGAGATGGGCTACCTGCCTAAAGCTATCTGGGCGCTTGACCGTCGATACGGCGTTAAGATGTATCGTGAAGACCCAGCATTGATTGAAGGCTACCATATGTGGGGCGTCCCTGTTGCGAACTACCTGCGCAAGCAGACATTCGGCGCCAAAGTTCTGCGCGCAATCATGTGGCCAATCGTAAAAGCATGGGCCGAAGAAATGGCTCACAATATGAAACCAGATGACTACGCTCCAAACTACTTCGGCAAGCTGATTAAGTTTGTCGGCGAGCCGTTTAGTCGTATGTGCGGGAAGCTAAAGCCGCGCAAGATTGAGGAGATGGTATAATGGCAGGATCAGCAACAGGCGGCTTCAATGTGAACCAAGCAGCAGCCGGCGGCTTGCAGCAGGCCATGCAGGGCACGCAAGGGCCATGGGTTTCCAGCCGCAGCAGATAGGGGCGGCAGGCTACAGCCCTGCGCAGATTTCCGGTCAAGACCTTGGTGCATACACGAACCCATATGAGAGCCAAGTCGTGCAGCAATCTCTTGATGACCTTGAGCGCACCCGCCTCACGCAGCAAAATCAGCTTGGCGCTCAAGCCAGCGCGGCAGGTGCCTTTGGCGGATCGCGACAGGGCATTGCTGAGGCGGAAACCAACCGAGCGTTTGCGGGCCAAGCGGCTCGCACCGCGTCCGGCTTGCGTCAGGCTGGCTTCGCGAACGCGCAGCAGTTGGCGGGTCAAGACGTAGGCTTTATGAATCAGGCGGGCCAATACAACGCAGGTGCGCAGAATGCAGCCATGCTGGCAAATCAGCAGGCTCAAATGCAGGCCAATCAGCAGCGCCTCGCGGCGTCTGGTCAGATGGGCGCACTCGGCCAGCAAGCATTCAACACTGGTCAGACAATCCAGCAGCAGCAAATGCAGCAGGGTCTTATGCAGCAAGGCTTGCAGCAGGCTCTCATCGACGCGGCTCGGGGTCAATACGCTGGCTACACTGGGTCGCCGGGGGCATCTCTCAACGCTCCGCTGGCCGCACTTGGCGTGGCCGGGCCAAACTCTGGCAGCACGACGACAAACACTAAAAACCCCGGCCTATTTGACTATCTGGCGTTGGGTTTCAGCACATACGCATCCGACCCGCGCCTAAAGACCAACGTTACACCACGCGGCGAAGTCGCTGGCATCAAGGTCTACGATTGGGACTGGAACGACGAAGGCAAGCGCATCGCCGACCCAGATCAGCCGACGTTTGGCGTGATGGCGGATGAATTGCAGGCGACGCATCCGCACCTAGTCAGTCGTGGAGACGATGGCTACCTGCGCGTCAACTATGTAGGATTGGTTGCCGAGATGGAGGCAGCTTAATGGCTGACTGGCGAACAGATGACCGAGAGCTGCTTGCACGCATCTTAATGGCGGAGGCTGGCAACCAAGGTCCAGTCGGCATGACCGCCGTGGGCAACGTCATTATGAACCGCGCAAGCGCGACGGGATATGGCGACGGCATTCGCGGCGTGATCATGAAGCCCGGACAGTTTTCGCCAATGAACAGCGTCACGGGCTATGCGAGCGGCGAACAGGGCCAAGACATTGGCTCACTGCGCCCTAGCGCGACAAGCTACATGGTTGCAGATGCCTTGCTGTCTGGAAGAACCGGCGACATCACCGGCGGTGCGACCCACTTTTTTAACCCCGACATCTCCAATCCGTCATGGGCAAGCGGAAAGCAATTTTCGCGCATTGGCGATCACGTCTTTGGCTCTGCTGACGCAGGCCGCGGCAACACGCAAGCGACGACGACTACACAGGGAGCCTCACCAATGATGCAAGAAGAGCAGCAGCCACGGGGGCTTCTTGGCTCTCTGGGCATTCAGAAGATGGAAGAGGGTGCGGCAGGCGAGACCGGCCAGCGCTTCTACGAGCGCGACACATTCAAGGACACGGCGGCCACTTTGGCGCAAGGGTTTGCCGCAATGGGCAGCAGCCCTGCCCTGCAGAAAATGACGGCTGACATCGCTAGTCAGCGATCTGAGGCAAAGGCGCGTAACAAGACTGTTGAGTATCTTCGGGCCAATGGTCGCGAGGATTTGGCTGATATGATTGACGCGGGGCAAGTTGACGCGACTGCCGCTATGTCCAGCTTGTTTGGCAAGGCTGTCGGTGCCACCGAAGAGCCCGCAGCAACGCGCGCACTGAGGATACAAGCTGAGATGGCTGGCCTCGCCCCCGGCACGACAGAATATCAAGAGTTCATGCTGTATGGAGGCGGCGCGCCGTCCAACTTTAGGTCACTTGATATGCAGGCGAGGGCCGCCGGCTACGAACCGGGAACGCCTGAATACGAGCGCTTCATGGCGTCACGCGGTGCATTTGAGAAAACTGAGCAGGCTGCCCAAGCCACAGCAGAGACAAACGAGGACCAGCAGCTTATTGAAATGTCGCGGAACCTGCCGGGCCTTTATGATGTCGTTGACGAGCTTTTCGCACTGGCAGACGTGGCCACATACACCGCAGCAGGGCGAGCCGCAGACGAGCTTGCCAAACAAGCTGGGCTGCCAGCGTCTGAGGGCGCTCGAGCGCGTGCCGAATACATCGCGATTGTTGACAATCAAGTCCTTCGCTACTTCGCCAGACTTTTGGCGCTGCGTTTACGGCAGAGGAAGGGAATAGACTGAGAGCTACGCTTGGCGACGAAAACGCTTCGCCAGACGAGAAAAAGGCTACCCTCAACGCGTTTATCCGCCAAAAGCAGCGTGAGGTTGTTGCATTGGGCGGCGCGCTCCCAGAGCGGCCGGCGGCCTCAGCCTCAGTCTCGGCGACCACTAACGGGCAACGGTTGATATATAACCCCGAAACCGGAGAGCTTGAGAAACCGGAGGGTTTGAATAATGGAAATTGAACTGCCAGACGGCCGCATCCTTGAGTTTCCAGAGGGGACTAGCAACGACGTTATTCTGGCCGCCATCAATCGCTTGCTGGGCGCTGAGGCAGCCGAGCCTACGCTTGCCGACAGGGCCAAAGGCGCCATAGCGGAAGCCGGCAAGGTCGCAGGCTCTTTTGGCGCTGGGCTGACCCGTGGCGCGATGGAACTCGCGGGGCTGCCCGGCACGGTCGGGAGCCTGCTTGACGTTGGCTATGAGAAGATTGGGCTGATCCCCGAAGGAAGCGTTGAGAAGATTGGCGCCCCCTCAAGCCCGCTGTCAGGTTCAAATATCCGTCGCGGTGCATCTGCGCTGACCGGCGGCGCGACTGAGTATAGGGGCGAAAGCGCTCCCGCACGGATCGCTGGCACCGTTGGCGAGTTCATGGGCGGCGGCGCTGGCGGCCGCGCTGGCGTGGTCGGAGGATCACTAAGCGAGCTTGCTGGCATGGCGACCGAAGGTTCTGTTATTGAACCTTATGCCCGCATTGGTGCAGGCATTGCCGGTGGCATGATCGGCGCCCGTGGGCGTCCGGCGTTTGCTGGGGACGACGAGGCTGCCCGCATGGCCAACCTATTAGAGGCAGAAGGCGTTTCAAAAATATCCGCTGGTCAGGCCCGTGGCTCGCAGCCAATGATGCGCGCCGAGGGTATGCTGCAAGCAACTCCGCAGCAAATCGAAGAGTTTACTGCCGCCGCCATGCGGCAAATTGGCAGCTCCGAAAAGTTGGCCACGCCAACAAATCTGCTACAAGTTGAACGCAATCTTGTCTCGCAAATGGACGACGCTGTCAGTGGCGCAACCATCACCCCATCTTCATACACAGCGCGCACCGCAATGGCCGCGGCAAAGGACTACGCTGACCGCGTGCCTGCCGGTCAATTGACACCGCGCATCGCTGGCATCGCCAGAGAAATTCGCGCACTGTCTAACGCGAATAAGTCTGTCCCGTTGTCAAGGCTGCGCGAATGGCGCACCGACATCGGCACTTACACAGTTTCCCCCGACCAAGCCACGCGCAACGCCGCGCACGCCCTGCGGGAGATCATAGACGACCTGACTGACACCGCGCTGGCTGCCGCTGGGCGCTCAGACGACATCGCACGCTTGGCGCAAGCCCGCAGCTCTTATCGCGACTTTATCGGCGTCAGAGACGCAGCGTCACGGGCTGGTGCAGAGCGCGGCACGCTGTCGCCGACGGCTCTCAACCAGTCAGTGATCCGTTCGCAGGGTCGCGAGGCATACGCGACTGGCCGGACGACACCAATGGCTGACTTTACCCGTGCGGCGGCGGCAACGCTACGGTCAGCGCCTGCTGTCAGCGCCGGTGGTGTTCGCAGCATTAGCGAGGCGCTGCCGCTCGCGGCAGGCGCCGCGTTTGGTGGTGGAGCGTTGCAGGCAGGTTTGTCGCCAGCTAACGCCGCTGCCTTGGCGGTTGGCGGCACACTCGCACCGGCCGCTTCACAGACCGTCATGCGGAGCAACGCAGTGCAATCCATGCTGCGTGACCCGTCGGCCGTCGCTGGCCAAACATCTCGCCTGCTGCCCGGCCTTCTGGCTCAATAAAGGAACACACATGGAACCCGAAGACATGATCGAAGACATCCTTGAGGGCGCGGGCGTTGAGCTTGAGGCCGAAGTGGAAGCCGCACCCAGCGATACTGGCTTGAAGCCTAAGTCTCGGCAGGAGATCGAAAGCATTGTGCAGGCCGCCATTGGCGACGCCGTTGATTTCGTTGAAGGCGAGATCAGCGATGACCGCATCAAAGCCCAGCGCTACTACGACGGCCAAGTGGACATCGGCCATGAGGATGGCCGCAGCAAGGTCGTGGCGACAAAGGTGCGGGATACTGTACGGGCCGTGAAGCCGAGCCTGATGCGTATTTTTCTCAGCACAGCCAAGCCTGTCGAATATACGCCCAAGGGTCCAGAGGACGTTGCCAGCGCCGAGCAGGCCACGTCATTCATCCACCATGAGTTTAACCGCCTCAACGGTTACGGAGTGCTGAACGACGCATTCCATGATGCGCTGGTCAAAAAGCAGGGCATCATTAAGGCTTATTGGATGACATACCCCAGCGCCGAGATTTACACATTCTCGGACCTGTCGGACGACGAATACACGTATCTGATCGCCGACGACAGCGTGATGGTGATTGAGCATTCCGTTGAGTATTCCATTGGGCTGGATATGAACGGCATGGAGGTTGAGGCGCCAATCCACAGCGTCAAGTTGAGCCGCCAGCAAGAAAGGGCGAGCTGTGCATTGAGAGCGTGCCGCCGGAGGAGTTCTTCATCAACCGCGACGCACGCACGCTGGAAGACGCCTACATCGTCGCACATCGCACTGAGATGCGCGCGGGTGATCTTATTGCAATGGGCTTTGAGCCAGAGGACGTCATCAATCTGGGCAGCCTCGACAGCGGCTCCGAGATGACGGAGGCCGAGGTATTCGAGCGTCGCGGCTATTCCTCCGATCAGTCTGACGAGGACGTCAACGACCCGTCGATGCGCAGCGTCACCGTGACCGAGGCTTACATGCGGATTGACGCGGACGGCACTGGTATCCCCGTGCTTCACAAGATCACTTGTGGCGGCACGGCATACGAGATGCTGGACTACGAGATTTGCGACGAAATTCCGTTTGCAAAATTTGAGATCGACCCGGAGCCACACGCGTTCTATGGCCGCAGCTTGGCCGAGATCGTCATTGACGACCAAGACGCCGCAACGTCAATCCTACGTGGCATCCTCGACAATGTGGCCATGACAAACAACCCACGCCTTGCAGTGGTAGAAGGTCAGGTGGACATTGATGACGTCCTCAATAATGAGATCGGCGCCGTTGTCCGTATGCGCCAGCCGGGCGCCGTGCAGGATTTGACTGTGCCATTTGTCGCTGGGCAGACGCTCGGCGCTTTAAGTTACTTGGATGGCCTTGTGGAGACCAAGACAGGTGTCACCCGCGCATCCATGGGCCTCGACCCAGACGCCATGCAGTCAACCACCAAGGCGGCCGTGCAGGCCACCGTGCAGGCCGCTGCCGGGCAGGTTGAGGTGATGGTGCGCAACCTTGCTGACGGCGTAAAAGACTTGTTCGGCATGATGCTGCGCCTCTATGCAAAGAACGTGAACGAGGAGCAGATGATGCGCCTCAACGGCTCGTTTGTGCCTGTTGATCCCCGCGTCTGGAACACGTCTATGGATGTGGCGATCAACGTGGGCCTCGGCACCGGCCGTGAAGAAGAGAAGATGATGGGGCTGAACCAAGCGCTACAAATGCAGACAATGGTTTACCAGACATACGGCCCGCAAAATGGCCTCGTCTCCATGACCAACATCCGCAACACACTGGCCGACCTGCTGGCTGCAAGTGGTGTTCGCAACGCGGACCGCTACTTCGCCCCAATCACGCCAGAGATCGAAGCGCAGATGTTGCAAGCGCAGCAGGCTGCACAGGCGCAGCAGGGCCAAGCCTCTGATCCGAATGCAGCGTTCCTGCAGGCCGAGCAGATGAAGGCTCAGACCAAAATGCAGACCGACATGGCAAAGCTGCAACTTGACGCGCAAAAAGCGGCTTCCGATGACGACCTGAAGCGTGATAAGATGGCGCAAGACTTGCTGGTGGATGCGGCGAAGATTTACGGTCAGTATGGCACTGCCGTTGACGTTGCCCGCGTCCAAGCTGAGCAAGACAAGGTCCGCATGATTGGCGGCATGGCACAAGGTGGCGCACAGTGAGTGCAGACATACGCATAAAGGCAGATGAGGCGCGTCGGTTGAAGGCCGACAGCGCATTCTCGGCTTTCGTGCAAAAGGTTCGTGACGACCAAGTCATGGTCTTCACAACAAGCGAGGCTTCTGACGTAGAGGCCCGCGAAGCGGCGCATGGAATAATCCGTGCGCTTAACCAGATCGAAACGAAGCTCGACGCCGCTATCACGGCAGAGACGTTTTTAGATCGCAAGCAAAGGAAGTAGCACCGTGGAAGCGACTACCCTAGAACAAGCGGCTGAGAGCCTGCTATCAACATCCGACGCACCAGAGGCGCAGGGTGACAATCTGAGCGAAGCTGTGGACCAGATTACGGAGCCGCAAGACGACGGTCTTGACGATGACGTTGACGCCGCAGCCGAGAGCGAAGATGACGTCGAGGCATCCGACGAAGGCGACGACTATGATGACCAAATTGACGACGAAGACCTAGTAGAAGTTGAAGCTGAAGACACCATGCTCATCCCCGTCAAGGTTGACGGAAAAGAAGAGCAGTGGACACTGGATCAGTTGAAGCAATCTGCTGCGGGTCAAGCGGCAATCAATAAGCGGTTCCAAGAAGCTGCCGAAGCGCGCAAGCAAATCGAGCAGCAGGCAGCCGCGTTGCAACAGCAGCAGCAGCAAGTCTTGCAAATGTACCAGCAGGCACAGCAAAATGGCGTGACCGCCCCAATCCCACCGTCCCGAGAGCTATTCGAAAATGATCCAATTGGATACATGGAAGAGAAGCTCAAATATGACGAGGCGAAGGCCGGCTACGACCAACAGATGTATCAAGTCCATGAAATGCAGCAGCGGCAATCACAGCAGCAGGCGCAGGCGCACCAGTCGTATCTGCAAGAGCAGGCTGAGATTTTAAAGCAGCACATTCCTGAGATTGCGGACCCCGAGAAGGGCGGCAAGCTGAAAGAAGACTTGATGCAAGTCGGCATTGACTACGGCTTTACGGCCGAGGAAATGGCCAACGTGTCAGATGCACGTTATGTGCGGGCGTTGAACGATGCTCGCAAGTACCGCGCACTGGTATCAAAGCGCGCACAGGCACAGCAGAAAGGCGAAAAAGCTCGCCCGGTTGTGAAGGCTGGCGCGAAGAAGGCACAAGACGGCCAAGCTGCAACTCGCAAGAAGGCGCAGACGCGCTTGCAGAAAACAGGCTCAATTGACGATGCATTGGGCCTGATCCTCAACTCCTAAGTCTTTGAAAGGACTAAACAATGGCACAGCCAACCAACACATTCGATTCCTATGATTCCGTCGGCATCCGCGAGGACCTGTCCAACGTAATCTACAACGTGTCTCCAGAGGAAACACCGTTCTACTCCAAAGCCAAGAAAACTTCTGCAAAGAACACATTGGTCGAGTGGCAGACAGACAGCCTGCGCGCTTCCGCGGCCAACGCTCACATTGAAGGCGACGCAACTGCTGGCGAAGCTCGCACAGCGACAACACGTCTCGGCAACTACACACAAATCTTCAAAAACGCTGTTGTCGTTCCAGACACAGACGAAGGTTTGGACAAGGCTGGCCGCGCAAAAGAGGTTGCATACCAGACCTTGAAGATCGCTTCTGAGCAGAAATTGGACATCGAAAAAGCACTTTTCGACAACAATGCTCGCGTTGCTGGCAATTCCACGACTGCACGCGAACTTGCAGGCGCTCCCGCATGGCTGGCGACAAACACTGACTTTGGCGCAAACGAAGGCGCGAACCCAACTGGCGACGGCACAGACGCACGTACTGACGAGACCACTGCACTCACAGCGTTCTCGCAGGACAAGTTCGACGGTGTTATGCAGTCCATCTGGGAAGAAGGCGGCAAGCCAGACACAGTTTACCTGTCTGCCTTCCAGATGAACAAAGCCCTTGGCTTCACTGGTAACAACAACCAGCGTTCCGCAGTACAGGCTGGCGACGAGCGTGTGATCAAATCCTTGGCTGTCTATGTAACGCCTTGGGGTACTGTTGAGTTCATGCCATCGCGTGAGAACCGCGCACGCGACGTGTTCATCATGCAGGACAACATGTGGGAAGTCGCAGTTCTGCGTCCAACCAAAAATGTTGCCTTGGCCAAAACCGGTGACAATACCACCCGACAGGTTGTGACAGAAATCACCCTCTGCGCAAAAAATGAAAAAGCCAACGGCGGCATTTTCGACAACACAACTTCTTAATTGAAGTCAGCGGGGGCTAGAAATGGCCCCCGCACACCACATAGGAGACCGGCATGAAAAAAGTCATCGTGAACCGCATCAAGCTGGTTTGTAGCAAGGGTCGCATCGAAAAAGGCGACACAGTAATTCTACCCGACGACGAGGTGGCGCGCATTGTTGCAGGACGCCCTGACGTCATCACAGTTCTGGGCGATGTGCGAGAGCCTGCCCGAGCCACCGTGGCCGCGCCCAAGGCGAAGGCTGAAACGAAAACCAAGCCCC
>FUIF01017056.1_pt1 | contig 10491 bp, 17 predicted proteins | sample 1003461 | NCBI WGS metagenome assembly FUIF01 (sample SAMEA80401918, study PRJEB19352) | marine metagenome
AGCGGCACGGCCGCGCTCGAATGATTCGACAGACAAGCCGGACCATCTGAGAATCTACGATATGCTCCGGCTCTACTGGTACAACAATGGCCTCTACGATGCTCTCTACGAGGCGAATTACGACCGGGTGACAGAGCTGCCGTGGGTACGCGGGCTGATGACGCCGGCCGGGGCCGTGGTCGAGTTCTACGCTTCGGTAACGTGGCCGGGTACGCTGCCGGACGCTCTGCCGGTGATCACAGACAATGAGAGATTGCCGGATGCCGTCGAGCATCTGTGGCAACAGAGCAACTGGAATGAGCGTAAGCAGGAGGCCGTCAGACTTTGCGCCGGCTTAGGTGATGTCTATTTCAAGGCATCGCAGAATGAATCAAACGGCGAGCCGTACATCCAGGTGATCGAGCCGGAGTGGGTGACAGACTTTGAGACAGATCCTCGAGGGTTCTTTGTCTGGCTCAGATTGGATTATCCGGTAGAAGATGCTGATATGTGGCGTACAGAAGTCTGGAGCAAATCTGAGGATCTGTTCCAGCTCTATGAGCACAATCAAGGGCCATCCGAGGAGCTGGAGAATCTCGGCGATCCTATCGACGAGACGACGATAACGGCTCACGGCTTCGACTTTATTCCATTCACTCACGCCAAGGCTCGATCAGTGGGATCGCCTCGCGGAATGGCTCCGATACTGCCGGCGCTCGACAAGATCGATCAGCTCAACGAACAGGCTACAGATTTATTTGACAAGCTCTCAGCTCACAACGGCGCTCAGTGGGTAGTAATGGCGCGGTATGTAGACGAGTTTGGCAACCCTCAGGGCGCACCGGAGCTATTCGGTTCAACCGATGAAAACGAATTTATACACGAGATCAAGGTGCCGGGCTCAGCTCAGAAGTATTACTATCTACCCGGTAATGCTGAGATGCATCCGACAACGCCGGATATAGACTACGAACACCAGATAGCCTCGATTGTCAAACTGTGGGAAGGCATCGAGAAGCACGATCTGCAGGAGCTCCAGTGGTACCGGCTCTCGGAGTTCGGCGAAACGTCGGGCGTGGCTATCCAGTATCTGCTCTCGCCGGCCGTCAGGAAAGCGCTGGAGTTTCGAGGCTTGCTGGAGGGTGCTCTGATTCGCGTACAGCAAATGTGTATGAGCATCGGGCAGGCTCACGAAGTGCCGGCGTACGACGGCCTCGGAAACTTTGAGGATGGCGCTCTCGATCACAGATTCGAGACTCGCGAGGTTATTCCGATCTCGGAGCACGAACAGGCAACAATAGACAACCTCAATTCCCGTACGGCAATCAATCGGCTGGATTATGGCTACTCACGGCGGTCTAACATCGTCGAGCTCGACGGCTACACCGAAGATCAGGCAGATGAGATCCTCGCCGATGCCGAGCTAGATCCAAGCGGGCCGGATGTGATCAGCGATCTACTCGGCGCTGATGATCCAGCAGACGAGCCGCCAGAGCCCGGCGAGGCCGTTGTAGAACCGATAGTTGAGCCTACGACTGTCGAATAATGGCTAATCGGCATTTCTCAATAATGAGCCGAGCCCGGCGAATGCTTGCCGGGCAAGAGGCCGAGGTTGCCGCCAGGCTACTAAGTCAGTACGCGGTACTCGCGTCGGACTTAGCCGGCGTAGTGGATGATCTCGGCGCTCGTATGGCTGCTGGCGAGCTCAGCAGGGCCGGGCTGATCCGGCTGGAGCAGACGCAGCTATTGTTACGCCAGTTGGAGGACGGGCTCCAGACGATCACCGAGAGTGCTATAGCGGATGTGTCGAGACTCAAAAGCGCCGGCGTGAGAGTAGGGCAAGATTCGGTACTGGCGACACTGCTCGACGAGGGCATACGAGCCGATCAATTGATCAGGCTCAATCCAGACGCGGCCGCTCAGATGGTGTTGAGATCGGCGAATAACCAGCGAGCGCTAGGGCAGGTTATCCGTGAGCTCGCTCCGGCCGCCCGCCAGGCTGCCGAGGATGCGCTGATACGCTCGCTGATTCTCGGCGAGAGCCCGGTAGACGTTGCCAGGCGGCTCAACAGGCTCGTAGGCGGCACGCTGCCTCAGAACATGCTCACAGTGGCGCGTACAGAGATGATGGCGGCATCGAGAGAAGCCGGGCTAGCCAGTATGCAGAATCATTCGCACTTGCTCCGTGGTTGGGTATGGATTGCGGCAGTTGGTAGAGATCCGGCACCTTGCCCTATGTGCATCGCACTACACGGGCAGTATTTCCTCTGGAGGCGCGATTCGTGACACATCCTAGATGTCGGTGCAATGCGAGCCCGATTCTCAACAATCGACGGGTTCCATTCCCTACCGGCGAGCAGTGGCTGGAGAGCTTGCCGGCGAGCGAGCAGAGAGCGATTCTAGGGCCGGGCCGTTATAATGCGCTCAGCGATGGCAGGATCTCTCTCACCGATATGATCGGGCCAGAGCGCCAGGGACTACGCAGCACGGCACCGCTCAGATTGTCACTGAGCTAGCGAGAATCAACAGAGAGGGCGGATAATGTCTAACTTGATCGGTAAGCCGTTGCGTATGGATCAGGCCGTAGAGGGCGTTCTGATAGCTCTGGAGAGCGTACGCAGACACACCGAGGGTGTCCAGGATTGTCTGGCAGAATTCGACGATGATCCAGGCTCTTGCGTCGAGCGATTCGATCTGCTCGATAGCGCGTGGGCTGAGTACGAACGCAAGCGGCAGATCCTCGATGGCGCGGCAGGCGGCTACACTCCGATACAGACGGCCGATAGCATGGCTATGGGCTATTCGTACGGCGACGACGGGCCGGCGAACGATCTCTACGGTAGTGAGCCGCGTCGAGAGTACGGCAAGCCGAACGTACAGACTGTGGTACATGACGGCTTTACGCTGGAGTATGGACCGGAGATGCCGAGCACTGCCGACACTGCCGGCGCGGATGTAGACGAATCCTCGACACGTATCGAAGATTCGATATACCCTGAGTAATGCAGCCTCAATTGCACGGTGTGCTGCTTATACTGGCGGCATCTACCCTCGCACTGTTCTACCTGGAATCGAGAGCGACGCGGTACGGACACCAGCGCCGGCGGATGGCGTACGGCTACGCGGCAGCGTTGCTCGCTATTGCACTTGCTATATGGGTTACACAGCTCGAAGTTTGACGGGATGTGCTCGAAAGGCGTAACATCTCAACTACTCAGACGTGAGGTAAATACGGAGAGGAAAGCAGAATGCGGCTATTCTGGCAGCGATTCGGACGCAGACAGGGGCGCAAGACAAAACAATACGCTATCGGGCGAGATCGGCGATTATCGAAGATCTACCCGGTGAGTGGCGGCGAGGAATCATCTACCGGAGACGATCCGGGCGACGACGACGGCGACGATTCAGACGACAATCAGGACGACGACGCCGACGACGACGAGAATAACGGCGATGAGGACTCAGACGAATTTACGGCCGCTCAACAAAAGCGTGTAGATGCTCTCATGGCTCGCACTCGTAAGGAGGCAGCCGCGAGAACGGCCGAGCGGCTCAAAAAAGAGCGCGAGGAGGCCGAGGCAGAGAAGCAAGGCGAGTATGAAAAGCTCGCCGTCGAGCGCAAGCAAAGAATCAGCGAGCTAGAGCCAGAGCTCGAAGAAACTCAGCAGGTGCGGGACGCAGCCGTTGAGCGAGTCGAGGAGCTGGAGAAGCGCTTAGCAGCGATTATCGAGCCGCAAGTGGAAGCGCTACCGGAATATGTCCGGGCGCTACTGGAGGACAAATCACCGGATGAGGTGGCAGATTGGCTCTCAGCTAATCAGGACAAGCTCAACGGTGAGAGTTCGGACGCTAACGAGGATACCGGCAAACGTAAAGTGGCCGGCAGCAAGACGCCAGAAGGCGGCACGAAAACCTCTAAGCGTACGAACAAGGACGTACTAAACCAGTATCTACGGCGCAAACGCGGCGGCGATAAGTCAGACGACTAGACTCTGAGCCCGCCGGCTAGCGCCAGGAGGGCAACAGATGTCAGCCAGAATTACATTCACTGATTGGGAGACTACTCTCGGTCCTCAGTGGATGGGCGATTTCGGCGACCGGCAGAACCTCGTACCAGGCGGTGCACTACTGGCAGCTAGCCAGTTCTCACGTGCTGACGAGGTTACTGTGCAGATGTCAGCCGATGCCGTGAGAGATGCGACTACGCTCAACGTAGACGCGCTCAGCGGGCCAGTACCCGCCGGCACTATTCTCGATTTCAGAACGGCAGACTTTACGGTTACGGCCGATGGTAACGCGATTGCTACAGCGACTTCGATCACTGTAGACGCGCTGCCGGGAGCGGTGCCGGCCGGTACGATTCTCGACTTTGAGGACGCCGGCAAGTTTGCGCTAGTGACCGCTGACGCGGCCGCCGGCGCTACTTCGCTGACTGTCGAGGCGCTGCCGGAGCAGATCGACGATGACGACGAGGCGACCTATCGCGGACAAAACAAGTTCGCGGTCACATCGGCGGCAGCCGCCGAGGGCGCAACGTCTATTACCGTCGAGGCGCTCGGAGAGCAGATCAACGATAACGAGACGGCCGTGTACGAGGGTGTCGGACTCCGGCATGTTCCAAGCGGCACGATCATCGGCCGGACCTTTGCCGAGCGAGCAGCCGGCACCGGATTCGGGCCGGTAGACTTCACTGCCTCGACATCAGTAGATGACGACGAGGTGTATATCCTCGCGTTCGATGTCGAGGACGCAGACGATAACCCGGAATGCGAGCTGTTCCGGCATGGTGGATTGGTCAAAGAGAATCTACTGCCGGATTGGTCAACGCTCGACAGCATTCTTCAGGCGTGGGTGAGAAACAACCATAACGCCATATTGGGGCAGCAGTAAGCGCTTAGATAGCGTTTGATTGCTCGCCATTACGGAGTGATAGATAATGGATCTTCTCAGCCTAATTACCGAGCTGGAGAATGATGATCTGCTCGATAACTTGATCAATGATCCCTTTGCACAGTTCGGGGACGCACGGCAGCCCTTGCTAGGTCCTACCGTGTTGCCAGAGCGCAATGTACCCGAAAACGTGTACGAGGAGACGCAGATCCGGTACCGGACGGTCATCGCGAATGACGGCTCGCGGTACTCACCGAGTCAAAAGAAGTCGGCAGGGTTCCTTGTTGGTTCGTTCCTCGTACAGCTCGGCGGCCAGGATATAGCCGTTGAGATGGATTCGAGGACTTACGACGCCATCCTGGAAGAACTCGACGGCAGCGGCTCAATGGAGGCTATCGCTACTGCTATTCAGTGGTTCGATGTCTCGATTGTCCAGGCGCTCGTGCAGAAAACTGAGGTTATGCGATGGCAGGCTATCGTAGACGCCGAGGTTGTGCGAGAGGGTGACAATGGCTTTACGCAGACGGTGACATACCCTGATCCGTCAGGACACCGGGCGGCCATCGGCGGCGCGTGGACCAGTGATGCTAACGACCCGTGGGACGACATCTTTACGATGGTTGAACTGCTCGACGATAAGGGGTATTCAGTTACCCGGATCATCACGAGCACGCCGGCTTACGTGAAGATGGCGCGTAACGCTAACGTGATCGCCAGAGCCGGCAATGTTCAGGTTCTGAGCTCGTCAGACATTACGCCAGGCCAGGTCAGTCAGGCACAGATCAATGCGGCGCTCCAGTCAGACGGCTTGCCGCCTATCGAGCTCTACAATGCTCGCTACCGGACGGAAGCGGCTGGATCTAACCGATACCTGCAGGATGACGTTATGGTGTTCGTGGGCGATTCTGGACGCGATGAGGCTATCCTCGACGAGCCGGACACTGAGCGATTCTTGCCGGATGTGTTGGGCTATACCGCGATTGGTCGCGGTGTTGGTCAGCCGACACCGGGCCGCGTTGGTCGCATGGAAGCATTCGACAACAAGCCGCCACGGATCGAGGCCGAGGGCTGGCAGACAGCCTTGCCGGTAATCACCGAGCCCGAAGCATTCGCGGTACTCACAACGATTACCTAGATCGAGGGACTATGCAGCGGGTACGACTGAAACGGAATGTAATCTACGAGGGCAAGGTGCTCACCGGCCGCGTGTACGAGGTTGAGGACGCAACAGCCGAGGACTGGTACGGCCGGGGAGTCGCCGATCCGGCAGATGGTAGCTCAATGACGGAGAAGAAAACTTCTACCGGCAAGAAACCATCAGCCAGGCCGGTGACGGGCTCAGATTCCGACGATTGGAACGGGCTCGACACAAGGACGGTAAACTTACTTGTGAGCCATCGGTTGACGCCGGCACAAGTGGCCGGCATGACTGCCGAGGACTTGCAAGAGTACAAGGGTATCGCCGACAAGACGGCCGAAAAGATCAAGGCCGCAGTCTAACGAGGGAGATCATAGGTGGCGTTCGCAGACAGTGACGCTCTCGCCGCCTACATGATTGGCAGACTAGGGCCGAGGGTGGTATCAGCTCTCGGCCTTAGTGCTGCCGATTTTGCCGAGAGCGTAGATGAGGTTCTGGAGTGGCTAGGGCTCGACGAGCCGGCCGATGCGACAACTGGTGATGAGCTCGGTGCAATCCGGCAGGCGAGCAAGTGCCTGGCGTTCGAGCTTGCGGCGGATTACGCGGCATCAGACATAGATGCTGACATCGGATCGGGGCGAGTGAATGCCTCGGCGATGCCGGCGAATCTTGCCGAGCGGGCCAAATATCATTGCGGACTCGCTCGCTCGATGTCCGGGCCGGAGGCCGGGAGCAGGCGGCGGCTCGAATGTGATCAAGACGCGGGTAACAGTGCCGGTAGATCGACGCTTTAAAGAGTTCGTAGAGGACCTAGAGGAGTGACATTTCCGAGCGCCGGGCAGTGGCAGAGCATACGAACGAACTTTGAGCGGCTGATGACGCACGAGCTCGACATCTCGCGTTATGGAGTGGCAACGGAAGTACGGCCGGGAGAGTACGGGCGAGGCTCGCTGAGTTCGCATCTGATCGCTCAGCAAGGCCGGTACTATGTCGAGAGCGAGACGCGGGAGATCAATAACCAGCTTGTCAAGAATGAGATCGAGAAGATATGGGTACCCTACGGTACTGATGTACAGATCGGCGACATTGTGACGAGTGCCGTAGACCAGGAGAGCGCCGAGCAACTCACGGATAATATGCGAGTGTCCAGCGTCGAGCGGTATGAGTCTCACATCGAGGCAACAATCCAGGCGGCTCAGGGTGCCGTCTAGAATCACCTGGAAGATAGACCAGATCCTTGACGATACCGATAAAGCGGTAATCGACGGGATGAATGAGACGCTAAACGAGAGCGTAACGCTGGCTCGCCGGCCATTTCCGACGGGGGTGCCGATTCTTACAGGATTCGCCAGTAGCCGGCTCGGACTCGTCGAGGCCAAACGGAGCGGCAAGAATTATCACGGCGAGTTCGTCGGCGGTGCGATCTATACGATATGGATCGAGCTACGGTATGGATTTATGCGCCGGGCATTCGAGGAGTCTACCGAGACGCTGGCTCAGAAGATAAGCGCCAGATTCCGGCGCAGGTTCTGAGAGCTACGAGAATCAACGGAGAGCGCCAGTGAGTGTCAACATAGCACCTAGTATAAATTCGGCGGTGATCGTGCATCTGAGATCGTTCTCGGAGATCACGGCGCTAATGACGGATAGCCGCATTGTCAGACGGCTGCCGCTCGGCGACTCATTCGATTATTCTGGCAAATGGATCGAGGTACGCTCGATCAGCGTAAGTCAGGAGCGTATACCGAGGCTCCGAGGCAGCGTTCAGATCATGGTATTAGCAGATGAGTTTCACGATGCCGAGATCCTGTACGAGACGGTAGTAGGGGTGCTGATACCGAGTGATCGCAAGCGCTCGACGTGGCCGGTGACGCTGACCGGCGGTATTGTGACGCTAGGGATCTATGGCGTTGAGTCTATGGCTAGCGACTACTACCCGCTGACAACTGGAGAGCAGAAGCCGATGTATGCCGGCACGTTCGAGATGAGCATCTCGGAGTATCACCGATGAGCACACCGAAGGGCTACCGCTCCGACATTACTGAGCCTATTCTCGACTGGCAGCCGGCAGAGTGGGAAGTACCAGACGAGCGCAATCTACGGCTGATGACGCAGAAGGACAAACATACCGGCTTGCTCACTAAGGCCGCGTACAGAGCTCGGATTCAGTGGGCGCGAGAGAATAGATGGCTGCTCGTACGGAATGTGCACCAGCACGGCGAGTCAGGCAAGTTGCACGCCGGCGAGTATCTAACGCTGGCTGGAGTAGAGCGGCCATTCCGAGGCACAGACCCTCTGCTATTCGTTATCCAGAAGGCGACCGGCAGCAACAGTCAGCGGCTCAATCTGGAAGTATTCGAGCGGCTATTCGAGCTCGGCGCAATCGAGCCGATCACGAATGCCAAGGCTGCCGAATTGTGGGCGATGATCAATATACGCAGACGCTCGCCAGAGCATATAATGGACAGAATGAGCCGTAAGCGTAGACGAGGAAGGACTCTACAGAATGTCAGGCACTGACAAGCCGGCAGAATCCAAACCGAAGTCCGGCAAGTTTCGATACGAGGACGGTCCGACAACTCATATCGGCTCTCATGCCGGTGACGAATGCGCTAAGGGAGAAGTCATTACGTTGACTCTCGCTGAGGCGGAATGGTTCAATGATCGAGGGTACACGCTCAAAAAAGCGTAACCGATAGCCACGGTACCACTATCCAGGACTGACAACTAAAGAGCAGATCTCGCCGGCGCGGTGGACGTGCTGACGGGTGAGCAGCTAGGAAAGGTGGCGAGCGATGGCTCGCGATGCTGATGCGGTAATCTACGGTGAGGCCTTGTGCTTCACGGATGACTACGTAGACGATGGCTCCGAGGATTTCCCTGATCCTGACACTATCGACTACGGCGACGAGTGGGGCGGCACCTGGACAGAGGTGGGCTACACTCAGGAGGGCATCACGCTCTCTATCTCTCACGAATACGACGAGATCGAAGTAGATCAGGAGCTGGATGCTCTGTTTACTCCGCTCACCGGCCGAGAGATGGGTATCGAGATGAATCTGGCGGAATTTACGCCGGCTAATCTCTTGCTCAGCTCTGGACAGGGAGCGACTTCGACCGTCGCCGCCGGCTCTGGTACTCACGGCTACGACCAGTACGCCATTACCACGCCGGACAACCCGCAGCTTAAGAATGTCGGTGTAGATATTTTGCATCCGGCCGATAACGAGCCCGTGAGGGTGATCGGCTGGAAGGGGCAGCCTACATCGGATATGGAAGCCGTATTCGGCAACCGAGCCGATAACGCGCAGATTCCAATCTCATTCCGGCTCTTGCCGGACACCGGCACTACGCCTAGCCGCGTGCTGACTGTGCGAGATTACATCACCGAGCTGCCGTAGATTGGCCGCTAATCAAGGCGCGACGGGCGCGGGCAATGCTCCGCGTCCGTTTATCCTCTCGGATTTTGTACCTGACCGTGAGGACGTTTATATAGACGTGACGCCATTGAAGGGCGAGCTGACTCGCGACGAGATCGACAATGGACTCGTAACCGAATTCGTGGACTATCCAGGCCGGCGAATCGAGAGATACGAGATCCGGCACATCTCGGAGCTAAACGAATTCGAGCGTAAGAAACTCGGCACGTTAAACAGGATCATTCACGCATTCGAGACGACAGACGAGGATGAGCTCGTAGACGACGATTACACGGCTTACACGCAAGCAGTTGAGAGCGTGTGCCGGCTAGTGATCGTCAACGAAGATAACGAGCTGATCAGTACCGAGATCATCCGGTGTGTTGGCATCGGCGAGATGATCACTCTCTGTACCAAGGTGCTGATTGATTTTTTCGACAGGACTACGCGCCGCGTACTAGGGAACAGAGCAGAGGGCTCCAGAGATTCCGCGAGAGACTCCGGGCAAGAGCCGGCGAATCTCTCATGGTTTCGGAAGCAAACGAATCGGATGGGCCTCAGGAACCAGAGGACATAGATTGGGGCGAGATGGTCGCGAGACTTGTATTCACGTACAGGATAGATCCTGAGCGCGTGATGCATATTCCGCGACCATACTTGCTCGCCTTAGTCCAGTGGATGCCGGTGCTCGAATCAGAGAAGGCTCTGATGCAGATGCAGGCAAGCGCGTACCCGCATCTGAAGAAAAGTCACCGGCAAAGACTATGGAATAAGCTCAAACGGCCGGTACGCAGATCAAAAGCCGTTGTACTTGATCGTGGCGGTCAGGTGACAAAATGGCTAGCAAATCAGGATCAGCCCTTAGGTGGATAGCATGTAGATGAGCGCAGGCGGCCGCGTACTAGGCCGGGCGGTACTAGAGCTAGACGTAGAGCGCGGGACATACGACCGGCAACTACGATCAGTGGAGCGAGACACTGAGGGCCGCCTCGGCGGCGTGTTCTCAAAAGTGGGCAAGCTCGGAGCTCTGGCATTCGCCGGGTTTGGCGTGGCCGCCGGCGCGGC
>FUIF01003515.1_pt1 | contig 10489 bp, 23 predicted proteins | sample 1003461 | NCBI WGS metagenome assembly FUIF01 (sample SAMEA80401918, study PRJEB19352) | marine metagenome
AAAAACCTGTACAAATCTTCATCTTCCCATAAGGTATCTGCAAACCAAAGTGTAGTAAATTCGTGCCCATATTTATTTAAAACTCTATCAGCAGCCACAGCTGAAGCTGTTCCCCCAGATAAACTTACTATATGTTTGCATTACTTACCCCATCCTCCTCTAAATCCATTTGCAAAATGGGGCTTTGGTTGTTTTTCGTTGTAGTCTGTGCTACTTGGATTAAAATGCGGGCTTCTTTCTTTACCACTTAACACTATTCCTACAACATCTTGGGGAACACGTCCCTTATTTGTAACTCGTTTTGCAACTGGGCGATCATTGCTGTTGTAGTGAGTTTTTGTATGTCCACAAAGTTTACACACTCCCTCAGCAGTTTTACCGTTAGGGCTTTCTAATATGTAATGGTGTGCTTTACATTTTTTCTTAGGCATCTACCTTTTTAACCTCCATGATTAATTTAATATCTCTTTTAGTTGGTACTCGGTGATACTCAACTTCCATTCCCACTACATGTTCTGGATTATCGTCTGTGATAATTCCCTCGATAGCTAAACAATCTTGTGCATACTTCATGCCAGTTATTAAATTGTCTATATCTATCGGAAGCCCTGAGTAATACGCTGTGTATTTAATCTTGACTTTGCCCATGTAACCAGGATCTATCTCTCTCAGCTTTGCTATTGTTGTGTCTTGTAACCTCCTCTTTGGTTTTAGTTTGCCTGTCCAATGTGTACGACTGTTGCCCCTTAATTCTTTTGGTGGCATCTCGTCATACTCTATCTGAAAACTTTTCATTACCACCATCCTACTATTTTTTTTATTTTCTCCATGCTTTAGGATAACCTCGTGTTGTTCAGTACATTTAAAAGTTGTTGTTCTGTGTCTGTCTTTTAAGTATCCATAAGAATGTTTGTTCATGTACTTTTTACAGTAAGGGCATTGAGGTTTTAACTCAATAACACTCCCACTGTTTGCTACTTCTGCAAGAACAATCAAAGGGTCTTTTACCGGGTGTCGTATAAGTTGTACATTCCCTTTAAAGGATTCTAACTTTGCTCCAGTGCGTTTTCTTGGGACAAAAGTTTCTTTACCACATGTAAAACATTGGTAAGTTTCTCCATCAAAAAATACTTTCCCATTACATCTATCGCATTTCATTTCGTTCCCTCTCTGCTTTGTCAAACAATTGATGCACTCGTGTAATTGGATTGGTATATTCTTTAAAATGTCCAACATGCCAACACTTATGACGGTTGCAATAGTATTCGTTTAATCCTGAGTCATAGGCAAATCTAATAAATTCCAATGCGTCATTGGCTGTCTTGTATTTTATTTTAAAATCACATTTTGATTTAACCATTACTTTACCTGTTTTTTACCCCTCTATATCACACCCCCCTAAAGGGGGGTGATTAGGGTAAGAATTAATACTTACCATATTCATGTTGATTTTGACTCCCAAAATTCATAGGGTCTGTAACAGCTGAACTTTCTTGATCTCTTTTAACTTCAGATGCTAAATCCCATACCCTCTTGATGGTTATAAAAACCCTTTCTTCTTACCTGTACTTAAATCCTTTTGAACAGTCCCAACCTTACCGGGTTCTCCGTAATACTCGGCAATATCCAATGCAGACACGCCTTCAAATGGTTGCTCTCGGTTTGATTGTCTAGCTTCTCGGATATAGTTTGTAATCTTTTCATACCAAGATAAGTTCTCTGCCAAATCTATGTTACTTGATATGTCTATCCTTTCGACTTCAACCTTACGTGCATTCCTTGGATCATCAAAGATAAACCTCAACCTATTGGGTCTTCGCCAGCTCCTGCGTTGTACTTGGTTTGAAACAATCCGAACTCTTTAACTGACTTAGTAAAGGTGTTCCCTTGTGTAATTTCCCACAAGTTACGAGGTTCGTTACGCCAAAAGATAGAACCAAATGGAGTGCCAGTTCCTTTCTCACTTGCCTCACCTTTAGCAACGTGCCCTATCGTCAATGTTGTAGTGCGAGAAGCGTTAAGTGCATTGAAATATTCAAGTGCAGTCACTGCTTTTTCAGGCTCACCCCCGGCTCCGGGTGCAGCTGAGTCAATAATAATCAGAGAGATATCTTTCTCGTCAACGATCTCTAGTATCCTCTCACTTTCCATTGGCACTGACAGTGACATATGCCTGTAATCAAATGGTGGTTCTTTGATCCCAAGCCCATTGCATATTGCCTTGAATCTAGCGTTCATGTCGTTAACATCTGACTCGTAGTCAAGGTAAAGAACTCGGCCAGGTTCTGGGGTAAATCCATTGTGTGTCTGTCCTGCCGCCATAAGCACAGCAAAGTAAAGCGATACCCATGACTTACCAAGTCCACCGTTACCGTAGAATAAGTTTGATTGGTTCTGTAACAAGAACGGTTCAATTGCAAACTTAGAACCCTCTGACAATGATAACTTTGATAAATCTTGGATCGGTTCTCCTACTCTTTTGGCATCACGTACAGCTGAACATGTCATCTCTATCAATGATCCCCAAGGTATACCCAACTCTCTCTTCATCAATTGATTAGCAACTTGCGTTTGAATGTTGCTAGAGTTAAGGTTTATTCTGTTGTCAAAAACATTTCCAATTCCTTTAACTTCAATTTTAACTTCAGGTCTTAAGTCTCCCCGGTCTTCTACAAAGTTATGGAACTTCATGGTTACATCTTTGAACCTCTCGTCTTCCACCCAATGAACATGAAATCCAAGACCTATTGGTGTAAGTATTGGTTTACTACTCATATAAATTATTCCTCCTATTAGGTTTGTATTCTTCTTTTACAACTGGCGTTTGAGGTTCTTGCTTTGTCTCTCGTATTGCTTGTGCAAGATTATTAAGTGCATCAACGACACTTGTGTCACGCTTGGGTGGCGGTGGGGAATACATGTTCCCACACCACACACTTGCAACGGCATAATCATGTTTGCATTGCTCAAGTTTTCGACAAAGCGAATCCTCACACAGCATCTTGCCACCACATCAAGCTGTCATCTTCGGCTAAGATATCGTAGACCTTTCTTACTAAGCCACCCATACTCTCAAGGTTATGTATGTCTATTGCTTCTTGCCAGGAATCGCATAAAAGTACTTGATCCTTAACGTACTTTTCATCAAAGCCTAAGTTATCCCAAATCATCCACAAATTATCTTGGTTGATCGGCTTGCCCTTTTGATTTTCGCCTAATGTCTTACCCTCGTAAGCTTGATAGCAAAACCTAGGGTATCCTTTTGCGTTAAACAATGTCCCACTGTCTTTTTTATAGTCTCCAACAACAGGACTGCCATCAGGATTCATTAAGTGTCCCTTCTCTGAAGTGATGTAATGACCTGTGCCTTTGTACTGATCTTCATATGCCCAAGGCTCATCATGTAACGGACACCAATTAACATCAGCAGCATCAAGCGGTTCATCTGCCACCTTAAATGCTTCATCCACCGGGTGTGATTCCTCCTTTTTAACAGCCTTCTGAGGCTCGGAGACAAGCGTATCTTCTTTCTTGGTATCTTCATCCATGTTTACGACATTAGAACTCATCTCTTCTTTAGATGGTCTTTTCCCTGATTTCTTAGCAACACTGCCATACAGATTGTAGTTAGCTAGGGCCCGACCGATGCTGGATGTCTCACAGTTTTCTGTAAACGCTTTGATTACTCCTCCTGGTTTTTCCATTGCATGTCCTGTAGCAAGTGCTCGTTGTTGCTCTTGATCTGCGTACAAGGATGTTTTGATTGTCACATGGTTCTCATCTTCGCTGACTATCTCTGTAATAATTCTGCCGTCAGGGAATCTCTCATAAAACAACGGTATACGATCTTTCACCTCTTCATAATCGTTTAAGTTATATTTAGGCATTAGTTAACCTCCTTTCTTCTTTCTAGTTTTTGTATGTCAGATAGTCTGAACATAACTTTTCCTCCGAACTTACTGTACCCAATCCTTCCTTCTCTTTTCATAGTGTCAATCGTAGACATGGCTAGCCCTGTCATTTGACTAACTTGTTTTTGGGTTAAGTACGTATAGCTTTCTGGATCATCAGCCATGAAAGCTTCGTATTTTTCGTCAATGCCCTCGGCATTAAAGTTTTCTCCTAAACTCATTAGATTACCTCCTTTATTTTTATATCGTGTCCAACTGGGAGTCGTGCCCCCTCAATTATCTCTGCAATTTCACCTCCATATTGTCTTGCAAATTGGGCTAGTACTTTACCATCATACTTAGCCTCAATCTTTGTTACTTTCTCGTACCCCGGCGACCATGCTTTACGGAAGTTTTCAGGGGACAAGAGTTCCCTAAGTTCTGTAAGTAAGCTTTGATCAAAAGTCCCTTGGGGGTGTCTGATTGTACTCCTTTCTACTGCATATGTCTTCCCTTCTACAGTAAAAGGATCGGGATATTTGTTAGCACTTTTAGCTTCTAGGTCTGCTAGTAGTTGCGACCTGTACTTGTGCTTTTCTAATTCTAAAACTGTGATCTCTTTGTCAATCTGAATAAGCTTCTTCACTGCGTCTTCTATTGCACTCATACTATTCTCCTTGTATACTTTTGTTAGGTTCATAGGTAACCTCCTTTTAATTGTGGGGGTAGTCTACCTCCATCGGCTAGATAAGCATCAGTCGAGGACTATCCCCCTATTATTTATTCCTCCCTATCTAAAACGTTTAACAAGTAATAGCCAAGCTGTACTTGCCACCATAGGTACAACTCCATTTCCGATTGACCGTAACCGTTCGTCCACCCATGGGGTAGACCCATTAGCATCTCTGCAAAAAGTGGGTTTAGCCGAAGGCATTTCTGAGTACATGTACTTCCATCCTTCGATGTCGGTTGGTTGTGGGGGATAGATGGGTAGAGGAGCACTGCTGTATCCAACGTGATACCGTGGGAATCTCCTGTCTTGTTCGACACTCTCACAGGTGTGCCGTTCATCCACTCCACTGTTGCTACTGATCCGCCCTTGTAATCTCTTGCCGAAGGCGTTGCCCACTGTCTCGCTTGAGTTGTTACGTTCTTGCTCGCTTGGCTGTCTCCCTGTAGCCGACTCTTGTGCTCCCCGGCTGATGGGGTTGACCACATCCGTGCCTTGTCCTGTAGGTTTAGGGAATGACTGTCCTTGCCGTCCTTCGTCTTGCGTCTCCCTGTTTCCGTCAACTCCATGTTGTCGTGTGGAATCTCTTGAGTCGTTGGCGTAGCCCAAGTCGCTGTCTGATCTCTCAGTTTCAGCTGTGCCGTTTGACCTCCTAAACCAGTCTTCTGATTGAAGTTCTTCACTCCACCTTCCCATTCTTGAGCGGATACCGTTCTCCAATTCATCGTACCACCCTTCGAGGCTTGGGAGTCCTGCGTTTGCCAAGATAAATAACCGTTGCCTTTTATGAGGTGCTCCTGTTTCTGACGCTGTAACGAGGATTTCCTCAGTTCTGTATCCCATTGCTCGTAACTTAGGTCTGATGTTGTTCCAGTAGAACTTTTTGATTCCGGGCACATTCTCAAGAAAGAGAGTTGGTCGCCCAAGTTCATCGGCAATACGGAGTACTTCGCTTGAGAGTTCTCTTGGGTCTTTGTCTCCGAGTCTTCTGCCACCGACCGAGTGCGGTTGGCATGGGAAGCCTCCTGTGAGGATATCCACTCGTCCACGAAACGCTGTCGCATCGAAGGTTCGTAAGTCAGACCATATAGGTGCGTCCTCAAGTCGTCCTTCTTTAATTCTCTGAGCCAAGATTTTTGCTTGAGTGACTTCGTTTTCAACGTAGCAGAGGTTTCTAATTCTTGGGATAACCTCTCTAAGTCCCAGTTCGATTCCGCCGTATCCTGTACAGATTGATAGGGTATGTGTAGCCATGTCATCATTTCCTCCTTTTGTTTAATGGTTACATTTATTGTGGGCAATGCCCCAGTTTGTTAGTGCTTCTCTTAAACGTAAGCGAACCTCTTGAATGCATTGATCTGCTTTCGTATCAGGTTCGTCTAAGATTTTGTGACACAGCACGATAGTGTCATATAAATCATTGATACTCATAATACCTCCACTTACTGTATCTTACTACATATAGCTATTAAAATCAAATCGAGGGTAAATACCCTCGGCTACGTTAAAGGTGGTTCATACTTCCTAGCCAAAGCTTGCATATGTGCTATATCTAACAGTATTGATTCAGTTGTATCATCTAGCTATCTAGTCCCAACTCTGCTCTATCTGCTGTAGATAACAGGTCGTATACTTCCCACACACTTGGGCGTATATCTATCAGTACTGTTGGCTCGTTACTCGTAGAGTCTTTTGTTATAAGGAAAGAGTAATCATCAATTGCCATGTGCTTTAAACTCAACCAGATCCCACCATTTGTTTCTTTATCCCTAGAGCGTGACGCTGCTATCATGTAGTCAAGCACAATCTTTAGTGCGTACTCTTGTTGATCACGTCTGGGTGATGCTGCATCTAGTGCATTCAACGCATCGTAGTACATACGAAACCCTGTGTGATGCGTGTAAAAGTACAGCGACCCTTCTTCTGTCTTGATCTCAGCTATTCTTCTGTCTCCCATATCTATTCTCCTTTTATGAATTCTTGAAAGTCGTCTTGAAATTCTTGGGCTTCGCTCACTGTCACGAGTGCATCTATAAACAGTTGAATTTCTTTTAGTCTGTCTATATCTTCTAAAGCTAGGTTTAGTATTTTGTTGTACATTTGTTTACCTAATGTACCTTTACTTCTGATTGCCCAAATCTGTAGCCTGTCGTATATCGATAACATATCTATTCCTCCTTATTATGATTTGAATTGTGCGTTCCTAACTCTGATCTTGTCTGAAGATATTTCTAGGGAGTACCCTTTATTTAGGGTTATCCCTCTGTCACCAAAAGACTTTGCAACTCTTAGCAATTCGCTAGCCTCTTCGTCTGCCATCTTTTCTAATTCTGCCCACCTAAACGTATCCTTCCAAGCGTTGGCATACTTAAGAAGTAATGCTTTATATAGCCTTGCATAAGTTCTTTTGTCTCCTTGTCCGTGTGGGCTTTCGACTACTCCGAATGTGCTAGTCAGTCCTGTGTCTACAGAATCCATTAGGTATCCACATCCACAAGACATCTCTTCTACATCCTTGCCCCTGTCTCTGTCGCACAGCTGTGAAAAGTGAACCAAATCCCCCTCGCTACAGGTAAACAGATCGTTCATCCTCATGCCTTGCGTTTGCTTTGTTGCTACCAGTATCCAAGTCATACTATTCCTCCTCTATAAGGTCTGCTATTGGTTGCTCCAGGATTTCATCTAGATAATCCCCTACTAGATTGTCATCACGCACTATCTCTAACACAGATGATATTTGTTGTTCGGTCAGACGTATTTCCTCCCCATATACACGCTTTACAACATTCTCTACATCTATGTTATCTATAAATATTTGTACCTCAGTTATTAATTGAGTCATACTATTGTCCTTTTGCTTGTTCTCTAATTTTGTTTAACGCAATTGTTTGATTAACCCTATGCACATCGATCTTGTAATCCTTTCCATCTTCTTTATTGTGGATTATTACAGGGAACTTTCTAGCTTTAGAGTTGTAGCCTTTGATAACGTACGTTCCTCCGGGATCGCTAAACTCATCGCCTACCCTAAACTGTGCATCGGTTGCTTCTAGCCACCGATTCGCCATCTCTTTATCCTGTTCTTCTTTGCCCTCCTTTACAAAGAATTCCATACTTACCTTCATGTTTACGCTACTGTATTTAATATTCCCAACCTCGACACTTAGCCCTGTAGATTCGATTGGGGCTAGCAATTCCTTCAGTGCTGTTCTTAGTTGGTCACAAGTATTCCTATCTATTCCGTTTTCTATTTGTATATTCATTATTGTTCTCCTGTTAGTTGTTAATTAGTGAGCGATGTACGTAACGTTTTTCACCTCCTTCGACCAACAATTACGGCAGTCTCTACACTCGTTATTCTGCTGCGATGATGGGCATATAGAACCCACTTCAGTGCCGTGTTTTGTTGATACTGTGCTTGTCGGCAAGCTTGCCATTGCTTGCATGATTTACCTCTGAACTGTGGAGCTGGAGCGTCCATTTTGTACGCAGATAATCTAATGGTTAGGTTCGAGGGTATATCCCCTCGATAAGCATTCACAATCCCATACTCTTTTGTCGGTAGCCAGTGCATAACATTTGGCGTACGTTCACACACACGGACTATTCTAGCTAGGTTCTCCACTGTTTGTAGATCGCCACTATCAAACCATCTGAACCACCGTTCTTTAGTAGCTAGGATTTGATACACCATTGCATCCTCCCATAGTGGATCATTCAGCATTTTATCTAGGCGTATCGCTTGGGCATCCTGTACATTCTTAAATCTGTAATTACCCTTCAGTGCATAGCACTCGTAGCATACAGTTCCCTTCTGTTTTGCCAATTTGCCACCTACTCCACACTCCTTTGCAGATACACTATATGCGTGTCCAGGCATCTTGCTTGGCTTGCTCAAGGTATGAGCGTGTTCCTTTGCCAATGTTTTGTTCATATATCACCTCCATAATTATGAACTTTCGAGGGTATATCCCCTCGATTTTCTAACTCATTTGATCCCAACCACACGAAGCACATTTAAGCCAGCGGATTTTCAGCATCTCTCCATCACGTGAGTACACCACTACCCCAGACACTTCATGTTTTTCGCATTGGGGACATACCCACTTTTCTACTGTCTCATCATGTGTATCGAAGTACCTAACACTCATCATCTCCCTCTTCTATGCCCTCCATATTGATTGACGCTACTCGGCGTGCGTATTCCTCGTCAGTTTCTATATGTGGGGTCATATCTTTTTCTTCATGCTCCTTTTCAGTTATCCAGTCGTTACCTTCGTGACTCATACTATCCTCCTTTCTAAAAATTCTTTCTTAGTCTCTATACAAACATCGTCATACCCTTTTTCTTCCCACTCTAGCTTGGCTATTTTCAGCCTTATCTAATGTTTTGTAGTGGTCATCAATACCACCTACCCATAAAATATAATTTCCTATATTCTCTATGCCTTCTGTCATAACGTCATTCTCCTTATTGGTTTACTGTCTTTTATTTTTTGCAACAAGTCAGGACGCTGCTCCTTCAACGCCTTCCCTAGCTTTGCCCAAAACAATGGATATTCCATGTCTACTCTCCTTTACTTAATTTATTTTCTACTTGCTCTAAAGCTAACTCTATAAATGTTTTCAGCTCCCTCATTCTTTGCGAATCCTGTTCTTTGACCACTTGCCTTACTACAGTTTCCATTACGTTCATAAGTCTTCATAGCCACATTCTCCCAATGTTTTGTAGACTCTTTGCCCAAATATCCACTGCTTATCTTCTAAACTTATCTCATAGGTTTTCTGAGTCATACTGTTCTCCTTTGTAGTTCTTCAGTCTCAAGTGTTACCAAGTACTTCACGTACTTTGTCTGTGCCATTTCGATTATGGAATCTATGTCACCTACGTGTTGCAGCGTTTCCAGTTCCCATCTGAACCGTTCAGAAATTAGGTTAATCATTACCCTCCTTTTCCTAAGTTCTGCTTCATGATCCACTACCTTCTTTTTAACAAACAACCTTAGCCAATTCATAACATTCTCCTTTTATGGTGTATGATTTTTAATGTGTACACGGTGCGATTCGAGGGTAAATGCCCTCGATTAATATTTCAGAAATACTTCTCTTGTCTTTTGCACAGTACTTGTCCCAAAAGTTTTGTATCTGTTCTTCAGTGGGATTGGTTGCCATAAATTTTCTAACTCTCTCTTCTAAATTCATTTTTCCCCCTTTCGAGGTAAATGCCCTCGATTATGTTGATCACACGCACAGCTTCACGGCACACAGATCCTGGGTACACATCTGCTGCTACCTAATCCACTACAGTTTTGCTAAGATCGCATTCGTTCTATGGCAAATTCAGAGATACGGATTTTCCCCCCATACCCAATGTCTGCGTACACACTGGACGTGTTGGGGCAGAGTAGAGATTTTGAGTAGGTATGCCCTACACCTCCACATTCAGCACAAACTAAATTTTTCCTTTGCCAGTCTAACCGTTCCTTACTCATGATATTTCCTCCTATGAGTTTTCGAGGGTATATACCCTCTTGATTAAGTTAGTAGATAACTAACTTTTAGGAGTGTTTGATTGGCTCGTGTAGTTGCACGATTTAAACAAATTTAAATTTATTTATTTTGAATTTACTAAATCTTTACTCGGTGCGTATGGTTTAACGTCCATTAAATAACCACAAGTGAAACAAGTAAATTGTTTTGTAGTTTGGAAAACAACAAGCTTGTCTTTGTCAATCTCAATTGACATGAATGCATCGCAACCATCATTACAAGTAATTAATACTTTTTCTTGAGAGTCTTTTGATTCTTTTGAAGTTGAACTTTTTGATGAAGATTTCTTTTTATTTTCGGTTGTCTTAATCTTTTTTAG
>FUIF01017461.1_pt1 | contig 10488 bp, 18 predicted proteins | sample 1003461 | NCBI WGS metagenome assembly FUIF01 (sample SAMEA80401918, study PRJEB19352) | marine metagenome
GTGTTCATGCTCAACCATAGATTGAGGATGTCCACGACGGTGCTCAAAGTCATCTTGTGCCTTTTCGATACGTGCAACATCTCTTGCTAGCTCACGATCACCTTCGGCTTGCCGTTCCGATGCGAATGTGTGAAGTAGTAAGATGAAACTTATTAAACATGACCCACCAACGGCCAAAATCGTAATGGCTATACCAATTGGTTGCCATTTTGGTTTTGCTGCCTCAGCCTGTCTAGCAAGTGTTGCCTCCCTTGTATCTGTGATACGACCATGAAGGTCTTGTATCTTTTCAATTATACGTGATTCAGTTGCTTGAACATTTCTTACGTTCTCTTGACCCATCTCACGAACATCGTTCGTAAGGGCATTTACGTTCGTGGCTAAGTCTGTTAGAGCACGTCTAAACTCTCTTTGTTCTGTCTCTACTTGGGTAAGTCGGTTTTCAACGTGCCCATTTGCGGTAGGGGAATCATCAGGCATAGTGTCGATTACTTCTTTAGTCATAGTTCTTTAGCGGCTTTGGTTAAACTTTACTTACCGGCAAAGTCGTTTAGTTCTTTTGGCGACATAACCTTTGTAGTAGCCATTTGCCTGAATAGCATGGTTAGAGCACCACTGATAGCTAGAAATATCATCTGTGTTGTTTTGCCAAAGACTGGGATGTAGGCGAAGTACGTCAAAACGGCAGCACCCACAGAGATTAAGCCTACCCAAGCGGTGCGTGAGGCTAATAACCCCTTACGTCGTTCTTTACGATTAGTCTTACGGTCAATCATTTCTTGGGTTGGTGCAAACAACCAAGCCCAAATTCTCCAAACGGTTCCACCTTTTTTTGTTACTCATCTTTTCTTACTCCATGATTTGAAGGTAAGGGTATACAAGAGCGAGGTTACGGCTATGAAAAACATGATGATGTACTGTAGTGGTCGGAAGATCCCTTTGAGGCTTCTTTCTTTGATAACGAAACCTATCGCTGCTAACCCATAGACGAAAATCAGAGGATCGAAAAACAGCCACTAACTCATGCCAACCACTTCGTCACTGCCGCAATGACTACCCCACCTGCGAGCAATACGCCATCCGTAAGAAACAACTTGCTCGCAAGATCACTTTCAAAGAATCCGCGTATCCAGATACCGGTAATTCCTAGGAGGGTTCCCACAACTGCACAGACAATAGCTGTCCACAATGCAACAGTATGAAGATCGTTCATCTCATATCTCCTTTTTGTCTAAGTTCATCAGTACACCACTTCAATTGCAAGTTGATCTTTTAACTCTTCCCACATTGCATTACAAACGGCTTGTGCTTTCATTCGATCATCCCACTCACCAATATTTCTATTTCGGTGCCATACAATTATGTCTTGTGTTTGTACCACTAGCATTCTGCGTAGTAATTCATCGAGCGTTGGACCGCTATCAATAACGCGATTGTTTCGCCACGTCCAGCGTGAGTCATCTGCCGTAAGTCTAGGGTCTATGCTTGGGTTTCCGTTGCGATTCTTCCAGCGGCGTACTATATTGTTCTCTATGACCATATGTGGGTCAGCGTCTGTGGTGTTGAATCCGCCGTCGCCTTCACCAACGATACCGTTCGCGTTTCGACCGTCTGTGGCGAGGTCAAGAACCATGTTCTCGCAGTAGTGACCATTCACTGATGGAAAGATCTGGATACCCCAGCCCCGGTTTGGATCACGGTTGCTTCGTATGTGCTCCATGTGAATACCATTCACTATCAGATTACGGAACACGTTGCTCGCGTCTTTGGACCTCTCTTCATACCCGTTCATTGCACACCCCATCGGTTCACGGTAGAACAGGTTGTACGACATTTCACCGCCGCTGCGAGAGAACATTCCATAGGATGCTCCCTCGGTGCTAATATTGCCGCGAATGGCAATTCCTGTGCATTCGTGCTGAACGTAGAGGTTGTGGTTAAAGATCGTGCGACCGAACTTTGTGGGGTCACTAGGGTGCCAGCCGTTGCGATAGAACAGGTTCTCTTCGATCGTCACACCGTCAGCTTTATCCACAAACATGCCGCTTGAATGGCCACCGCCTGTATAGTTCTCGGCAATGATATTGCGACGAACGGTAATGTTTTTACATCGACCTTCATACCCTTGCACGCGAACCCCGAAGTCTCCGTGACGGAACACACAATCTTCGATTAGCACATCTTCATGTGAGTTGAGCAGGACTAGTCCACTACCTGTTGCGTACGCAATACCTGGATTAACTGTCGGTGCAAAGTCGAGTTGAGTGATGACGGCGTGCTTTGCCGTTTGATTTATCCGTGGAGACAGATACATTCCCCTCACCACAGCCCGATCTTCGCCTTCCCAATTCGTCAGCACGGCTGGGAACTCTTTTGATCGACCTCGCAACCGCACTTGGTTGTAACTATACGGTACATCGCCTCGGAGGCGGAGCCAGTCACCGCGACCGTCTATAACGTGCCGCATGGCTTCGGCGATCGTCTTAAACGGTTTCGCTTTGGTGCCTGGATTGCTGTCGCTGCCGTTGTCGGCGTCAAGGTAGAACACCTTCGCTTCGCTGTGCGGCTTGCCGCTGAAGAAACCAGTCGAAGGTTCTGGTACTGGCGTGATAACTGGTGGGTCTACCGGATCAACTGGTTTGCTTTCTAACTGATCTAGTCTTTCATCCTGTTCTAAGTTGTCTATGACAATGTCCTCAACCAGTTTTTGTAGGGTGGCTAGTTGATTGGCTTGTTCTTCGTGTTGCTTGCTTGATAGCTTTGAAAATTGAGAGAGGGCAGTACGTAATTCTGATACTTCTGTTTCTAGCTTTCCAATGTTAATACCTTCTACATCTTCTAAAGTATCTTCAATATCTGTAACTCTTACTTCTAGCTCACTACCGTTAAGCCAGTTATCGATCCACGTCATGACTATTCTCCCTCATCCAAGAAGCCTTGCTGAATTGCAAACATCAAACCTGACTCACCTTTACCCGCCGGATACCGCTTTTTCCACCATTCAATGATTAAGGAAAGCATCACGTTTAAGGCTATGTTCCAAAATATTCCTCTAACACCATTTATCTTCATAGCCCGCTCAACAATCTTGTCCCGGCTGGCTGGCTCTACTTGTTTCCACGCTTTGACAATATCTCGACGCAACTCCCGACGTTTATTGGGGTCTCGTAGCCCACACAGCCACAGTTTCCAACTCTGGTCGAGAGCCGCGTCAAGACTTAGTATTTCCTTACTACTCATCTACCGGAACACCCTCTAGCGTATCCGGCACAACCTGCTCTCCGTAGTCCCCTAATGGCAAACAGTCCACGTCCTCCGGCTGCTCTACGGGTTTGCCTACGCTCACGACCAGCACGGAAGATAATTGCTGTTTCTTCTTCCTTGGTCTGAACACCTCGAACAGCGTCAACAAACTCGGGGCTATATAAGCTAAAAGCAATGACACAGCACAACACTCCCAGAAACCACTTGACCATTTCAACCTTTCCTTTCTGAAGAAGAAAACAAATACCGTAAACTACGGGCACCCAAAGGGTCCTCACGATCTAAACCACCTGCCTTGGAATCTTTTATTGGAACGATACCATATTGTTCCGTTGTCATTCCAGGTTTGTAATGGTTGCTGTATTTGGATAGCTGGTAGTTCTTTACCGGCTGCTTTTGCTGCCTCCTGCTCTGTGGCACTGTATGGAATACGAACACCCCGTTTAGCACAAAACTTTCGTAACTCTTCTGCCCACTTATTCCAAGCTTGTAGCGTTTCGTTGTTAGATTCTATTACAGCATTTAACTGTTCAATCTTTGCTTCAAGCTCTTTTACCTCCTGTTCCCTTATATCCGTAACTACCTGAGAACTAACGGGCTCTTGTGGTTTATCCGTTTTCTCTACCTGCTTGGGTTCCTTTACTTCTTTTAACTCAACAGGTTCACCACTCTCCGAGTCAACCAAAATAGGAGTGCCGTCGTTTGCAATCTTTAGTACGTAGATTGGTGGCTCAGGTTTTTTGTTTTCTGCTTCACCTTCTCCAATACAACCGTTGCAACCTGCAACCACGACACATAAAGCGGCAACCGTCATAAGAACTAGGTTCTTCATTTCAACACCTCCCCTAAAACGTTTTTGATATTAGGACTTTTGACACTGCGAATACAGTATCCACCGCCCCACAAACTTTCACTATCATAACGGAATACGTTGTAACTATCTTTGTACTCACTGAGAATCCTATTACCATCAACCACCAAAGCCATATGCGGAATACTATGACCCCTACGACCGTTCACTACAGTCCACCCATGTAGGAGGGCACTTGCATGGGCTTCACGGTTGGGGATTGTGTACCACTCATCTACCCGTAGTAGGTTGGCTGTGGTTTCCCAACCGTTTGGGAAGTCTCTTTCTCTTATCCAACCTTTTGTCGCCCAATGACTTTCACTACGTCCACTGGTTTGGTGGATAGTATGCTTAAATTTGTTAAACTGAGCATTGTCCCCTCCAGGTCCATCATGTTCGGGTAGTACGCCTACATCTACTAACTCTTCTAAGGAGTCTAGTACCATGCTGCCACCCCATTGACGTCCTCCGGTAATGCGGGTGTACAGCGATAGGGGACTAGGCCAAATACTGTGGCGTGTGCCTAACTGTAGGTTCCAAGCAGTTAGAAAGGCTTGGCAAGCCGCATGACATACGCACTCATGGCTACGACCTTGATGGGTAAACCGATCACTGTAATCCTTAGCCCAAGTACCTAGGAAGTTATGCTCTTCAATAATATAACGCCATTCACTCTCATCAATTAACAACGATTCGGGGAAGCGTGTACCACCCCGCATAAGCATATCATCTTCACTTGGCATTTCTACCAAGCCATCGAAACCGGGTGGATCCTCTGGCCGTACTTGAATGTTGTCAACAGGATCAACATCGACTAGGGCGGGATTTATTGTTGAGGTTGTCATATGTGTTTTAAGACCTCCGCAAGTATCTGGTCTGTGTCTTCGGAGAGCTTTGTCACTAGGATAACCTTTTCCCCTTCGCCTACAATTACCAAAGCTGGTAACGTTCCGTACTTTTTTGCGGCAGCTATAGCTAAACCTAAATCTCCTACAGCCTTATCATCGTCATCCAGCATTACCGAATCAAACGTTGTGTAATCAGAACGTAGTTTGTTAAAGGCTGCTTTTCTGTTTAGGGGAAAGACCACCATCCTCCGATTTGTATACGCCAGCTACAACCGTAACAGCAGGCTTGAGTAGTGAAGTACCGCCTCCAAATACACTAACGTAAATGAGTGCAGCAACTACTAGGCAGACTACGCCTACAAGGTCTCTAACTCCTTGTTTCATCGATGTCCTCCTTTATGTGACGTACTGCACATTTTTGTACGACAAGAAAGGACTTTATTTCATCTTCGTTTTCTAAACAACAAACCACCTCTCCTAGTGTTAGGTTCATAGCTTGCTGTGTGGGATTATTGGTTAGTGTAGGCTTGCTTGGGGCTTTAGTTTTGACCCAACCAATAACCATTGGTAGTCTTGGCACCACCATCATTAAGAACGCAATACCTACCAGTACCGCTAGTAGAATTACAGCTAGGGTTTCTACGGTCATTCTTCCTCTCCCAAGAATTGAAACTTAACACCCTTAGCGTTCAACGTACCCTTAATGATTGCTGACACAAACTCTGGAATCAAAGCACGTATTTGAGCTTCACCCATCTTCTCAAATACTTCTGGGATTTTAGGAATGTTGTAGGGTACTATTACTTCATCAAAAACTTAACGGCAGCGTCAGAAATGCAATCAACCTTTTCCTGCTCGTTTCGTAGTCAGCTACGTGAGAATAAACGTTCCAAACAGCAGAGATACTAACAGTAAGAAGTGATGCTCCTTCGGGTAGGTTAATCTTGCCGTCTTCTATCGCATCCAACCATTCTTTTTTCACGGCTTCGTAGGCTGTCTTCACTTTGTCGTACAGACCGGACATGGGTTGCTCCTTTGGTAGAAATTGGGTGGTGCCCTGTGTAACTTGTTATGACGTAGATGCTGTGTATGCCCCAAATGGTGCAAGCTAGGCAAGCCCCACAGCCAAGCCGTAAGCCCCGTTTAGCCAGCCAAGGGGCCAACCATAGGCACCCGCAAACAAACGCCGTACAAGCTGCTACAGTGGCCATAAACGACAAGCTACAGGCATTGCCTAACCCGTTGCAACCCAAACAACAGCCAGTTAAATAAATTAAAGAAATTAAAGTAATCAGCCAGCCTCTTGGTAGACAGGTTGGCTCAGCATAGCAAAGACTGCTAGCACTAGACTGTCGGCATGGTCAGGGCTGCACCCCAGCATGTCCTTGATGGTTTCACCTTTGTAGGTAGGTGTAGGCTTATCCTTGGGTGGTAGATACATACGCCCCTCTACATCATAGAGCAATGGCAGGGGGCTTAGCTGGCGTATGAGTTCTGTATATTTGGCGGGGATACCAAAACAGCCTTTCCCTTGCTTATCAAGCATCAATAGTTCGCGTAGTAAACCGTACATTTCTGCTCTGCGGTTTTTGTAAACGTAACGGCTTTCTACCGTGTCTAATCGTTCCTCGTTGTCTAGAAATTGTGTGTACTTACGACGCCAATGGTTAGGGTCTGTAGCAGACTCACCAAAGGCTACCGTCATTACTTCATAGCCTTGCTCCCTTAGCTTGTCGGCATGTTGCTTGCCCCCTCCACCTCTGTCAAACGCTACTTTTTCTGGGTCTATTCGGTAAGCATTCATTAACGCTATTGTGTGGTTAGTTATTACTGACGTATTAGGCGTCTTCATTTCTTCCTGAAGAATAATACCCTTGTGGTCTATCACGGTCCACACTGTGCTGTCTCCACCTTCGGCTGGGTCTATGCCCACTGCTTCACCTACACGGTATCCATCCTTTTTACCTAGTTTTAGTAATCTGTCTGCTTGGGTTTCAGCGGCTGCTAGGTTTGTTGGTGGATAGAGTAGTAGCTCAGCACCTTCGTAGAATAAACCGTCTAAGCCGATACACTGGCGTACCTTGTCCCAAGTGTCTCTACGCTTTTTGTACAGCTTGTGGTCTATCAAGCCCGGTATTAGTTGCTTACGTTTGATAACGTTGGGGCTGTCTTCTGCCCGTATGCGTATCACCTTGCAATACTTATCTGTGCCTGCCTTAACCTTTGCCTTAAAGAAGTTTGCACAGGGTAGTGGGTTGCCAATAGCCAACTTACGGTGAGCCCAAGTATCGGTAGCTTCGTAGTATTCGTTTTGGATGCTACTAGCTTCATCAAAGATGGCCATTGTTGTGGGCTCACCATTAGGACCACGCTCCAAGTGATGGCCTAGCATGTTTTCAGCTACGTTAGTAACAATACCTTTGATGTAACTACGTGGTTCACGTATACCCTCCTGTAAAGCATAGATTTCCATTTCGTTTAACTCTATGGGTAGGGGGAATCTAGCTGTGTTGATAAGCCTACGTATCTCACCCCATAATACAGACTTCAACTGAGTCTGTCCTGCACTACTGGTGATAATGCGACAGCTAGACTGTAGAGCGTATACCCGGCTAACAAAAAACCACACTGATATTAGTGCAGTTATGAAGTCCTTACCCAATTGATTACCGGCGTGCACAATGGTTTCGTCATTGTGTAGCACCGATTCCATTACCTCCGCTTGCTTGCGGTAGATAACGATCTCAGGCCAGTAGAAGGCTGTGAATTTTATAGGATCTTTTAGAAGCTCTACAAGTTTAGACATTAGCTGTCAGCGTTTAGAAAGAACGTTGGTTGCTGTGGAAGCATAACATCGATATCTCTGTATTGCATACGTATGATATTCGGTTCCTTCCCTAAAAACCTGTCAATCTCTTCTTCACTTAACTGACCGTTGTTATGAGCTAAGCCAATTGCTACTTCAGCGTGTTCTTCTGTTGCGTACCAACCTGTGTAGCCTATACCGGCCCGAAAAGCACTGGTATCCCACGTTCCGTCATTGTGTAGGTAAGGGCCCCCACGTACGCTTCTTACATTCTTTGGGACCACAAAGAAGTGACAGCCCTCACATCCCACCAAACTTTGACAGATTTGTGCTGGTACGTTACTCAAAGTTCTACGCCTCAATTAGTCATTTCTCTTGGGTAACATAAAGTCTATTTTGTATTCAGGGTCAGCAACGGCTGTGCCTGGTGTTCCACCAATTGGTTCCCGTGGAACGTATACACGGTAGACTATCTTACACTTGCCGTACTGTTTATAGGCAACATCGTCATCATCGTAAAACACAATATCGTATTCTACGCTTGGTTCGTACGTGATTCTTACACTCTTAAGCATTAGACCTCTATGAGTAGTGCCGATGTTCCTGTGCAGTTTTTCCATGTAATAGGTAGATGTTACTAAGCACAGATTCTATAATCTTGTTCCGCATATGCTCATCCCTACAAACTATTATACAATTTATTCTACCTGTTCTAACAATCATAGAAACTATGTCTATCATTGTTCTTGAAGGAACCTGTACATCTACTTGACCGGAAGCAGTACGTAAAGCATTAGCAAGGTGTTCACCGCCAGTTTCATCCATCAGGTCAGCTTCCATTAGTAGGTCACCAACTGTGGCTACGTAAAAGTGTTTTTGTAGTGCTTCTAAGGTTGTCATCAGGCTACCGCTGTGTATTCCAGTTTGTGGTATTCAGCTATCTTACCAAACCAACTTTCCCAATTACTAGGCGGTTGACTATCGTGTAGTCTTTGTAAGTGGAACACCAGAAGCAAGCTCTCTTCTGTGACCCCTGAAGATAGCAGAGCTCTTTTTACTTGGTAATTTGGTTTAATTCTTGGTCCTGGTTTTACTAGAATTACCGTTGGAATTGATCTACTAAATACCCCAACTCCTTCAATCTCAGCATTGTAGTTTTCGTCAGTTATCAGGCATCCTGCCGCACATTTGAAGTTGTCTACACCTCGATACATACAAATATCTTCATTATCACCAGAAACTGACTTATCCCCTTGCTTACGCAAATGGTTTACCACCTTGTCAAATACTTGCTGTTTGGTTAGCTGTTCCATCACCCAACCCCGCTAAAATCTTTGATAGGTTTCTAAACTGCTCAATACAGTATTCCACAGAAAGGTTATCGTACCCATCGCCTTCACTACACCATAAAGTCATCTGTGTTCCATCGTCAAACATAGCGGTAATCGCATTAGCAGAGTTGGATGATACGTTTGCAAACACTATGACTACTGGTTCCTCCTGTTGTAAGGTCACATCCAGCCATACTTGGAGTTCCTCTACAACTGACAAAACTGAAATAGTAGTTTTTAAGTCCTTTAGCTTTTTGGGCTTATTACTTTCCTTCGTATTAGTGCCACGTACAAACTTTCTTACACGGTTGGCAATCTCATCATTACCTTCACCCGTACGGTAGGCTTCCTCTACGTTACGCCACAAGTCCGCCCACCTTGTAAACACGCTACGTCTAATTGTTACGGTTTCTGCCATTGTTCGCCTCCATAGCTTGTTCGCATAAAGAACGACATTCGTTTTCAACATACTCTTGGCTACGTACCACACCTATTGGACCAGTAGTGTATCGTTCACCCGGTAAGTCTGGGTCAGGTACATCACCTGCGTGAGCACAATTAAAACCTAGCCACCAACCATCATCCTCTCCTTGGTTATCACAAGGTTCATCGGCTTGAGCAAATGTAAGCCCGCCGTGTACATTAGCATCTACCTCTTCCCAATCCTTACCGTGCCAAGGGTGGCCGGACATAACACGAATGTATCCACAGCGATAGCCACAACCGTTATGTACGACCACCCAATCAAATCCTTCGTGGGTGCCTTGACTTAGCACTCGTTCAGGGCTATGTACCGCAATTGAAAGACACATACTGGGTTCCTCCCTTTAAGCGTCGATTACGTTGTTTACTTCGTTAGCTTGTTTAATCAGGTCAGGTAAAAAGTTGGGGCCAAGGTTGTGCTCCACCAACTGCTTATCGTTTACCAACATGCCCAGGTGCTTAGCCAGTAGCTCCAGTGCTGTAAGTTTGTTGTTATTACGTATTTTAGCAGTTGTGGTAGTGGTGCCTTGCTGGTCTGTTTCTGTCTCTATTTCTAGGCTGGCCAGTGCCCTACGTGCACCTTCTGGTATGTTGGCTATGTTGCGTAGTGTGCCATCTTCGTCAAACATATCTAACGGGTCTGCAAAGGCGATGTAGGCTAGCTCCTCTATAACCCGTTCAGCAGTTACCTCCATCTTCTCTGAACGTAACCTCATCTTGTTACCAAGAAAGGCTTGAACCTTTGGTGTATTGAGTAATTTAGTGCCTGCTTGTGCTGCCCCTCTTTCACTATAACCGGCGTTCCTTGCAGCCCTTGCAACGTTAAATTCCTTATCCGCAAGTAGCTCCTCACAGAACCTCAGTTGCTTCACTGAAAGGTCTTGTTTCTTAGTCGTTGCTCTTCTT
>FUIF01017801.1_pt1 | contig 10479 bp, 11 predicted proteins | sample 1003461 | NCBI WGS metagenome assembly FUIF01 (sample SAMEA80401918, study PRJEB19352) | marine metagenome
TCTGTTTCCACATCACTGATGGCGTCTATACCAATAGTAGTTTGGCTGTTACGGATGTACGTATTAAATGCAAACATTAAATTCGTTTGAGTTTCATTTTCTCTTGGTATAAGAAGCCGTTTAACGCATAACAAACCCGGGGTCGCCGCTTTACGTGCTGCCGTATATGTCTCTTGGTCTGTCTCTGTAGCTGTTTGAGTTTGCCCTTGTGAATCAGGACTTAAACTATTAGACCCACCATTTTCTAATAGTATTTTCTGCAAACCATTCATATGGTCTTGGTCGACAAACCAATTATCTACGTTAGACCCGTCAGTCACCATATCATCTATCGTATGACCATTAACACTATAATCATGAATGTAGGTTTGTGAATTATCTGTAAGATTGGCGAATATCTCATATAGAGAATTTCACGAGAAGCTACATTTGTATTGGCCATAATCGAATCACCGTGAAGTACAATAGCTCGATTAGCGACACACGGTAGTCCATCTAAGTTAGCCGCGTAATTCGCCAATTCATACATCTCCCTATCTGTAAATCCATTAGGGCATAAAAAGATGTGGCGAATGTGACCTTCAAAATAACTTGTGCCAGCTGCGGACCCGATAGTTACCGTACCCGATTTAACGTTCTCACTAGACCCGGATGTTTGAAATCCGGTTTCTTTATATATCTTTAACCCATCTAAAAAGAGGTCAACGGTCTGTGCTGTTAAATCAACATTGGCGCCATACGTATGCCAACTACCAATTTTACCTAAGTGTTTTAGGCCATCACTAACTGTCGTAACAGATTCACTATCTAATCGAGCCCCTAAGAATTGGAGATTCTCAGAACCTGAAGTTCGTAATGCCGCACGAGCCTGTGCATTGTTATCACCTTGTGAAACGTGTATCTGTACATATGTATTATCGTAGTCATCGGGTTCAGCCACTACAACTATGCCGTATTTCGATACATTCGTAAATACATTCTCTAACGCATCACCTAAAGAACCGGTTGCTGATGTTAAATGGTTACCCTCGGTAGCGTCAAAATGCAGTACCTGTACGCCGTCTACGGTTACGATGTCAGGTTGTCTAGTGCTGGTGGCGTGATCCGCTTCCATAGTCCCGTCTGTGGTTTGCCAGTCGCTGCATCTACCGCTTGCCTCAGTCACATTTACAGTAGAATCGAACCATTTAATACCTGTAATATCTGTAGGGTGAAACGAGTCCTGGCGTACAAACCCTTTATTAAATCCGTTAGGTCCGAAAACATTTATTACGTTCCTCCGTTTAAACGAGTAGCAATACCCTGTACAGACGTTTTAAGCTCTTTTATATCGTCTTTAATATTTTCTTCTAGTTTCGCTAAAGCTCTGTGAATCTCATCACGCTTTACGTATTCTTCCGCTATATGGAGTTCTAATTTACTAATGTGTCTTTGTAAACCAGAAATTTGATTTACAAAATATACGGTTAACCCGGTACCCGTAACACCTACGGCACCAACACCAACCTCAATAAGAGGGTTTACTAAATCAGTCGCCATAAGAACGTATCCCTATTCTTTAAATTGTTGCTTCACTTGTTGTCGTTTTTCTTTAAGTTTTAACATCTTTTCAGGTTTATCTTCAGCATAAGCTTCCCATAAAGCAATGACTAATTTTTCTATAGTACATCCTGATCGTTGATATGCACTACGTTTTCGCTCTTCAACAGGTACTTCTACTTTTGGTGGGTAAAATACACCATCACTAAATGACTTGACCCAGTGTTCTTCTACACCATCAGGAAGTATTTCAAATTGTTTAGCGATATCTGCGTGTAATGGCGGTAACTGTTCAGCCTCAATAATTTCACGAACTACGCCATCTATAATTAAGCCCCATCTATGCATTTTCATACTCCCATACAATTACGATACCACCTCCACCAGCACCACCGGCTCTTGTGGTAGAACTATTTGACGCTACACTACCTCCACTACCACCACCGCCTTCGGATACTGCATTAGTACCAGATGCGGTACTGTTACCGTAAGTCGCACCTTGCGAACCATCACCTTTAAAAGACATACCGCCTTTACCACCCCAATGACGGTTTGTGGAAATACCGGCTCCATCTTCACCGTGTCCTCCCGTAGCGTTTTCATCACCTCCAGAACCTGTACCACCAGCACCGCCGGCCGCAGAGACAGAAGCTGCCGCCGTAATACCAGCACCACCAGCACCACCTGTTGCACTACAATGTGCACCAAAAGATGAAGTACCACCAGATGAGCCATTATTGGCGCCTGCCGCACCACCGGCACCGCCGGACCCGACAGTAACGGTTTCAGAAGCACCTAGTGAACCAGCCGCTATTTTCTCAATAGCCATACCACCGGCACCACCGCCACCCCCACGAGCCGCGTTAGCACCATCACCGGCGACACCTCCGCCGCCGCCTCCGCCGCCAATAACCATTACGATAACAAAATCCGTATCAGTATCTTTAGCAAAAGTACTACTACCCGTATAAACGTATTTCTCTTTTAAACGCCCACCGATAGTACCAAAAGCAGGTGGGCTACCGCTACCGGCTGATATTAAAACTTGACCAGACGACCCAATAGCCGGTCCATCTTTAATTGTATTATTGGCGGTATCGTATATAGCTATTGTATTCTCAGTACTTGTACCAGGGCCTACCGTATCCCCTCCACCTGCGGGAACAGACCAAGAACCATCGCCCCGCCAGTATGTTGATGGTGAAGCTCCTGTACCACCACCTAAATTCGCTACAGGTAAATTACCCGTTACGTGAGTCGCCAAATCCAATGCCGCAGATGTCCAATCCGTCCCATCACCGATAATAAAATTATTCGCTGTAGGGGTTAACGTAGCAGATAATGCAGCAGATACAGGGTCTATAGTTTCTAGGGCAGTAGCTGTACTATTCCACCGTAAAATATAATTAGCTACTGGTTCGGGTAAAGTTAAACTGGCCGTCGATGTAGACGCTACTGATATTTTAACTGACCGGTCCAACTCTTCTTGTAACTGTTGAACCATCATTACATTTCTATCTAACGCATTTTCGGTAGCCTGAGATGGCGACGCTCCTTCAATAGGGAACGCTGTACTTTGTTTAAATTGGATTTTACGGATAATACGAATAGCCGTATTATTTGTAGGTGCGGTAATGAAATTAACGTTACCTCCGTTTACCCCTTCATTAACCAATTCAACGGTATAGTGAGTTCCTAATGTCCGTAACGCACCACCTTCATATACCTGAATATCTATATCGTTAAATATTTTAAATTTAAACCCAAAAGGACCTTTCTTAGTACCGTCACCAGTGTAATCTTGAACTTGGGTTGTTGTTTCTATGGCCATCAGTTTACCCTCTAAAATTCACTTTCTATTGTACCTTCGTTTTCCAAGTCTGGAAAGATAAGTGACGTATCCTCTTCATTCACGTCATCAGGGAATTCATCGTTGAGCTGCTGTTCGATACTGTCATTAAATCCGGCCCAATCAATAAGACCTTTTGGCTCATCATCACCTAGTAAATCGAACGTATCACTCTCTTTAGATTCTAACCGTTGTTTAATCTTAAATGGTGACGAGCCTAGTACCGCCATTGCTGCTGCTGTATAATCTCCTTTCTCTAAAGAAGCTACTACATTACCTGGCATATTTAATAATGCATTAGATATACCGCCCCATCGGCTTACCGCACGGATACTTTTACCAATGGCTTTCTCTTTCTTTTTAATCAGCTCATCGTCATCAACATACGTATCTGAATTCTCGGCTTTCGCCAATCTCATCCACGATGCTAAAGCTCGTTCCGGGTCAGCGTATAAATCAAAGATGGGGTTATCCGCTCCCGCTCTTACCCAAAACGGAGGTTCTTGTCCCGTCAGTTGAGCTGCCGCATTCCACCATAATCTTTCTACGATATCCCCAATTAACGGCATCGCATTAGCCGGACCTAATAATGTAGATACCAATAATTCGTTATATGCTTCTTTCTTTAAATCTTCATCATCTTCAGGGGGGTCAACTAACAGAGGTACATTACGGACTAACCCATATAAAAACCAGGTATTAACCATAACGATGTTATCTGTGCCCCTAATCGAACTGCATTTTTAGGTGTAGGATTAACAAAAAATCATCTATCTTAGACTCGGCTAGCCCTAATAACTGTAAAGGTTGCAAAGCAAACATACCACTAAACAGGTATACGTACTGGTTATTAGCATACAAAAAGGGCATTTGACTTGGGTCATCACTTTGTTGTGTTGTTTCCATTAGTCGATTAACCTGCATCAAAGCTTGTTCAGGGGTTTTACCTTTTGCTATTTCAGCCCAATAAATCGGTCCTCCACCAATCCTAGCTACGGATGCGTCACCTAACCGCATTGCGCCATATAATATATTAGATATAATTTGGTATGTGGATGGCGTTACACTAGGTGCCTTTTTATTCAATAGGGCGGAGACTAAGTTTAACCCTACACCACTACGACGTAACGCATTACTGAATTCAAAAGACGCCCCCTGCCTTAACCTATTTTTTAATGTGGGTGAACTATTTAACGCTTTTTCTGTTTCTTTAATTTTAGTGGCATATTGTGCTGCCCCTTTAATAACATCAATAGGGTTATAGTTAGCCCACATCGCCGTTGTTGCGGTCATCTGTACTAAAAATTGGTGTAATGATTTTAATGTAAGTGCTGATACGGACAAATCACTCATTAATTTTGAAACAAGGCCATCACTGCCCATCCAGTTTGTTGTTCTATTCTGTACGAATCTTTCAATATAATCATCAATAACTCGTACCGTACCCGCCCCATATTCGTTTTTTATAGTCTCTCTGATATCAGAATTCCCAAAAATATTTCTAAGGGTACCTACGGCTTTGTCAAACGCTATAAATCGTTCTACCTGCGCTACGTGGTTTTCAATTACTTCATACGGGTTTTGCCGCTCCACCGTAACACAACATTCTTTCGAGTAATAGCGGCTTTCGGTAATATACTTCCAAATTCAAATGAATTACCAGGGTCTACTTGATACCCTTTACGACTCAACGGGCTATAGTTTTCCCGCATAGGAAGGTCTACACCATACTTCTCCCTAAACGGTACATTAAACCTTGCGTGATAATCTTGATAAAAATCTAACATCGCTTGGGCTACAGCAACATCTTCATTCGTCATTAACGATTTTATTTGTTCCTCAAACGAAGTTCCTTGGGGCGTTTCACCTGTAAATGTCCATCCATTTCCTTTATCCGTATCTTTCATTGATGGATATAAAGTAGGGTCTTGCAATTTTAACCACGCTTCAATAATTTGAGCTTTATCAATTTCAAGAGATATAGTTTTTCCGTTTGATTAATAAAGTCAAACTCCATTGTGGTATGGCTATCTTGATATATTTTATCTGCCAAATTAATTGTAGAACCAATTTCCTTTAGTGCGTCTTGTAATTTCTCTTTAAACACTAACGTAGATATTTCTTTCCCAGCTAAATAGGTATCCCTAGCTTCGGTTAAATCAGTCAATTGTGTTAACTCGTGTTTCAGGTCTTTACGAGATAACCAGTCCATCAATACATTCCACGTTAATGTGGACGATTTAAGCTGCTTTACTAAATTCTCTTTCCGCTTACTCTTAGACCGTGGCTTACGGACTTCATCAGGGTCAACGCCAATACTCGTATTAGCAATGCTTCGCTCTTCATCACGTTGTTCTTTAAGCGCTTCTTTTTTATCTAAAACTTCTTGACGGCCATCTTCTAACCATTGAGCTACATCAGCTGCAATAATGTTTAGTGTTAATAAATCTTTATCAGCTAGTCCTAAAGCCATCGTAGCAATTTTAAATTCTTCTAATTTATTATCCGGTATCAAGTGCATTTGCCTCTGTGATAGTTCATCAGCAAATTCTGTATTAAAATCAATAATGGCGTCTTCAGCGGCAACTTGGTCTTTTAAAAATTCTCTAAACATTTTAAACCGTTTTACTGTATCCGCATCTATGGTTGTAGCCGTAGGAAAACCCCGTTTATGCTTCACCCTATCTTTAATCATTTTTTCAATTTGATTAAGTACTTTTTGACGGACAGCCTGGTATTCTGCATCTGCCTTCTTTCGCTCTAACCGTTTTAACTCTTTCTGGAGTTTTCGAGCTGCCGTATTAAACTGTTTACGGTTAGTCACTTTATTCACCATATTACGCAAGCGTTGCCGGAAACCCCTATCTTGGGTTGCCGCATTAATAATTTGAATCAATTGGTCTTGCATACTTCGGATAGCTTTTTGTTCAGCTCGTTGTCCCTTTTCAAAAGCTTTGCCTTTTTCCTTTGTTAATTTAGCTTCGAATTTTTGGCGTTGTCTAACCGTAGCTTCTGCATTTCTTTGAATCCGTTTTACTAAATTACCTAATACGGACATCCGTGTTTGTGCTCGTGAAGTTGCAACTTCTTCCCTATCAAGCATCCCAGCTTGAAGCAATTCTTTTTCCAACTCTAAAGTTTCTTTCTTCTTAAGAAGTTTTTCCAACCTATCTAAAGCCGCATCTGTCCTTAAGCCCCTTTCTCAAAAGCTTCAGTTAATCGCTGTTCAACTCGGGTTTCGGTTTGTCTATTTTGCGTTAACTCTCTATTAATGGCGTTTATACGTGCCTGTGTTTCCACAGGACTTAATCCTAAAGTCGCTATTTGCTGCTCGTCTTTAATTATCTCTGTAGGGGTTTGCAACTCCTCAGTTTGAACACCATCCTCTTCTGTTGTAGTTTCTTCTTCCAAGGCAACATCTGCCTGTGTCGGCTCGGAAACCTGTGTCTCATCTTGAACAGTTTCAAGGTCCACCTCCCTCGTTATGCCTGCTGTCAACGTAGGTATATCGGTAGCAGGGTCTTCTAAAACATCTAATAATTCTTCAGTCCCTAAATCCTGCAACTCAGTTAAAGCCTGTTCTTTCTGTTCTTCCGTATCATCAGTAAACGCTTCTTTTAACGCTTCAACTGCATCCTCAAATCCTATTTCACCAGACAGTACCCCTTGTGCCCCCGCTTCCGCAAGCTGACCCGTAGCAATCGCGTCTTCCCGTTGTGACCTACGAACAATATCCTTAAACGATTTTGTGGCTCTACCCGCCACAGTACCTGTGACTTCACCTCCACCAGCTAATATTAACGAACCTTGAGCCGTTGTAACCGCTGTCTCAGATACTCTTTGTTGAACGTCTTGCCAAAACTTAGGACTACGCCATACTTCAACATCTTGCTCGGACCATTGGGCTAAGGCTTCCGTTGTAATTTGTACTAATTCTTGGCTAACTTCTGTTACTGTTTCAGTGGCCGTACCTTCAGCTATGCGTCCAAACATCCCGGATTTTTTAAACTGTTCTAACATCCCTTTTACAGCCGCTTGTCCTTGTGGCGTAGCTAACTGTTTAGCGAATGCTTTTCTACCGACAGCCCCTAAACCTCGTAAACCAAAATATTCTAACGCCCCCATTAACGCACCTGAAGCAAACGCATATCGTTGTGCCGCAGGTTTAGGTATCCCTTTATCTCGTAAATCTAAATACACGTTACCCATATTCATTTGGGCGCCTGCAATAACACCTCCACCAGCCGAACCGATACGAAAACCCGTTCTTGCACCAATTCGAATTCCTACAGGGTTATCACTTAAAGCCCCTATTCCTGCACCTACTGCAGCACCTAACACACCTCCAGCCCCACCACCTTTAGCAGTATGAATTAACGAAGGTGCTATATTAGCGGCGTTACCTGTAAAGTGCCAAAAATTCCAAGGGCCTAAATGACTTTTCATTAAACTTACATCTTGTTGCAACTGTTGCAATTCTTGTGTCTGTAAAGCCGCTGCTTGAGTTCTTTCATCCGCATCTGTCATATCTCCACGAAGCATAAACTCAAACCCTTTTACACCTCGAACAACAGGGGCCTCTCCCAACTTATAACTATCTCTTAATAGTTCAAATGGCGCTGTCCACGGGTTTTTATATTTACCAGGTGACGAGTATTGCCCGTTAGCCACCTGTACCAAAGTATCTCCATTACTTAAATCGGGATACACATAACCGTTATCCTCTGCTTCTTTAGTCGGTGTGTTATTAATTACACTCTGTAATTCTGCTTCCGATAATACATCTACCATTAGGGTGCCTGCCGCAATGTTTCATCTAAAATATGTTCTTCTTTCTCAAGTAACAATCGGCTTCTTTCATCTTCGGATTCCTGTAATAATTTAGGTGCTAATATATTTAATATATTCTGCCGTTGTTCCTTAGTTGTAGGTCTACCTTGTTTAGCTTCAATTTGTTCAACAGCATCAATATATGCGTTATTCAATTTTACTGCGTATATTTTATTTACTTCAGGTTGTGATGTAGCGCGAATCGCCATCTTATGAATATCATCCACGTCACGCATTATAGTTTTAGCGTGTTGCACCGCCTCTGGTTGTCGGCGGTCTAATGTCTTTAAACCTAAATTAATGTATTTACGCATCATATTAGCGTTAGCTGGAGTGAGGTTACCATCTGCTTCAGCTGAAGTTATATTAGCGTATAAATCACTTAACTGCGATGGTGTAGTCGTCTTCAATAATTTATTACCTCTAAACAAGTCATTAAACTGACTGTTAATCTGTTGTCGAGCTAAACCTATTTGTTGACGACGTTCTTCTTTTTCTTGTTCACGAATAACTTTACGAGCTGCCGTTTCTGCCTTTTTAACATCACGCTGGGCCGTCCGTTCTAATTCTTTCCCTTGCAAAGTCAATTGTAAACGAGCTGACTTAATTAAAGATGGTGACCCACCATTCTCTAATACTTGCTTCTCAAACCGATGAACAACATCTTCGGTTAATTCACCTCGCGTTCGTAAGTCTGTTATTTCAGCTAACGCAGTATTGTTATCCAATGACGCTTGATACTCCGCTAGTTCTTCTTGCTTCCGTTTCGCTTGTAATGCCATTGCTCTCTGACGTGAATAAAATTCTTCAGTGTCTGTACCTTCTACAATATCGTCAAACTCATTAATGCGTTCATCTAGTAATTCCAGATTACCCATATTAGCGGTTTTAGATAAATAATTCCTTACCGCATCACTTTGGAATTTCCGCATTTCAGCATCTGCCGCTACTCCGTGTACATTAAAAAACGCTTGTTTAGTAGACGGGTCGTTTTGAAATTCGTCTAACTTAGTACGTACTTGCTCCACAGATAATGATACATCGTTTGTACTCAATCGAAGGGCATCGCCAATCTTAGTTATATTAGCTTTACCAATGGCGGGGATACGTGAATATAGATAATCCGTAAACTGTTGTGTTTGGCTCCCTAATGTCTGGCGTAGTTGCTTCTCTGCCATTAACGCTTCTTTAGGGTCTGTAATGCCTCTCAGACGTTCCTGTAACATCTTATCCGCTACGTCAGAAAAAGAGTCTAACGCGCCTGTAGTATCGTGCTTAAACTGTTCCCTTTTTTCTTGGGCTAACATATTAACCGCTACTCCAAATTCAGCGTTCAATCCGGCCGTGTTAGTTTGTATTTGGAGATTCTCTAATTGTTTTTGAGCAGCACGTTGCTCATTTTGTTTCCGTCTGATTTCCTGTTGTGTCAGTATAAAATTTTGTTGTGCAATAGCTGCTTGCGTATTTGCCACACTCTGTATAGACTGTGCTGCTGATTGCAAAAAACGAGCTTCTGAGTCGTCCACACCTGGAGTCCCTACCGCTGCTGACGGTAGTGGTCCTGTTGAAAATCGTGATACTTTACCCATTTAATTAACTCCCTGGTGTTTGGGGTAATGGAAGTGCTAAAGGATTAAAAGTTGTTGTATTAGAGATACCTGGTGTACTCCCTCGTGATAACGAAGTAGGTACGTTACCAAACACCCCTATACGACTACCTAAAATCCACGAATTAGCTAAACTAGCATTCGCTGACTGTACCGCACTTAACGCGTTAAACGCGCCACTGCGCCGTAGTATATTTGCTTTATCTCTCTGTAAGTCAGATTCTGCTTGACCTCGACGAACTAATGCTTCAATCTGGGCATTCCCTTTACGAACTGTTTCGGTCAATATCTCCATTGGACTACCTTGTAGAGTAACTCCACTATCTAAAAACGCGTGCGCTTGACTTTCGCGGAACGTAATAACGTCTCTCCGTAAACGGTCAGCATCTCGTATGGTCTCACTTAATACAATATCTGCCTGTCTATCCATCAACTCCGCTTCATCGTTAGCAGCTCTTTGCGCCGCCAATCCTGAATTAATTTGTGTCAAAGCAGATATGCCCTGTGTAACAGGAAAAAAGTTAGCTACACTACTACCTAACGTACTAACCGATTGTGCTATGGAGGCGTTAGCTGCTGATGACATAGATGTCAATTTACAATCCTCCCCCACATTTTAAAATCTTGTTTAGTTGCTGAATATTGAGGTAAAAA
>FUIF01004549.1_pt1 | contig 10478 bp, 26 predicted proteins | sample 1003461 | NCBI WGS metagenome assembly FUIF01 (sample SAMEA80401918, study PRJEB19352) | marine metagenome
GGTCGAATGGTGGTTGAAGTTTGGGCTGCTGTGGCTGGAGCGTCTGTGGGCGTGGCGTCTGCAGGATTAACGGGGATGAGCCGTCAAAACCAGCAGGGCCGTGACTCCCTGATACGGCTTACGACCGCTGTCGACAACCTAGCCAGCCGACTTGATGTGCTCCACGCAGACATCAGGACTCGCGATCAAGAGATTTTTGCGCGACTGGCAAATCTGGAGCAGTCAGTGGCGCGATTGGAAGGACATAGCAATAGGAACTAAGGTATTGATGCTGTTGAAAACAGTCTGATGCTTTTAATCCTCAAGCCAATCTTGATGACCGCATGGAAATCACGGTCATTCAAAGAATTGATAGTGGCGATGCTGGAAAAAATCGTCGCAAGGACTGACAACGACCTTGATGACCTGGCGGTCAAGCATGTGCGCGAAATGCTGTTGCCTGACACAAGAGTTGACCACTAGGTCGTGTCCGGCATCATCCAACTGACCCTGCTGTTCATGGCCATGGGCCTTGCTCTGTTGCCGTTCTTCCAGTTCTTCCGTGGTACGCCCCATCAGCTGGCTGCAATTAAACAGCTTGAGGAGTCAGTGCCAAAGGGACTACTGGAGGAAGACACAGACTGGTTTCAGGCTTGGAAGGAGAGCGGCTATGACCAGCAGATCTATATGCCTACTTCAAGCAACTCGACAACGAGTCAGGGACTGGTTATCGGGAATGCTTCAGCTCAGCCGCAGCCATGGTGGCTGCCTATTACAAGAAAGTTGAAACAGATGATGAGTACAACAAGATCCGCGCCAAGTACGGAGACACCACGTCGGTAGAGGCTCAACTGGCAGCATTACGCAGCCTTGGTTTGCACGCTGAGTTTCGAGAGGACGGTGATGCTGCTTTGGTTGAGCATGAGCTTGAACACAGCAGGCCGGTCATCGTTGGCTGGCTCCATGCTGGAAACATGCTGCTTGGTGAGCCTCCTATGTGCAATGGCTTGGGCTGTGGGCACTATTCCGTGATAAGCGGGTATGCAGGCAAGAACAGCAACGATCCTGAGTGGATCATGCAAGATCCACGCGGCTATCCCGAGATGGAGAAAGGCGGTCATTCCAACCCGCATTTAGGCCGAAATGTACGAGTGAGGCAGGCTGCGTTCCATCAGCGGTGGCAAGCCAATGGCCCTAAGAGTGGCTGGGTGATTCTGGTCAGAGAGTGAGTTCTCAGTAGGATTGATTTTTGCGTTGCTCGAATGGCGGTTCTGTGTGACTGGGAGATTCAAGCCCGTTGCCGTAAAGGCGACATGGTCGTCCCGTTCAACCCAGAGCTGTTGAATCCAGCCAGCTTGGATGTGCGTTTGGGCGACCATCTAATGATCGAGAGCATTTATAGCCCTGAGCTGATTCGTATCGACATCTCAGACAGGACAGAGGATGAGCCGTTCATGCTTCAGGCCGGCGAATTTTGCTTGGCTGAGACACTTGAGCTGTTTAACCTGCCCAACGACATCAGCTGCCAATTTGTACTCAAATCAAGCCGTGCAAGAGATGGCGTTAATCACCTTCTCGCTGGCTGGTGCGATCCAGGCTGGCACGGAAGCAAACTCACGCTCGAACTGAAGAACGAAAGGCTGCATCATGCAATTGCGCTGTATCCCGCTTAAAAATCGGTCAGATGGTCTTCCACGCCATGTCAAACACCCCCATGCACAGCTACGCGGAAACAGGCCATTACAACAACCACTTGACAGTCATGCCCTCTGTGGCATGAATTGAGAAGAATCTTCAAGGCTATGGGCTGGGCTGACTGGATGGTCATCAACCAAAGCCTTGAGGAGGAACTCGAATTAGAGAAAAACGTCCGCGATGTTCAAAGCTGTGACGACGGCGATGCGTTGCGGACTTTATGTGTCTCCTTGGTAAGGACGAATTGGCACCAAGCCAAAATGCTGCAGCAGGCCGTTGGTCACATTGCAGAGCTTGATGCGTCAGACGCAGCCATGGGGCTGTAGGCAAGAGTCACGGCCTCAAGGAACTGCTTAGCTGCCCAGTCCTTTGACTCCGGGAAGTAACGTGCCATGCCGCCATATTGAACCAGCCAAACAAGGCGTCCGTCCTTGACTACAAGCTCAATAATTGGTTTTGGCATTCTTCATGTGCTGGATGTAAATGTCGGCTTGCCAAAGGTCATTAGAAAACTGTTTCTGACCATCAGGACCGCAACTGCAGTATCGAGCTCGCCAATAGGTTCAACACCTTGTGTGATGTAAAACCCATCGCCATAGTCCATCGCATCAGTCGGGATGCTGCCAGAAGTAGGCGCAGTCTTTGGCGAAGGTTCCACCAGTCATCCTCCTTCAGGACAGCCGACATTGCAGTTGGCTTTTACTATCTCCCAGTGTATGCAGTTCATACAACGTGGCTGAGAATTGTTGATAGCCCTTGCATCTGCGTACAGTTGCTCGGCCTCTAGGACTGCTTGCTCAAGCTCGGTCGCAGAAAGCCTGTAAGAGACTTTGTCTGTCTTGGTTTTTATCTTCACCCGCCATCCATCGGCATCCTCGCTAAGGACCATTCGTCCAGCGTGATAGCGCAAAGATGGCATTAGTTACTGGTATATAGCTCTAAGTATCTCAGCCGCTTCAAGTGCTGCGCTGTGTGTTGGACATGGATCGCCCCAATAGACGATTGAGCCATCAAAAAACCAAGGCTTAAACAAAGGCATGATTCCAAATGTCACAAGGTGAACTCCAACTGAATTTGGTTGACGCATGGCTATCATTCGGTTTCTTCACCCTGAAACGGGCGAAGGACAAGTGACCTGCAGCGGATCAGGTGTGAGGGGTGCGGATGCGTGAGTCGGCCTTAGTCCGCAACCAATTGTGTGGCCTATGTGATGTAGGGCCAGGAAACCTCATCATCTTTTTGCCAAGCGTCAGCCTCTAGGCCTCGTGACGAGACATAGTCGCCAAAGACTCGCTGCAGCTCGGTTTTAGACACACCAGCAGCAGCAGCCAGTTTCACGGCGTTTGCCTTCCCTCGATATAGAAGGTCAAGTGCATCCTCAAGCGCAACTCCAGAGCTAAGGTCAAGACGCGATACACACTTGGTCATGCCTTACCACTACGACGACAAAAAGAAGGGCACCAAAAAAGGCGGCAGCAAGAAGGGCGGCAAGAAGTAATCACTTGACCACTTCGATGGCAGCTCCAGGCCAGCGCGCCTTGCCGTAGCGCATTGCGTCCTGCTTGGTCTCTGCCTTCAGCTCAACCCTCATCGCAGCCATCTGCGCATTTCGGACCAAGAGCTTGTACAGCTTGGTCTTGGATCCTTTCCTGGGATGCTGATGCCATCGCCATATTGAGCTTGGGGGTGATTGTCATCCCACTGGAACTTGTTCAAGAGTTTGACTCCTTGCCGATTTGGAAAAGCGCATCTTGACGCGCCTTTTCGTAAAGCTGATCAGCCTGAAGTGGGCCGATCAAGGCAGACACTGCCTGCCTGAAATAAGAAAGGTGATAAGACTCGACCTTTAAAAGGTCGTTTTCTTTTACCTGCTTGATTCGAGTCGTAAATTGCTCGCAGATTTTCAGCTTTACGCTGAGCTTATGCAGCCAATCAAGCTCAGTAGTATCTCTCTCCTCGTGCATTTTTACTCTCATATTCTCAATCGCCAAGTTAAGCTCACGCTCCAGTACGTTCAGATCATTCCGCGTGAGAGACTGAACGTCTGCGATATAGATGGCTTTACCTAAAGAACTGCTGTCGTAAAAAACGTTCCGCATTAGTAAAAAGTGTAAGGTGCAATTTTAAGGCAAAGTGACCTTGATGGCACTGCCGTTTGCGTTGACGTAAGAAAGCGGGTTGGCTCTTCTCATCAGCCAAATGCCAGCCAAACCAAGCGGCGTGACATTGATTGGTGGCTTATCTGCAGGCAGAGGCCGCAGATACTGCACTGTCCAGCTCGGTGGACGTTGCAGCAGCACAGGGCGCTTGCTGCCCCACCGGAGCATGGTGAGGCCGATCTGTTCAATAGTCCGGGACATGTTCCTCCAAAAGTCTTTGCTGGCTTGCAATTAGGTCATGCAGCTGAAGCTGCCGCATGACCATTGCGCGATACTCCTCAATCGGCAGAGTCACCACCGAACCCTCCGGCAGCTCGTCAAGCTTCTCAATGATCCACTCACGTTGCATCTGCAGCGGAGAGTCGGGGATGTCCATATCAGAAAGGCTCGTCGTCTGAATCGGCCTGGGTCACAACCTTGCCGGCAGTGCCTTGAGCAAGGCTAGCGGCGGCTTTGTCCAAGTTCTGCTGATGCTGCATGATCTCTTGCGTATCCGTAAGCACTGCGGCCTCCTTTTTGGCAATTGCCTCGTTGAGGGTTTTAAAGTGTGGCTCGAACTGCAGGTTTAAATACTTTTTGCCAGTTTTTTCAGAAGTTTGGGCCCAGCCTGAAATCTTTACAGGAACAACGTGGTCTCCCAAGTATTCGTCGTACTTGAGTTCGGTTTTTGCTGCCCAATGCAGATACTCAACATACTCCTGCAACTTTCCAAGAGGCATTTCCAGTGTTCCTCCATGAGTTGGAAACTTGGGATTGTTGTTCTTGTTTTGCGAGGGGTCGTTCTTGAAAACGTTGGTCCTGAACTTGAACTCCATGGTCACTTCTTAAGAAAAGGGTTTTGTTGCTCGTAGCTCTCAACCTCAAGGATTGGATAGAGCACACGAACAGGGTGCTGAGCCTTGATGAACTTAGGCCCAGATTCATTGCGCCTCCACCTACCAGCGTTTGTGGGTGCATGCCCCAACGCTTGGCTAACTGGTAGGTGTCTAGAAACTGTGAGTTGTCCATTAATCGAAGAAGTCATCGACCTCTACTACAGCTGGTGGCTCAGGGGCAGGGACATGCTGAGGCTCGGTTTTAGGGGCCAAAATCTCGCTGACCTTGTCGAGCTTGCTTTCTGCAGGCTCAGGGGCAACTGTGACTTCAGCCTCGATCACCTCGTTTTCCTCAACAGATTGAATCCCGAGGATCAAGTCAGGAATGTGGAAGCGACCAAAGGCTGATGCAGCGCGATAACGCAGCATCGTCTGTGGCATCGTGCTCCACTTCGTGTTCTTGGTCCAACCTTCTCTCTTGGCCATGTCCAAGGTGATCTTGGGGCCAGAGACTTGCTCGCCTGTGGTTTTAAGGCTGGCAAAGCACTGACAGGAATCAGCTGTCTCGCTGTAGGTGAAGCCCTCAAAGCGGCCGCAGCCTTGAATCAAGCCAATGATGAACTGGCTGCTCCAGCTGGGGCGACCGTGAATCACATTGAGGTTCTGCATCACCTGGAAAGGCGACATGCCCATCCGGTTGGCGATTTCAATCGCCACGATGCAGTTCGGCAGCCCTTGCTGGCCGCGATAAGCATTCGGAACCAGAGCACTGTCGGCGAGGGACGCAGCGATACGCTGCGCCGACTCGAACGACTGGATGCTGCTGTAAACCGACTTGCTTGAAGTGGTTGTTATCGCAGATTGATCACTCATGAGTCACTTTGAGGGGCAGGAAGAGCTTGCTCCATGCGAAGACGAAGGTCGCCAAGCTTTTGGTTCGTTGGTTCGCGCTGCCCGCACAAAATTTGCACGGTGTTCTTCAGCAGCCAAGCAGCAAAAACTTGGTCTGACTCGAAGCCAGAATCGACACGAAGCTCTTTAATTTTTTCGCCGTACCAAGACGACAAAGCCATCTCGATGCGGGTTTTGTTCTTACTCCCAGGTTGGCGGGACATGACTAACAGGTAGAGAGAAAAGTCCGGGACTTACACCTTGTCGGGGGAGAAAGGATGCCCGGTGGTCAAACAAAAAAGGATCGAATGCGAGCAATAAGCCGTTTCCACCAAGAAACCTTCGGCATTTGGACTTCAGGCTGTTGAGTGTCTCCGACTACATGCCAGTAGCCACCCTTGCTTATATATAGGGTGTCTGTGGATGTATCGAAAAACATTGTGCCTTCAGGCGTTTTAGTTGGTCGGGTCATAATTCTTTGCGGTAAAGGTCATAGAAAGCCCGCTCAAGATGAGTGAGCTTGGGGTCTTTCTCGTTGAGTGCAGCTCTGGCGCGGGCCTTTGCTGCAGCAATAACGTCTTGGGGCCGTGTGCCCCAATGTGGGCTGGCCATTACACAGCGGCTGCATACATTGACTCCTTAAAAGGAACCCTGCGGGGTTTGCGAGGCTTTGGCTTCCTCTCTTCAGCTTTGGCCTCGCGATAGCGTTTTTTCAGAATGCAAAGCATTGCCTCTAAAATTTTGCGCCACTCAGCGGCAGACATTGCAGGCGTAAACCAGTAACCCTCGTAATTCTTGTCTGTCAAGTCATACGAAAAGTTTTTCCACTCGCCTTTGTGCAGGGATCTTTCAATCATCAAATAGTCGAGGTTGTAACGCATTCTCTTGGCGGTCTTGTTTCTGTGAGAATCTATGTACCTTTTAACGTCAAAAATTTGCAGTTCTATGCCTTTAGAGCCTTCTAGGCGAATTGTTCGCTCTTCAATTGATCGCCTAAGGGCTTTAGGAAACTCTCGCTCAGCCTCTCCCCAAGGTTCCAGCAAATAAAAGCTTGGACCGTCATGACCATACGAGCAGTTCTTGTAAAAAATCTGCTCGTAAAGGAAAGGATGGTCTTTTTTAAGCTCTAATAAGCAAGCTTTAGTGTTGCACCCAACATCTTTGGAGTAAACCATCAGTAAAGCTCAATAGGTTGATGATCAGCAGGGGTGCCGTCTTCCTTAGGCAGCATCCACTTGGGTAAGGAGATCTCCTCTACCCGCTCGGAATAGCCAGGAAACTTGTTGTCAGCGATCCACTGCGCGATGTTGTTCAGATCTTCGCGGGCTTGCTGCTTGCCGAGATCGATCATGCCTGGTCGGCCATGTACACAGCTGTTGAGAAAGGTCGGGTCTTCTCCACAGCTACGAACAAAAATGCCTGTGGCTGGTGCCAGTGGCACCTTCAATCACATCCAGATAGTGCGATGCCTGCACGAAGTAGCGGTAGTTGGCGACGCTGCGTTGGAAGCCCTTAGGTGACGCATCAACCGTGGTCTTCAGGTCAAGAATCAGCGAGCAGTCATCAAGGATGAAGTCAGGACGTGCCTTCAGCTCAAGGCCGGTCTCCTTGTCACTGCAGAAGAAGCTTTGCTCTGCTTTGCCCTTCAGCTCACCGTTAACCAGGCTGGCGCTGAACGGATGCTCACGCAGCGACAGCATCATCTGATCAATGGCATAGGCATCTGATGGGTTGAGGATGATTTTGCCTTGTGCTCAGCCACGAAGCTTTGCCTTCCTTGGTGGTCTTCTTCATGCCCTCCGGCATGCGCACTGCGATCTCGTCTGCGTCTTCACCAGGGAGAGCAGATGCGTGCAGCACCGTGCCCATATCGAAATGAGAAGTCGACTCGCGTGGCGGGCCGTACAACATGTCGTACAAGTGTCGGCCGCTTTTGCGGGCAGCGTCGAGCTTGCTTTTTGAGATGGCCTTATGCGCGTGATACTCCGCGTTAGTCATCTCTTGCCCAAAGCCCATAAACGTGTTGCTGCGTGCTTGCGCATGCTATAGCCTGCTTAAGCGTTCTGCAACCCCTCGGTGGAATTACGTTCTTATCAGTTGCAAGCCATCGCCAGCACACGCATCGCTGTCATGCAGTCGGATAGGGCCTTGCTCGTAATGCCCACAGGTTCCGGCAAGACAGTCGTTTTCAGTGAGATCTGCCGCCTTGCAAACGAAAAGAACAAGCAAGTTCTGATCCTGGTTCACCGTCGTGAGCTAGTTACCCAAGCCTCAGACAAGCTGACCAAGGCTGGCGTCAAGCACGGCATCATCGCTGCAGGCTTTGATCCGTCAAATCAGCCAGTACAAGTTGCATCCGTGCAGACACTAATAAGAAGGCTTAACTCAGGCTCATTCACGCCAGATTTGATCATCATTGATGAAGCCCACCACGCCGTTGCTGGCTCATGGGACAAAATTATCGGCCACTTTTCAGACGCAAAAATCATCGGTGTCACCGCAACACCAAGCCGTCTGGACGGCCGCGGCCTAGGAAGCCATTTCTCGACTCTCGTATCTGGGCCATCCGTCGCGCAGCTCACAAAGCTTGGATTCTTGTCACCACACCGGGTTTTCGCGCCGCCCGTTATCGCAGATCTAAGCAACGTCAAAACTCGCGCAGGGGATTATGCAAATGATCAGCTTTCTGCGGCGATGGATCGCCCCACAATTACTGGTGATGCCATTGGTCATTACCGTCGCCTTGCTGATGGTTTGCCTGCTATCGCCTTTTGCTGTTCAATAGCTCACGCAAAATCAGTCTGTGAGTCTTTCAACAAAGCTGGGTATCGCGCCAAGCTCGTCACCGGCAAGATGCCAATGGAAGAACGTGATGAGGCGATCTCCGGCTTAGCCGATGGTCGCACTCAAGTTCTTTGCTCTGTTGATGTCGTATCTGAGGGCACCGATGTTCCAGCAGTCTCAGCAGCAATCCTTCTTCGGCCAACACAATCAGAGGCCCTTTACCTCCAGCAAGTCGGTCGCATTCTTCGGCCACAGCCTGGAAAGATCGCAATTGTTCTGGATCACGTTGGGAGCACTCTCAAACATGGCTTTGTTGATGACGTTCGCGCTTGGTCGCTAGACAGCAAGCCGAAACGCAAAAAAGACGATCTTGCGCCATCAGTCAGGCAGTGCCCAATGTGCTTCGCTGCTTTCAAGCCGCAGCCCGTTTGCCCCATGTGCGGGCATGAGTTTCCGGTCAAGGAAAGGCGTGAGTTGACGCAGCGGGAGGGCGAACTGCGTGAGATGCGCCGGCAAGATGCACTCGAACGTATTGAGAAGAAGGAGAAAAGAAAAGAGATAGGCAGAGCTAGAACACTTCCGGAATTATTAGCCCTCGCCAAAAAGAAGGGCTACAAGCCCGGTTGGGCGTACAAGATTTTTTATGGGAGGAGGTATTGATGCCAAAACCATCAAAACCAATGCCACCTATGGAAGAGCTGCAAAAGCTTTACGACTACAACCCTGCTACTGGACATTTCACTTGGAAAATCAAGCTTTCAAATCGACCAATAAACCCTGGCGACCGAGCTGGAGGTCTTAGAGGTAAGCCTGACAAGAAATACATAAGCCTGAGATGTCAAGGCCGCGGTCTTCAGGCACATCGTGTTGCTTGGTACATGCATTACGGAGAAGACCCAGGCCAAATGCACGTTGACCACATCAATGGTGATTCAACAGATAACAGAATCTGCAACCTCCGTCTTGCAACTGATCGAGAAAACAGCCAAAACAGAAAGCTAGGCAAAAACAACACATCAGGATTTAAAGGCGTTTATAGCAGTTATTTGCCCACAAAACCCTACGAGGCGGTCGTTTGGTCAATAGCAGGAAGAAGATCGTTGGTTACTTTGAAAGCGCTGAGGAGGCTGGTGAGGCTGTCAAGAAGGCCAAGCAACAATTGCATGGAGACTTCTTCAATGACACTTAGGGCTATCCTTGCCACATGGCAAACGTAGAGACCAAGATCCAGCAAGAGATACGCCTGGGTCTTGGCACTCGCGAAGATGTGCGCTTATTTAGGAACCAAGTCGGCCAGCTGCCTGATCCCCGCACTGGTCGCCCGGTTCAGTTTGGCCTCGCCAAAGGGTCAGCTGATCTGGTGGGCTGGAAAACAGTCACCATCACTCCCGACATGGTCGGGCAGGAAGTCGCGGTGTTTACTTCTATTGAAGTGAAAACCGCAAAAGGTCGGGCAACCCAGTATCAACAAGCGTGGATGGATTGCGTCGAGAAGGCTGGTGGGATTGCTGGCATTGCTCGCTCGACTGAGGATGCTGTTGAGATAGTTGAGCAAGGTCTCGATTGTAAAAGTAAGCTCCTTTTTTAGCCCTAGTCGCTGAAACATAAATAAGCGGTTTCCTAACATCTTTAGGAGCGTTTCTCATGTCGTCATGCGCGAAAACATAATCGAAGGTACTGCCTTGCGATGAATGAACAGTCATCACGTTGATTGGCCTAATCAAAGGATGGCAGTCATTAAATTGTTTCAAAGACATCCCAAAGTCTTTCTCTTTCTTTTTGTCAATCCACTTGTTAGAAACAAACCGTCTTCTGGTAGCTTTCACTGTTTTATAGTTTTCAGCCGCAATATTGCAATCCATTGCAGGGACCAGCATCTTGAATGGCTGCATGTTTTCGGCGTCCAGAGGAACCACTGTTAGCTGCTGATATTCGCCACGCAGCTCAACAGGGAAATTCTGAATTCCTGATCTAGCTGTCAGAGTTGAATAAAAATCAATCCTCAAGTCAATATCAAAAAACTCTACATCTTGAATCTCGCATTCAGTGCATGCATACAACGCTCTTGCTCTGTCCTCCCCGGGCTCTTTGCAATACCGCAGGGAGTTGGATTTTGGGTCGTAATGAACTGGTTTTATATACTTAGGTATTAAGA
>FUIF01017057.1_pt1 | contig 10475 bp, 16 predicted proteins | sample 1003461 | NCBI WGS metagenome assembly FUIF01 (sample SAMEA80401918, study PRJEB19352) | marine metagenome
GAAGCTGCGCATCAGTCCTGGACCAGCTCGACGGGACCCATTGGCTGCAGCGGTTCGTAATCCTCACGAACCCGTGTACTTCCGGTAGAGCTTGACCGTGAATTCCTTCACGCTGCCGTCGGACATCTTCATCCGCTGACGGGCGGTCGTGTAAATGAGCGCCGGGATGTGCCGGCCCTTCGCGTCCTGCTTCCACTTCACGACGTGTGCTTTCTCAGACATCAGGCTGACGTCTCCGTGTATGTGGGCGTGAACGTCGACTCGGCGGACGGAATGAAGGTCACGTCGAAGGCAATCACTCCCTCGAGCGCCTCATTGCGGGTGAAGTTCGAGACCTTGGCGTCCATCTGCAGTCCTTCCGAACCGACGGTTGCGACCGCCGTGTGCATCACCGCGATGCCGATGTCCGTGCCACCGGTGTAGGCGTCGCGAATCTCCTCGTAGTTCGTGTCTCCCGCCTCGAAAGTCAGCGTGGCGTCGACGGACACAACCTGCTGGCCGACGTGCATCAGCTCGAAGTCTGACATGCGGTCCTTGCGGGCGACAGTGTTCCGCGTCTGGTTGATCGTCACGTCGCCGACGAAATCGACAACCGCCCACGTGCCGACGCCCGCGCCCTGATCGTCAGTGTGGAAGACAGCATCAAGTCCGATCTGAGAGACTGCCATGCGTCACCTGTTGAATCTGCTTCTGGCCTGACGCCAGATGTCGTCGATGTTCCGGATTTCCTTGGTGAAGGCGAGCTGCATCGTCGGGCGCGGCTGCATCCGGAACGACTTCCCGCTGCTCGACTTCGCCGATCCGCCGTGTTCCAGGATGTGCGGGACGTTGATTCGCGTCGCCAGCCTCGCCGGTCCGATAATCACGCTCTGCTTCAGCGGCTCGTAGACGAAGAAAATCTTCGACCGCAGCAGGTTCGACGAAGAACTTCCGCCCGACCTCCAGCGTGCCGCCTCGCCGGGGTCCGACCCCTTCAGCGGCCTTCGCACCTTGAACCCTCGCCGCCGAGCGATCGCCTTTCTGATCTCCCACAAGCGGCGTTCTTCCCGCGTCAGTTCGCCGACCCGCTTCTGTCGTGCCTTGCGAATGCTTCGCTTCGCCGTCTGCCGCGTGAACGCTCCGAACTTGCTGAGTGCCGACCGCGTCACCCGGTCCATCGCACGCTGCACCTTCGCCCGGTCGAAGAAAAACTTCTTCGCGTTGTTCAGGTCCAGGTTGAATCCGACTTGCGCCATTAGGCCACGACTCGATACGTCAACTGCACGATCTGCAGGAACATGCTTTGCTCCGCCAACCTCTCGGCGTCCGCATGGGCCAAATACTCCACCGCGAAGTTGCTGGCACACTCCCCGCCGTCCAACGTGTACGTGTCCAGCTTCAACAGGTCGACCACCTCCTCGACAACGTCGCAGAGACAGTCGACCTCATCCTCCATCTCGTGCTTGTCTACCTGTCTGGCGAAACCGAGGCTGATTGGGATCGCCCAGTTCATCTTGCCGCGATTGAGTGTCTCGCCGGCCAACAACGCCGGAGAGACCTGACACGACAATTTTGGTCACGTCTTCCAGGTCGTAGGTTGGCAACCACCGCCGAAACGCCTCGACCTCCATGCTGAAGTTGCCCGCGTTGATGGCGTCCTTCACCTGCTCGGCGATGTCACGCTCACGACAGGGCATCTTCGATCTTTATCCGCTTGCACCGCACCCGCATCTTGATGTGATCCGGATCGTCGTACTCCCACGCCGGCTCGCCGTCGTCCGACACGACTCGGTAGTGGACGATCTTGTTGCCTGGCGTCGTGTGGCAAATCGTCGTCCCCTCGTCGATGCAGACCGACCCGACGTCCGACGTCAGGAACATGATCTCCGCGTCGTGCGAGATGACTTGGAAGCCCTCTTCGTCGAGTTGTTCGCCGCCGAGCGTGAACACCACGCCGGTGAGTGTGACCGTGTCCGACCGGGTCGTAATCACCAACGAATCGCCCCAGTGCGATTTCCACACCGGGGCAATGTTGGTTCGCCAGTGGTCCGTCAGCGTGCTCAACGCACACCCCACAAGTAGACGTAGTCGATCTCAACCGAATCGGTGTTGGCGTCAGACGCCTTCTGCAGTTGAAAATAGGGCTGCACACCGCCGGTGTGATTTGACATATCGAATGTCGTGCCGCTGGCGACCTGCGACTCGTCGATGTAGAACTTGACGTCGGATTTCGTGTTGAAATCGATCCGCAGCGTCTTCCAAGCATTGATGAGCGTCGTTCCGGTCGCTTCGTCGTCGTTGTTATTGGTCCCATCGTCGGACTCGACGACCACGGCCGTCGTGGAGTCGCCGCCCACGACCCGAAACAGCGCTTGCACAGCGATCGTGTCGATTGTGTCGTTCCGGTCTCCGGCAATGCCGATCGCAACCTGCGTGTTGGCGTTGACGGCGGCCTGCGCCATGCGGGCACGGACCTCGAAGCCCTGCAGCTTGTCGAAGTCGATGCCCAGCTTGTCGCCCCACGACAGGCAGACGTTCTGCGCCTCTTCCTGCGAGTCGAACGACAGCTTCGCGTTACCGAGTGCACCAACGACCGTCGACTCGCCCAAGTCGACGCGGACGTAGGTTGGCGTGCCGGCGGACGAGGTGTCCGTGATATCCCACGGATCGGCCTCGCTCGGTGTTGCACCGAACGTTCCGGCACCAAGAAAGTCGTCGAAGAACACCCACTGATGACGCGGGTCGTACCCCATGTGCATCATGGTCTCATCTCCTTACGGACGCCGGCCGGTGATCTTGACGTAGTCGATCGTCACGCCGTCCGTGTTGGTGTCGGCCGTCTTCTGCAACTGGATGATCGGCTGCAGGCTTCCGGTGTAGTTGCTCATATCGAATGTCGTGCCGCTGGCGACACGCCGCTGCGTGCTGTTAGCGTCCGTCATGTGGAACCGCACGTCCGACGTCCCCTGAGAGAAGTCAATCAGGTATCGCTTGTAGGCGGCGGCTCCGATGACTTGGCCCGTGGCCACGTCGTTGTTGTCGTTCGTGCCGTCGTCCGTTTCGACGACAACCGCCGTCTGCGAATCAGAGCCGACGACACGGAACAATGCGGCTTGAGCAATCGAATCGATCGCGTCGTTGCGATCGCCAGCCAATCCGAAAGCGAGCTGTGTCGCGGTATCAAAGGTTGCCTGATTCGTCTTCACCCAAAACTCGGCACTGTCGATCTGGTCAATGTCGAAGCAGAGCGTGTCGCCGAACGACAGGCAGACGTTCTGAATCTCGGACTGCGAATCGAAATCGAGTGCGACCTCGCCGGTTGCCGATCCGTCGACGTAGACGTAGGTTGGCGTGCCGGCCGAAGACGTGTCCGTGATGACCCACGGCTGACCGGCGGTCGCCGAAGTGGGCAGCACGCCCGCGCCGAAGAAGTCATCCTCGAACGTCCAGAATCCTCTTGTGGCCATCTGTCCTATTCCTCAATCGGGATCAGCGGTTGGAAGCGGCTTTGCTTTTCGGCGCTCGCTTCTCTCGCGCCGCTTGTTCCTCGGCCTTGCGTTCGTTCTCAATCGCCTTTCGACACGCGGCATCGTCCGTCGCCTTGAGAATCGCGTCGCACGTTGCGTCGTCCAATCCGTCGCACACCTTCGCGGCCTCGCTGCGGAGCAAACCGCATTGTTCGAGGCGAGTGCGCACTGCCACCAGTTGCGGATGCGGGTCACGCTGCTGTTTGGTCAGTTCCATCAACTGTTCCCCTGATACAAGCCGCGGAAGTCAATGGCCTTCAGTGCGTAGGTCTGACGCACCTTGTACTTGATCGTGTCGGTCGTGAAGCCGTCTTCCCGGTCGAGAGTCGGCGACTCCTCGCCCTGCAGGAAGGTGATCTCGACCGTGTCCACCTCCGCCGGGTCTGCGGCGAGCCACCAGTTCGTCGCGGAACCGAGGCTGTCGATCTGTCCGTCGGAGACCACCTGCAGGGTGCGGGGGCCGCTCGGACCGTACAGGGCGATCGTCGCCTGCGTCTGCGGGAAAAACATATCCATCGTGATCTGCAGCGCAGTCGCCGACAGAGCCATCGGCACGATCAGGAATCGCGGACGAATCCCCAGCACCGTGGTCGTGTCGAGACCGGATTGCGTCGCCATCACCTGGTAGCCGGTGTCCAGCGGCGCACCAGCAGCCAGAGCGGTCGCGTCGAGGTTGGCCCCGTGACTCGAAGCGTGGAACAACGCGATTCCGTCGGCCAGAGCGTCGTTGTCGATCAGGACACTGTAGGCATCCCGGTTGATGGTCCGCCGCATGGCGTTGCCCTGTCGGCGGGGGATCGTCACCATCGCGTCCAGGTCGTCGTTGACCAGCATCTCCATGCTGATCGAGAAGATGCCGCCGTGCTTGTTGACGCGGTAGTTCTCGCGGCTGTCCGAGGACGTCTGCTGAGGATACTCCTCGTTCTCAGCGACCACGTCGACGAGTCCAATCTCGCCGAACTGGATGCGGTGGATCGTCTTGAAATCGGCCACGCTGGAAGCCTGACGCACCCACGTCTGATACGTAGACGGAGCCTCGTCGTAGGCCGTCCGCAGCGTCTTGTGCATCGCGTCGAGGAACAGGTTGGCGAATGATCCAGTCGTGTGGAACGATGGACCGTCGCTCGCCCGCGTGATGAACGGCTCGCGGATCGACAACGCCTGCCGGATGATGTCGTGCGCCGGGACGTTGCCCACACGCTCGCCGGAACGCTCCACAAACTGCCGAGCGATGTCGACGCAACGGCTGTAGCGGAACTGTTCGTGACCCGGAGCCGGTTCGCCGACGTCCGGCTTGTCTGACTTCGCGACGCGGTCGAGGCTTCCGAGTGCTCGCGACAGGATGCCGTGTCGTGCCGCGTTGTAGAACTTCTCGCGCTCCGACTGTCCGTGTTCAACCTGCCCCGGTCCCAGCGGTGCGCCGGTCGCAGCCGTGTTGCGCCGTTCGAGTTCAGCCAGCGCCACGTTGTGCATGACCTGCTGCGGCGTCATGTTCTCGTCGTTCCGCCACGCGATTCTCTGCTCGTCAGTGACACCGGCGCGTCGGCAGATGTCGTCGATCGCATTGAGTCGTTGCCGCTCCTGCGCGGCTGTCGGCTCGGTGCCGTCCGGCTTCTGCTGCCGCTGCAATTCCGGCGGCAGCGGACGGTCCGCGGACAGCTCGTCGCGAATCTCACGCAGCAGCGCTCCGTAGTCGTCGCTCTCGGAACCGTCGAGGCGTTCGACGATGAACGCAATCGCGTCCGCGTCGTCGGCGTCTTCGGGCAGTCCGCGCTCGATCAGCTTCGCCTTCAGCTCTTCAAACATGACCTCATCCCTCATTTGGTGGGGTTCTGCGTATGCCCGTTGCGACGCCATCGCTTTCGCATTGGGGTCGGCCCCGCGAACAACGGCGGAACCCTCGATCAATTCGGACTCCGCGATAATTCGGTGTCCGCTCTCCTCGTCGTCGTCCTGTCGGATGATGCGGGCGCTCACAGAGAAATCGGTGAGATGCCCGTCGGCAAAATTCTGAAACACCTGAGCGCTGACTGGGCCGCTTCCGAAAAACGCCCGTCCGGTCAACTGCCCGTCCGTTTTCTCCAAGTTCCGAATCGATCCCAACACGCTGCGGACACTGGACGTGTCGTGCGAGTCGACCAACGGCACCTGCTCCGGCGTGCGAATGCCGTCAACCCGCAATGTCTCTTGGACCACCCCCCTTCTGAAATCGAAGACTTCAACCGGGGTCTCCGTCGCCAGAACGATGGGGAACGACCGCTCTTCCTCGTCAAACTCCGACTGCCGAACGACTGCCGACCGGAACAGCATCGGCGTCGTCGTCTTCGTCGGCGTCAACGTCTGCGGCCGCTTCCGCTTCGGGTTCTTCCGTTTCAGTCGGGACATTGCTTAGTCCGAATTCTTCCATCAGTTCCTGCGCGAACGCTTCCTCCATCGCCCGCTGACGCATCATGTCGCGCCAATCCTTGTTGCCCTTCTTGGCGAGTTCGTCGCGGAGAGTCGTTGTGCCGTCCTCGAGCGCCTGATGTGCCGCCGTCGCCTCCTTGCTGGGATCAACCCACTCCCAGCCCGGAGCCTGCCATTCATGCGCCGTGAACTCGTCGAACTGTGCGACCATCTGCGTCGCGGACGGGAATCCGGGCACGCCCGCGACAACGGCCGCAGACACAAACCGTCTCCACACCGGGACGCACAAGTGGGCAATCAGCCAATCCTGCTCCCACCGGAAGTCCTTCCTGTCTTCCAAGTCGCTGGCCCGATTGCTGCTGAAATTCGTGCCGCTGTAGTCGCGCGTGACCCGCTCGTAAGAGAGACCGGACCCCATCGACATCGCCCGCTGCATGAGATTGATCCAAGTCGACGCCTCCACGTGTCCGCGAGAGGGATTGATGACCGAGATGTCTTCGCCGGGGAACAGCCGCGCGACGAGTCCCGCTTTGAGGTGCTCGAAGACGGCCCCGTCGTCGTCCTCGTTGTCATCCTGCGTGAGTCCAGCAATTCCGCCGTCCGCTCCGGCCGCTTCTGTTTTGATCGCCACGGAGAAACACGACGCGATCAGCGCCGCCTTCATCTCGGTGGTCATGTATTGGTCGATATCGCGAATCCACTGCACGATCGGCGTGAAGTCCGTGATGCCCCGTGTCTGCCCGATCCGCTTTTGCTGATAGAGGTGCAGGATTTGCTCGGCCGGAATCCGCTGCGGGGACGAAGTCGAAGTTATGCACGTCGTTAGGCACCTGGCGATAAATGTGGTACGCGACAGGAACTCCGTTCGCGTCAATCTCCACACCCCGCCGCACTTCGTTGCCGTTAAAGCGATCACGCCCTCGGAAAAAGTGCTCGTCGGTCGCCAGCCGGTCGGCCTCAATCATCTCCAGTGCCAGCGGCAACGGCCGCGTCCGATCGGGTGACGTGACAAACCTCACCAGGCATTCGCCCGCCTCTTTCACTTCCGAGTAGCACAGCCGCTGCAACTCGTAAAACGACAGGCGTCCGGTGACTTCTGCGACGGCCTGCCACTTGTCCCACAGCGACTCAATCGCGTCGTTCATGCGGTCCCGCTCGCCGCCGTTGGCGAATCGAATCCGCGACTGCGGCTTAATCCCGCAGCCAATCACGTTTCGCAGCAGCGCCCGTAGAATCCCCTGTGCATGTGCGTTGTTGCGGACGAGGTCGCGTGCCCGTGCCCGGACCACGTCGGCGTCGCCCAGCATCTCAAGGTCGGCGGAGCGGTTCTGCGCCAGCCAATTGTTCGTCCAGCGGCCCTTCTTAGCTGCGTCGTATCCCCGCTCTAGCAGTTGCCGTGCGGCAAGCCGCCGGAGCGCCGTCGTCGGCGCGACGAATCCGATCAGCCTGTCCAGCCAGTTGTTCATCAGCAGAACGGATCCACCAAGCGGCCAATGTTGATGAACCCGCCGTTCGACCGGCGGTGTGCGAGGCCTTCGAGCTTCGTCAGCGCCTTAATCTGATCGACGCCCTTGCCCAGCCGCGCGCTGTTGCCTTCGCTGCTGGCATACTGCTCAATCAACCCGCCCTCTGCGGCGGCGTTGAGTGCAGTCTGCACGCTCGTCTCTGCTGTGCTGTAATCGGCCATGCCCAATTAGACGCACTGGCTAACACCACACTTAGCCTAACGTGCCATGCGTATGGCAGTTACGACATCCGGCCGAACTATTTCCGGCACTTTCCCGGCTTTTCCCCGGATTACCGTGGACATATCCGGGGTCATCCCGTATTATTGAGCGTGTAAGGCAAACGCAACCAACCGGAGACAGACATGAGCATCGTCAAAGAACAAGTTCGCACTGGCGAGCGGCGAACACTGGCCCGCGACCTGCCGCAGCACGGCTACAAGCAGCGGAACGCCATCCGCGAGCTGGTCATCAGGCTCCGCACCGAGCACGAGCGAGACGGCTGGGTGGTGTACGCCGAGTGACTTCACATGCCGCAACCCTGCGGCAACGCCGGCCCGGCGAGTAGGGCGGGGAGGATGAGAGAGATGACAATCAACCCCGCCGAATGGGACCGCCGAGGAAACGCCGCCAGACTCTGCGGCGTCCCCGACTCCACCGTCTACGACCACGTCCGACGCGGCACTGTCCGGAGCGTCCAATGCGGCGCGGGAACTGAACTGGTGAGTCTCGAAGACGTGCGGCAACTGGCCAACACCGAACGCAAGGTAGGCCGGCCGGCGGCAGAGTGACGCTACTTGCTGCTGTCCGCGTGCGTGAAGCGGTGCTGGCAATCGCAGCACAGGCAATATCGGACCGGCTTTTCGGTTCGGTAGACCCACGTCTCCGCCGACCCGCACTTAGGGCACGGCGGCGGCGAATACCGCTTCTTTTTGCGCTCAGCCATCTTGATCGCCATTACACTCCCTGGCTCACAATCCCGTACTTCTTCCGCCGCCGCCTCGGCAGCCCCTGCGACATATCCGACGTCACGCTCAACCCCTCCACGTTCGCCAGCACACAGCAGCCGACCAGACAGTCGAAAAAGTGGTTGTCCGGCTTGTGCGGCGGGAGGACATACTGCCAGTATTCGTACTCCCCGATGCTCGCCCGCTCGCGCGTCTCCGCCGTCAACTGATCGCACAGCATCCGGTGGTCCTCGTTCCCGTCCCCGAACAGCGACAGGCATCCCCGGTCCCCCATCGGCGTCGCCAGACGGTTGACGAGGAAGTCCTTCCAGACGTTCGTGTGCACGAACAGCACTGGCCGCTCCGCGTTCTGAGTCCGACCGATCCGCCAGTCGTTGCCCCGCAACTCCCCCGGCTGCGGCTTCCGGTAGCTCGGCGACTTCGTGCCGTGCCCCCGTGCCCCAATGATCCGCGCTGCGTACTTATCCCGCGCCGCGAACTGGTAGACGACGTTGCTGTACGTGCCGTAGGCCGAGTCGACCGCCATCCTCGTCACAGCGTGGCCGCACCAGGCCTCGCCGAGAATCTGCGCCGACAACTGCGTCAGACCCCACAGAATCGCCGCCTCGTTCGCGCTCCCCTTGGGCGCCTGCCGCTGCAACGTGTTCCGCGCGTCACCCAGCGTGTAATAACGCCGCTGCTGATCCGGGAACGAGCCATAGTCGATCACGTACCCGTCGCACCTCGGAGTCCAGCCGACCACCGCCCACCACAGCAGCGTCTCGCTGATGTCGACGAAGGCCACCAGCTTTGCAACGTCTGGAGGGACGTCGCCCCGCATGTAACCCGACTGCTTGCTTGCAATGAACAGCGGAGGCGGCAACGCGGCTCCGTCGTCCTGCACCAACTCCGGAGCGTTCTGGTACTCCGACATGAACGACCGCCTGTCCCGCAGGAAGGCGTTCATGCCGTGCTGCACCGCAGAAATCTCCTGCCCTCGGTAGTACCGCTCCGGCCACGTCACGACGAACCCCGCGTCCATCCGATCCTGATGCTCGCGGTAGTAATCCGTCGCCGGCTGAATCGGCATCTCGTTCCGCTGCAACTCCGCCAGCATCTCGCCGTATTCCTCCCATTGAGACAAATCGTCCGGCATTTCCTCGAAAAACCGCGACCTCGCACCGTGCCACTCCGGATGTTGGCTGCGGTCCAATAACTGGTCCGCGGCGTCGCCCGGCTCAATCACCGTGCACGGCATGACGATCCCCAACGGTGCATTCGGACCCGCCAGATACTTGATGTCCCCCGTCAGGATGTCGAGTCGCGACTGCACTTGCGGAACCGACCGCGCCGACTGCCGCGTCTGCGGGTCATCCACAATCGCCAGCGTTGGACGCAGGATCGTCCCGGCATCGTCCGTCAACTGGTGGAACCGGCCGCGAATCTCGCCGGTGATCCCCGTCACGTCGATACAGGCCGACGTGATCGAACAGTCCTTCACGTTCAGCCGGGGGATCGTAATTTAGCTCCTTCGTCCACTCGATGAACGTTGGCTCGCCGAAGAACTTCTGCCCGTCGCTCCGACGCGGCTGACCCTCCAGGTGACGCACCGCCGCAATCCACTCCGGGAAGTCCGCAAACAGCAGGTCATTGGACCGCAGCACCGCCTTGATCGCCTTGATCGTCTTCGCCGCCGACGTCGCCGTTGCACCAATCAGCACCGTGTACGTCGAGTGCCCGTAAAGAATCGACCACTTCACCGCCCACCGCGACAGGCTGCTCTTGCCCGACCCACGCGGCATCGCAAACGCGGCCATCCCGCCCTCGTGAACCGCCGACTGAATCAACCCGGCCACATGCCGATGCTGGTCGCTCCACGGAAGGTTGAAAGCGTCGCCCCCGTACGTGTTCGCGAACAGTAGCAGGTCATCCTTGCACGCCTCGCGACGCCCAGCATCAGCCGGACCGCGATCAAGCTCGGCAGAGTAGCGATGGTAGACGTCCTGCGTCTCACTCAACTGCTCCCGCTGCCAACGCCGGACCTGCTCAGACTTTGCGTCGGAAACCACCATGACGTCGAGGGTTAGGGTAAGGACGCATCATAAAATGGC
>FUIF01004897.1_pt1 | contig 10471 bp, 12 predicted proteins | sample 1003461 | NCBI WGS metagenome assembly FUIF01 (sample SAMEA80401918, study PRJEB19352) | marine metagenome
CTTGATACCCGTGAGCCTCGTGAACTTCTCGATATCGTCTCCTAAACCTTTAGATTTCATTCGCTTTAATTTACTTTTATATAGTTACACGTAACCCACTCTGGTTAGCCCCTAAAAAAATAACCGCCCATTAAGAGCGGTTATACTTTAGCCTTTTATCTTGTTAACCTTCTAGCGCCTTTTATGAAGCAGCCGTTATTAGCCACTTCGCCGCCGTCCGCCTGCACTCTTGTTTTAAACAAGCTTAGAAGTATCTGTTCAGGAGATGGAGCTGCTGAACCTCCCGTTATTGAGTTGCCTAAACCTAGCATCAGTCAACACCTTCTATATCGTCCTCAGGTTGAGGAAAGTACTCTGGGTGTAACTCTCTACATTTGCGAGTCCACTCTGCAATAGCGCTTGAAGAGCCGAATGTATGCAACCCCATTGGTGGACACCACACCATTTGATTGTCCCAGCTAGGATCTGGATCTCCGTCCCACAATACGTCTACATGGTAGGTGGAGGATAAGACAGCTGGCGTTACAACGTTGAACTCGTCGTCGTATTCCGCAGGAGTTTCAACTATATTGCCAAGGATAACAATAGAGTGATTGTGGGTTGGCGCTCCTTCATCGTCTAGACCAAGGGCATTAATTTTAGTAGTTGCTGCTCCTTGAGATCCGAAGGAGTATTTTCTAAATGTTCTCATTTTATTCGTTCATATCTGTTAACGCTTCGCAGTCCGCGTCTGACAAAGCTGATGTGAAAATCTGTATATCGTTTACTTTATAACCCTGGTCGTTATGCACGTTACTGAAGTCCAACCTTTCTATATCCTGCTTCTTAATTATATCCGTCGTGTGCTGATGAACACCGTTAACAAACAAAGACATCTTCGTATCGTTTAACCTTAATGCTGCTTTGAACCTCTTGTTTCTGTGTATCTTGCTAACGCTGTTAGCGTAAGCGTGAGTTGGAGTAGCGCCGGTATAGAACGTGTACATACCACTCAACGTGCAATGACCAAACGGGTCGGCTGCTGAAGTATAGAGCAGCACCCTAGGATTTTGGTTTTCGTGAGGATCGTTAGCGGCAAAAAGAGTTATAAACCTAGTGTTACCGTCCGTTTTTTGGAACTCTCCGTCAAAGAACAAGGTTGTGTTATAGTTGTTTAAGAAGTAGTGTTCAGAGGAGGCACCTGTTCCAACGTCGTTGAGGTCATCAGCATCTCTAGTAACATTAGGCAACTTTAAGTTATTAGGTATATACGACGTGACCTGTTGGTTACTGTGCGGCCCGTTACTCTCTTCTTGAGCGCCCCAGATTATGGCCTCATCTAGAGTAGCATTGTTTCTAAAGTCTATGGCGTAGAAGTTGTTACCAGACGCAGAGTCGTGAATACCCTCAAACTTAAACCTCTTCCACTCTTCAGTAAGCGTGACTAAGCCTAAGCCAGACCCGTTGAAGTAACATAAGTTAGCTGTACCGGTACCGCTAACAGTTCTAGCCCATATACTCCTTGGGCCCGTGTTTACTGAACTACCGCAGAAAAGCATTGCATTGCTATCATTTAGTGCAGTGACCTTAGTCGCGCCGTAGGTTCCGTCAGGTGCTAAGTAACCGTAGTCTAACCTTACACCCGGGTAATGAGCCGTGTTACTAGGGCTGCCTGTGTTCCAAAAACCTTGCTTACCAAAGAACTCTGAGTAGTCTATACTGTTAGTTCTAGTAGGCTCTATAAGAAGTTGAGGCTTTCCGTTTTCGTAATCAATACGAGGCCCATGCTCGGTTATGCCTTTCATACTGGTTGTGCCTCATAAGCTGTAGGTATTGTGCCTGCTTCAAACTGAGGGTGCATAACGAATATAGATCCTGTTTGCACATGGTCAGGGTCTTCAACATTACCGAAACCTCCGTTAGCAGGCGACGCCATAGGATAAACCCTAACAGCCATAATCTTGCCTTCCATATAACGCCAGATCCTGTACCATCCATTACCGACGTCTTCAATGCCACCATTGTTGTTGATGGTGCCGTTTGTTAAATCGGCGTTAGCACTTGCCCAGTAAATAGGGTTATGAACCGTGCCGTCTGGGTTGTAGCTTGGATTCGGGTTGATAGCATCTACACGCAAGTGGCATCCGTCGAGTGTACCAGCTTTTACATACACAGAAAAAACGTACGTACCTTCAGTGTGAGTTATAGGGTACGTTATGTTGGTTCCTTGAGTAGTTCTGTCAGACCAAGCCGCTCTACCGTAAGTAGAATCCTTCACGAGCTCTATAGCATCAAAAGAACCATCATAACCAGCTCGTCAAAGTCTGTGTTTTCGCCGTGATATAGATTCTCTGCGGAGTCAAACTCTCTGTCGGATCCACCTGAGTCGCCAAACTCGCCTGAGTCATAAAGCAAGTTTTTATTACCAAGGGTTTCTATATACTCAGAAGCCCCAAAACCTACTTCGACCTGCGGTCTAGATATAACGATATCACCTTCTACGTTTGACGAGCAGCCACAACCGAATCTAAATACGCATATTCCAGTTTGATCCCATATAGCAGAGTACCTTTTTCCAGCTTGAACCATATGCTGGTTGCTTACTTGTTGCCCGTCTTCAAAGTAAGCTACTAAAGTCCTGCGGTCCCCAGGGGCTGTACTTATTAGTTGATTGACTGGTACAGCTGTAAACACTTTGTCTACGTATATAGACTGCGTAAATATACCGTTACCATCAGCTCTAAAACCATCTATGGGTCTAGTGAGTATGAACTTTCTTTGATCAGATCTAGTTGTAAACCTTATCTGACCTGGGCCGTGATTAGTGTGGTTGCCATTATTGCTGTCAGTAGGGTGCCAGTAGTGAGGAGATATGTTGTCTCCTGAACCTATGAATCCGCTGTTGACAACTCTATTACGGCGCAGCTTTTCAACTAAGCCCTCCTTGTTTATGCGTGTAGCAGCGTAGTCAGCTTCTCTACTAAAGTTAAACCGACGTCTAGTTACACGTCCTGAAGACTCTCCTTCGGCGTGGAGTAGTAGGCTGCGTTTTTTAGCAGCCCACTTTCCACCTCCTAATCTTAATGATGGATTACTCATACAATTCGTAGTTTGATGTTTCAGCCATGTCTTCGTAAGACTCAAAGCTAGTTGCACCCGTAAGCTCTCTGCACTCAAAATCATTGAGCGCTACGTTGAAGAAGGATAGCTTATTTATATCATAAGCGGCATCCAAGGTGCTTTGTATAAAAGCGTACGTATTATTACTATCACCGAAGTCAAGGTCATAGTTAGTAGTTTCTTGCCATAAAGATCCATTGATGTAGTAGGCTAATCTCTGCACAGGCTTATCGTATACTATAGCGATCTTTGGGTTCTCACTGTAGAAAGTGGGGTTTATACCGCTGCCAAAAACATAACCATTATTAGGTATGTTTGGCTGATCTTTACCTAAATATAAGTTTAACGCTCCCCTCCTATCCCCATCAGAGTTTGTCTGCGAATTACCGTATAGCGCAAATATCCTTTCGTCGTTATTGCCATCAGCGTTCTCGTCTGTAATAGCAGCGTTTCTAAAGTGTATGCCCACGCCAGAGCCTAGTCTACCGTCCTTTATAAACCTAGCGAAGTCTACGAACAAGGTAAACGAGCCAGTAAAATCGTAAGATCTCCCATGTATGCTAGACGCAGAAGAAAAGGCGCCTTCGTTAGACCTGCTTGTATTCACACCGTAAGAAGGAATAAAGGACGTGCTGTACCTATAGTGCTCTATTTGAGGGCCCCAAAATAAGAATTCATCGGTGTTGGCAAGACCGTTGTGGGCGAACATGATGCCACAGTCAGTGTTGTCTGCGTGCAATGTGAGAGGTCCTGTGAATATTCTTTCCCACTCGCCGCTAAACGTATGATATATACCGCCACTCGTAGTGTGAGGTCCAGCACCGAAGCGCTTCATATGGTATTGCACTATCTTGCCTTTAGGCCCTTTAACCCATATAGAACCCGAGTAAGTTTCGCCACCAGTAACGTTGCCTGGTGGTCTAGCAGCAAAAGCAAGTCTATCCGAACTTTCTACGCTTCGTATATTATCGATTTTACCAACGCCTCCTTTAATACCCATTGGATTAACTTCGTCCTGCTCAAGAGTTACGTTAGGCATATGTTCAGGCGGGGCTCCTGATGGAGCTTGAGCACTTGCACCTAATATGCCCTCGCTGTACTGCACCAAGTTTTGCGATGACGGTTCGTATAGAAGCACTGGCTTGCCGCTAGAATAATCTACTCTTGCTCGTTAGACTTTAAGCCAGCATTTTCAGTGTGACCTACTGAGTGCATGTAAGACGTAAGAGAAAGGCCTCTTTCTATCTGAGCATGTTGGATAAACAAACCCAATGTCACATCAGCAACAAAATCTGTCTCGCCATCCTGCCTGCATATGTTGAAGCCTACGTTTGTTGACGTACTTTGTAGAGAAACAGAGCACCTGTACCAGCCGTTGCCAACGTCCTCTATTGTGGTACCTGCAACCGCGCTAAGCACTGTGCCGACTACACCGTTTTCTAAATCAAACCAACCTTGCCGTTTGTATTAGAGGTAGATATGCACAACCAATTGTAACCGTTGGCTTTAGCATATATGCTTATCGTATGCAGTGAAGGTACCACAACGTTTAGGCGGGATAACTTATGAGCGATTGGAGTTTCTCCAGCGTTGTTACCAGCTCTTATAAAAGTCGCTTCACCTCCGTCATAACCTTCTTGTGGGTGGCCCTGGTTTGGCCCTATAACAGCGCTCAAGCCAGAGTGATTCCATGCACCGCCCACGTGTTGCCCAGAAAATAGATTACTATAAGTAAACAAGTTCTCTCTTCCTCTGACAACTAAACCTTCCTTGTTCACGTAAGAGGCACCAATATCAGTACCCCTTAAAAACCCCATATCGTGGGCCAAGAACCTCTCAGACTTATCTCCCTCAGAAGTCACGAGTATTTTACCGTGACCCGTTGATTCATCTACCCGTGTAGCAAACTTACCGCCACCGAGCTTTATCATTTCATTAGTCATGTATAGTGTAATTTAAAGCGTCAGCAGCTTCAGCGAATGAAGCGTAAGAAGTTCCAGTAGCGATCTTAGCGTCTACATCAGACATAGCAAATGGGAACACGGCAAGCTCTGCAACTTCCACCAAGCTACCAGTGCCGTCCATATTTATCTGTGCCCACGTGTCCATGTCAGTTTCTATGGCATCGCGTTGTTCGACCCCATTGTTAAACACTTTTATTCTACCAGTCTCCCACTCTCTAGTAACCATAACACGATTATGGTACGACAGTTGAAAACCGGTGGGGCTGAACACGTTTGCGTTGTTTTGAAAAACAGCGGTTATGTGCTGATCATTATCGCTGGCTCTATAGAATCTAAGAGAACCTAGATTAGAGGACTCACCTATTCTTATGTTGTTAGAAGGATGGTCTCTTCTAACATCATCGTTGTTTTTAAACTTAATCAGGTAGCTAACATCCTTACCGTCTAAGCCATTAGGCCTAAGGTCCAGCAGTTCGCACGTCTCTGCTGTCCTGGTGGAAGCAGTTCCGTAAGTGGGTATGTAAGAACCCACGGTTCTAGCGCCTGGGTGGTAAGTGTTAGTCGAATCAGACCAAGAGCCTAAGCTAAGGTTGGCTTGCTCTAGCTGGAAACCCCAAACTAATAAACCGTTGCCAACCGCTCCAACATCTGACCTGTCTAAGTCTATCTCAAAAGCACCAGTTGACGCTAGGCGCTTTGAAAGAAAAACCAATGCGCCACCATCCATTAGAGTAGTATTTCCTTATTATGCTAGAAGATATTGGCTGCGTGTGGGAACTACTACCTACGGTACCGTCCTCTAGAGCCGCGCCGTTCCATTGGAAGGGCCTTCTTATAAGCTGGTTGCCTGTGCCTCTCCATCCTATCGTTGTATTGGTACCTATAGGCATAGAGCCATCTCCAAGCCAAGTAGGATTTTTAACAAAGCAAGATACGGAATACCACCTGTGGGCAGTCAACGTTACGTTACCGTCAGTTAACGGTATTATTCTATCGTTCTCGTGCGAGCTACCGTCTGTCGCAAAGCCTCTTTGCTTCCTAACGTAAGTAGCGGTCTTGGTGCCGTCAGGAGCTTCAGAGTAGTTTCTGTATATGTCAACGTTGCTAGAGCCCTGTGGCAAACCAACACTGTTTGGAACCAAGTTAGTTCGCTGCGGCTCAAGGGTAAGAGCTGGGCACGATGGCTCGCTAAGGTTATCCGAACGATTGTCGAACCTAGGGGAGTCCTCATCAAGACCTTTTATGCTGTTAGTTCTTTTTATCGGAGATGGAAGGCCGTTTGCACCGACTCCAATTCCTTCTTCGAACTGAGGATCCTGTATATATATGCTAGTAGCAGTAGTGTCGTCAAAGCCTGGGTAAGGCGTTGTAGATTGAGACGGGTATACTCTAAAAATATCCGTACCAAAGTCGCCTTGTATAGAGCATCTGTACCAACCGTTGCCTACGTCTTGGATATTAGCATTATTCAAGGTGCCTCCAGAGTCGCTTACAACGACACCGTTCTCTAAATCAAAAGTAGCTAAGTGCGTGGCGAGTATCGTGTTGTAGCTATCTTCATCTAGCCTATCAAGACGCAGCGTCATGTACGGTGCTGTACCAGCCTTAGCGTACACAGATGCTAACTGTTCCCCCCAGACACGTCTATAATTTTGCTCAAGTCTACCATACTGTCCGGACCTAATTAACTCGTAAGCGTTCGACGTTCCGTCGTAACCCTTGATGTTTGACTTTACGGTTTGTATGCCAGATCTTGTCCACTCTGGGCCGTGAAGCCTAGACGAGTCCATAAGTAGGTTGGTTTCACCCGCAGTAGGAATAAACTCTGTTGAGTCTAAACCATACTCTACTTGCATGTCCATGACGTATATGGATCCAGCTACCTCTACGTGGTTTGTGTTATCGGCGTTACGGCCGCGTGGCTGGAACCTGAATGAGTTGTTGAAGACGTTAGGGTCATAAAGCCCACTGTAAACCGTTCCATAACCTGTAGCCGTGCATCTGTACCAACCGTTGCCGACGTCTTCTATTTTACCAAACGTTTTCCACCCAGCGTTGCCGTTGTTACCTCCAACAAGTGAAGTCCAGTCACCGCCGAAAATACTACCGTTCTCTAGATCGAATGCGATAGCAAACGCTGGAGAGTATATGAGCAAAACAGGTGCTGTACCCATTTTTGCGTACATAGACCACGAGAACATATTGGTGCCCTCGATAACTCTACCGTGACCCACATACGAGTTAATGGTAGGGTCTGTCTTGTTTAACAACCAAGCCCTATTGCTACCGTCGTAGCCTTCGTAGCCTGTAGTTGGAGTATCGTAGTAGGAGGGGTTAGGAGCCCAAAGATCTACTCTATTAGACCATTGAACCAAGTTGCGTTTTTGAGTGTCTATGATATTACTATCGATCACTCTACTTACTGAAGTGTCTATACCTCTGTTTAGCTTAAAGTCCTCCGGTTTAGAGATAACCTCTTGACAAGTAACGTTGTCAATAGAACCAACAAAGTCCGAGTTAGCTACAACCTGAAAACCATAGAAAGTAGAGTCTGTCTGAACAAACAAGTATTCTACATATGTACCGTTACGGTCTTTGTCTGTAGATCTAGATCCGTTAGCTGTGGTAGCGTTGTTACCAACCTTGATAGCAGCTGTACCAGCGGTTCTATCCAATACATCGAACTGAAGCTTGTACATACGACCTGGCTTCAAAAAGTTCGTAGCAGAGTTCCAGACACTTATGCTAGCCGTCTGCGCGCCTGTAGCAGTGGCCTTACCACCAGCTACAGTAAATCCAAATTCACCATTGTCTGGGTCATGGCTCACGCTCCAGACAGATGGATCATCAAAACCGCTATCGATAACAAGGTTTTCACCGAGCTTCTCGACAGCGGGTTTTGCATTGTATATCTTACCATTCTTGCCTGCCTCCGCGCCGGGAAGCAGGACAAGAGTGGCTTCGTCGTATAAACTCATACTTACCCTCTGTAAGCGAGAATAGTTCCGTAAGCTAAGTCCACGCTGGTGAACGGCCCGTAGATCGTCACTCCTTGAGGGATTACAACTCCTGTCAAGGCGTCACCCTCCGCAACGGTGACGGTTATTGATGCCTCAACCAGAGCTTGGATGGCTACAAAATCGCCCTCGAGGTTTGCTGCGTTTCCAGTTAAGTAGTCAAAACCGTTCTGTCCGAACGCTGCCCGTTGGTAGTTACCCGGGACGTTTAAGTTTGATTTAGCCATTTGTATCTTAGTTTAGTCTTTGTTCTAATTGTTTGAGGACCTCCATGCCCTCGTCAGTTTTAAACCACTTTGCAAGAGCGGTGTATGGATGCGCATCGAACGGTACTGTCATAAGTGTACGTCCTGTAGATGCCCATGAGAAGTAGCGGTTATCCGCACTGAGCTCAATGATTCTAGCTTCAGTCGCTTTAATCGCCGTGTTGCGAAGCTGTATGTTTTCGTCTTGAGCTAACTCAATGAACAGTGATGGGTTGTTTCTAGCAAACACAAGCAGATCGCGCTTAAGTTCTTTAGTACTCATCTTGTTCACTGCGCTGCCAACCTCTGCTCTCATAACAGCTTCAGCTGTATCAATGTCCAAGGAGTTGGCTATATTCATAGCCTCAAGTTGAGTTTCAATTGTATCAACCTCGACTGTAGCTATAGCTCCTGGATCGTGTTCTTTGTAAACTGTATCTTTATACGGGTGGTATATAGATAAAAGCTTCTGCAAGGTTTGCAAGTTTTTTGGCACGAATAAAGAGCCATTCCTAAACACTACGTGAGCCATTTGTTTTTGACCCTCCATTTCATCAATGAATACCGTTCGCTGGTTTCTAGTGTAAAGAAGCTCTCTCTCGTAACCAAGGTTTTCGTCGAAGTAAAACAGATTAGAACACTTAAGCCTAAACGTGAGAGGTTCTCTACCATTTGTAAGGTAGTACATCCTATCTTTAATCTCCCAAGTTTTAGACTTTGGCTCTTCAATAATTTCTGGCGCAGTATTAATTAACTGCTCTTCGATCTTAGGCTCAACCTGTTTTTTAGGCGCGGCCTTACGCGTTGTTTTACGCGTTGTAGTTTTAGTTTCAGACATGATAAAATAAAATTGTATAAAATAAAACAAGGCAGGGACCGAAGTCCCCGCCGAGTTTCATAAGGTTATTATCCCTGCAACAACATGAAGTTGTTAGCGCCCTGCACAACCAAGCAGCGCTCAGTCAAGAAGTGCATCTCCATAGCATCGAGGTCAGAAGTAGCTGCTCCAACAGAACCAGTGGTCCATGTCTTAAAGCGGCGATCTTCCATCTGTGAAGCTCTGTAGCGAACGTGCAAGAATGGACGACGCAAGTTGCGGCCCAAGCTCTGATCGTACACGGATGAAGTACCAGCTGGCACAAACACACCTCCGATCTTACCAGCAGGTGCACCAGCGGCTGAAGTAACATCAGTCACGTCAATAGCTCCACCGCGACCAGTCACGTCGTTCAAGTATTTCCAATCAGTCTTGTAGAAGTCGTAAGAACCTCTGCGGAAACCGGAGAAACCTAAGTTCAACGCCATGTCAGCATCGTTGTCAAAGACACCGTATGAAGTTCCGCCTGAACCGTATGAGTTCAAACCAGCGAGCATATCGTCGATGGCGAGGTTTTCGGCGCGGTTCAAGAACATCATGTATTCTTCAATAGCACCTTGCTTGTCAAACTCCTTGATGGTATCATCAAAGTGATCAAGGTCACCGCCGCCTGCGAAGTTCACGTTACCGCGATCTTGAATTGCAGCGAAGAGACCTTCAGTACCTTCCAAGCCAGCGGTTGCAGCTGCAGAACCTGTCGCTGCTTTTTCAGCCTCAACCAAGGTCATCTCGCAGTAATCAGTGAAACGAGCGCGAGTATCGCCAGCCGCCTTCAAGTACCACAAGTAACCGTTCTGTCCTTCTTCACCAGACACCTCAACCCAGCCGATCTGAGAAGCATCAGAACCAGACACTTCGTACAGGTCCTTCATGATGATAGGCTTGTTTGTCAAGGTGTTGAACTGCGGTTCGTTGGCTTGCGCGCGGCCATTGGTACCTTTACCGAACTCAGAGCCAAACACAAACAACTGAACATCTGTTGTCGCAGCCGATGGAGAACCGAGTGCTCCGTGCAAGTCAGCGTTACCGTACGCCTTGATAGTAACATTACCGCTGTCTGAGGCGATGCCTGAAACGTAACCTTTAGACGTGGCAGTAGACGTAGTAACAACCACTAAGTCGCCGACGCGCACACCGTGGCCTCCAGTCGCAGGCTCAGTGTTGCCGTCCATATCAGTCGTTAAAGCAACAACTTCACCACCATCAGTGCTTGCAATTGTGCCTTTGTAAGCGAGGTGCAAGCGACCCTGCTCAGACCACACGACCTGA
>FUIF01009802.1_pt1 | contig 10471 bp, 13 predicted proteins | sample 1003461 | NCBI WGS metagenome assembly FUIF01 (sample SAMEA80401918, study PRJEB19352) | marine metagenome
GCCAACCCAACGATCAGCGCCTTGGGCAGGTCGAACAGGATCGCGCCGATGAGAAGGACAGCGCCCTCAAGCAAGCCCGCGATGATGTCGGGCAGCGACGTCACCAGCCCGATGATCAACTCTGGGACAAGGGTGCCAACCAACTCTGGAAGGAATGTAGACAGCAATTTGGGCAACTCCTGAACGCCGGCAAGGACCGCCTCGAGGAACGCCTCCGCCTGGTCTGCCATTGCCTCTGCGCCAGTCTCACCCAACTGCGCGAGCAACTGCACGCCCTGGACAACGCCGCCGCCAGCAAGACCCGCAGCGCCCGCAATGGCTCCGCCGGCCCGGCCCTCCATTCTGCCCTGAATGCCTGGCGCAATCTTGAGCAGCGCGCTGCCGATCTGCTCCTGGAAACCCGACAGCATGCCGCCGATGTCTCCAGAGATCAGCGCACCCAGCGAGTCAAACGTCCGCTCCTGGTTGGCGAGGACCTCGTCATGGCGGGCCCACTCGTCGTCGACCAGTTCCTGTAGCATCGACTCCAACTCGTCAGTCTCAAACAAGGGCATGCCGCCCAAGACCTCCGCGCCGGTCTGGAATACGATCGCGTCGATCATCGCATCGGTGATCCCGTCAGACGGGCCGCCAGCCGCCACCGCCGCAGCAGCAGTCGCAGCGGTTGTAGCGCCGCCGCCGGTCCTCGTTTGTCCCGCGGTCGCGCGGGCTATGCTTCGGGTGCCCTTCTGGAAGGTCTCCATGGCGCGGAACGCGGTTGTGATTGCCTCGGCTGGCTTGCTGAACGGGTCGAATTTCCCGCCCTCCATGAACATGTCCTCGAGCATGGTGGCCGTGAGATCCTTGGCTCGGCTGAACTGGCCGGCAAACACTGAGGCCATGATCTCTGCGACCTGCCCGAGGCCCGACACGGCGGCACCAATGAACGACGCAAACAGGTTCGACAGGAACACGATCCCAGCGCTCAGGTCGTCGAGGATGCTGCCCAGCCCACCGCGCCCGAACGCGCCAGACATCCGATCCGCTGCTCCCTCCGCAACCATGCCCAGGCTGGCGATTGATCGCTGCCAGTCTGCCGCAGCCGTTGCGCCCGCTGGGCCCATGTCAACCCCAAAGGACCTGGCCTGCTCTACAAAATGATCGAGGCTCGACGGGTCGCCCAAGGCCTGCAAGAGCTTCGAGCCGCTTGCGCCGAACAGCGAGGTAGCCGCTGCGGCCCGCTCGGTGGATGTCTCCATCTCCGATATGCTGCCCAGCACCTGACGCAGCACAACGTCGGCGTTCGGCAGTTCATCCGACCACCCCTCCGTCGAGATCCCCAGGTCCTCGAAGCCTTCGACGGCTGTGGCCAGCCCGCGGCTCGCGTCGCTCATCAGCTTAGGCACGTTCGCCAGCGTCTTGCTCAGGTTGCCGAACTGTAGGCCCGAGCCCTCTGCCGCCAGGCGCAGCCCGCCCAGCGTGTCTGCCGCTACGCCCGTCCGGGTGCTCATGTCGAGCAACTCATTCTTGCTGTCGGCCAGGCCCTGTGTGACGGCCTTCACGGCGCGGAACGCCGCCTGAGCAGCTACCGCATAGACCGCCATTTTCGAGGCAAGCGCGGTCCAGTTCCGCGCCGATGACTTGGCTTGCCGGCCCGCCTTGTCGGCTGCTCCTCCCGCCTTCTTCAGGGCGGGGCTGGCCTGGTCTTTGAGACGCAGGGTTTGGACGATGACATCACTGGCCACGACTCACCCCCTCAGCATCACAACGGGAAACACCATCCCGCCCTGCTGGTTGATCCGCTCTTGGAGTTGCGCCGCCGTGGCGTCTGCCTGGCGGTAGCATTCGACCGCGAGGCCCAACTGCCACGCGTCAAGCTCGAGAACCTCGTGAGGCAGAATCCCATATCGCCTGGCGATCGCGTCAATCACCAGCAACTGCTCGGGGGCCTGTGCGAAAGCTTGCGAGCCTCTCGCCCGCTTCCCCCTCGTCTGTCGACAGCTTCATCACCTCGGCGAAGATGCCCTCAGTGACGGTTGGAGGCAGGTCGCCCACGTAGAGTTTGCCCTTGTCGGGGTTGGCCTTGCCCGCGGTGGGCACCAGCGTGACGTCTTCCCACGTCTCACCGTCTCCCACAGCGAGCAGCCCTGCGCAGACCACAGCCTCTTGATACCCTGCGATCTGCTTGGCCTGATCGGGCGTCATCCGACGAAGAGCCCCTTCCAGGTCCGCCTCGGTGGTGTCTGTTGCCGCACTCGCGCGGGCCATCTGCAACGCAGCAACCCCAACCTCGGCGAGGTCTGCCGACCGAACTTTTCGGCACCGCCAGAACATCCCAGCCAACTCGATCTCGGATGTGCTCGACTGCGCGATTGCGTGGAGGATCGCTCCCATGACTGCTCCCTTTAGTTGGCGGTGGCGCTGCTGCTGGCGTTGGTGACCACGACCTTTAAGCCCTCGTCGGTGCCGTCTGATTGGCCCACAAGGGTTGCGCTCTGGCTGATCACGCCGGCGGCGCTCACAGGGTCGGTAACGGTACTCAGGTAGGCGTTCTGGACCGTGAAGGCTGTCGACGCCGCCCCGCTCGAGAACGTGATCACCGCGTCGCCCTCTGTGTCGTTTAGTTGGTCGGTTATCAGTTGGTCGTCGACCTCAAGCGTGACGCTCATCTCGACGCTTTGGAAGTCGTTGATCAGCGGCTGGGCTGTCACGGTTGCACCGAGCAATTGGCGGCGTGCAAGGGCATTGCTGATCGTGACGCTCATGCTCGAGAGCGTGAACGTGTTCCCGCCCCACGCCAGCGTCCCGCATTGGCTGTGGAGGATCGGCAGGTCTGTCGTCGACACCGTGGGCGATGCAAGCGTGGTTCGAGCCGTTCCGGTCTTGCCGATCAAGCTGCATGACAGGGTCATCACGCCGCCAGCGCTCACATCGAACGTGGCAGACTCAAACCGGCACCCGTCGAACCGCTCAGAGGTTCCCGTGCCTCGGTTGATCTCGATGGTGTGGCCGGCAACCAGCGCGCCCACTTTGTACGTGTGCACGTATGGCCCGCTCCCCGTCGACGCGGCGCCGCCGAGGATGCCTTTGAGCAGCATCCCCATTGACTGATGGCTCGCCTCCACAACGATGTCGCCGCCCACGACTGTCTCGCTGGTGAAGTGGGTCCGACGCATGGCGCCCAACGTGCCCACCCGCAGCGTGGGGCGCGGTACCTTGGTTAGACTTCGTTGCATAGATGTAGAGATCAACGGCAGCCAGTTGGGACCGGACGACAGCCCGTGCCCCAAGTCGCTCTCTGCGCCGATGCCGACAACTGCGCCGCGTCCTGAATAAAGTGTAGCCATGATGAGTCTCCTTAGGTCCTATTCTGACACATCGCGAACCTGAAGCAGGGCGCGAGGATTGAAGGTTCTGCCGTCCGCGGTTTTCACCGTTAGGGTCAGCGTATAGTCGGTGCCCGATGTGCCGGCCTTGACCCTGGTGGCAACCCAGGCGGGGTGCGCGAACCGGGTGGCCGCTTCGTCCATCATCGAGGTATGGGTTGACAGCCCGCCGCCGGTTCCGGTGGTGACTGCGAACTGCACATAGTCGATCTCATCGAGCAGCTTTGACGCGTTGTGGGCTCGGGCGCGCAACGCCATCACTGGCCGCAGATCCCACCACACGTCGATCTCCGCGGCGCTGGCCTTGGCGACCCGCTGGCGTGGCTTGGTGTCTCCGGGTCGTTCTGCCCCGGCCCGAATCGCGGGCGGCGCTGGCGTGCCCGTGATCACCGATCCGGTCTTGGCGCTGCTGATCGTCACCGATGTCGAGGCGGCTGCCGCGGCAGCGTTGCCCCAGTACAGCCAGAGCATCGTCGTCGCGTCAGAACTGTTGGCGGTCACCCCATCGACCTGAAGCGTGACCACCTTGGTCGAGTAGTTGAGGCCACTCAGGGCATACGAGGCGACGGTGTGGCCATCCGCCAGCGTGATCCGCACGTCGTCCAGGTCGCTCTGCACGTTGTCCCAGAACAGGCCATAGGCCTTGGGCATCACTGCCTCGACGTCGATGGTCGAGGCTCCCCCGTTGTTGTTGACCGCGATGGGTGCGCGAAACTGCCAGGATGCGTGGTACCAACTCATGAGCCCGTCCTCATCGACCAGTTGACCGTGACGACAACCTCAACGGCACCGAGCCGCTCAAGGTCCCACTCGGCCCCATCGAACGCGCGGGCGCTGGCCACGATGATGTCCCGCACCTCACCGCCGAGCGTGCGATCAGACTCGAGCGATCTACAGATGTCGTTGAGCAGATCCGCAGCGGCCAGAAGGCGCGCGCCGTTGCTGTCATCTGCGGCGCCCACGTATCCGATGATCGAGACGTTGCTAACCCGCTCGAAATAGCCCAACCGCGCGCCGTGTGAGGCGCTCCAGGCGACGTCGAATATGTTGACCCTGGGCACCCTCGCAGGATCGACCTCAGCGCCGTACACGACGCGATCCCCATCCGAGAGGTTGTGGGTGTAGACACCCGACCCGTTGGCCGTTTCGAGTGCGGTCTTGATCGCCGCGAGAACGTCGCGCAATTCTGACGCCACATCACACCCCCACCAGGGTGAGCTTGAAGGCCTTGCGGACCTCGGCGGGCATCTTCTTTGCTGCCGTCCTCATGGCGTCGCGCAGATACCACTTGGGCTTGATCTTGACCTGGCGCCGCAGCAGATACCAGGGCTCGCCGGTGTCCCTGTTGACCAACATGTATTGCCCACCGCCGGTGATGGCCAGGGTGAGGTTTGGCGCGTCGCGGGCGCTGCTGTATCTGGAGTTGCCAGCAGGCGTCTTGGCGGGCCCGAGCGGGATGGTGAGAAAGGTTGCGCGCGTGGGCTTCACGGTTCCGCCCTTCTCTTGGATGCGGGCGTAGCGCACCTGCCCGTCCGCAGTTGCGCCGCCGGCCATCAGCCGCACGTCGAGGCCCGTGTTGGTGCTCCTTACCTCGCTTCGTATGGATGACCACAGCCGGCCAGATCGGACCTTCATACGGCGCCGAACGTTGTGCTGGGCAGCGCCCACCGCGCGTTGCGACACGTTGCCAGCCTCGCGGTACAGGATCCGCCGAAGCTCGCCACCGCCCGCCTTGGCCATCCGGGCCGCATATTGGTCGATGGTCTCAGCCAAAGCACACCTCGGCGAGGCGATAGGGGGCGAGAAGTTGGGCCACCTGCGCGGGGATCGTCTCCTCGAGGAGCGACACGCTACCGCCCTCTTGGCTCACACTCTTCTTGCCCGCCTGGCGTCGTAGTCGCCACCAGTGCGAGACCATGCCGAGCGCGGCCTGCTTCATGTCGGCGGGCACGGTGGCGAAGCCCGCCACATAGACGATCTTTATCGCCCTGTATCCGGTGTCCCACGCGCCTTGCGTGCTGTCGTTGTCGAGGATGACCAGGCTGCGGTAGCTGTCAAGGGTGTAGTCGCCAGACGCTACCAGCACATCGCTCCCATACTCCCGCAGCGGGTCGCTGTGTACGCTGGTGACAGACACCAACGGGCCCACCGGGAGCACCAACTCGGCGCCGCCGGGACCGTCAAGGATCATCGTGTAGGTCACATCCTCGAACGTGGCCACACCACCAGCCGCAGCCGGCGGGTAGCCGCACCAGGCCGCCAGGAACGCATCGGCTCTGGCGATCAAGGTGTCGAGGTTGGTGTCTTCGCCGGTGCTCGTGAGGGCCGGTATGGCCAGCCGGGCCTCCGCCGCTGTCACGAGCGCCATTGCGTTATCCCTTCTTGGTTGCCTTTACTGCCTTGGTCACCTTGGGCGAGGCCTTCCCGGTCACGGTAAACGCGCCCGGGAAGCATTCGGTAAGATGGGCCACAGCCTCGGGGCCGCACTCGCGTGTCTCGCCCTTGTTCCATGGCTCCAGCAACTCGGGATATCCCGAGGCGCTGTAGTAGTCGCTGTGGGGGAACCCCAGAAACTTAACCTTGGCCATGCGTCACCCCTACGAGATGCTGAGATTGAAGGACCAATGCACGTTTTTCTTGGTTGACGAGTCAACAGTGTAGAAGGTTTTACGCATGGTCGAGACCACGTTGATGCACCCTCGCGTGATGTCCTTGTCCAACTCAACGGTCGCACCCTTGAGCGAGCCCACCCGGAAGCGGTCACGGTTCAGGATGAGCATGCCGGTCGTTGCGCCACTGCCGGTGTACAGACCGGTCGCGGCCAGGTCGGCGCCAACAAACTCGCTCATGACCACAGGAACCCCTGCGAGGCTGGCAAGCTGTCCCGTAAGCACGGTGGCCTGCGGACCAAACTTTTCGGCGGTTACCACCTGTGTAAACTCCATCATCTTGGCCGTCAGATATTCCGGACTGACGATACAAATTAGGCTACCGGCCACACCGTGGGGCGAGTCCAACTTGGCCCGCGCGGTCATGAAACCAGCGAACGTCTGGGCAGCGTTTTTGATCAGTCGTCGAGCTTACGTCCGTGCTTCGCGCGCGCAGGCCGGTAAAGGTTCTCCGGTGATCCGCAGCGCCGCCAGTTGTTCCACCCCATCGGCTTCGGATGTTCCACTCTCGCGTTCCCGCAGTTGATAGATCCTGGTGGGATGCGGTTGCATCAGAGTTGATTATGGCGTCCTCGAAGCCATCGACCATCGCGCTCACTGCCTCCTGGCGGACAGTCTCCATGGCGTTGATGACGCTGTCCTCGGATCCGTCTTCGTCAAGCTGCGAGGAGACGGCGAAGCTGTGAGCGGTGATAGACCGCTGGGCAGCCGTCATCGACGAGCGGGTAAAAATTGTCGGGTCGTCCGTGGTCGGCACGGAGCGGATGTAGGGGGTCAGGCCCAAGGACAGGAACGGCAACCGCTCCTCCTTACCTGCCATCTGGTACGTGTTGAACAGGGCCTCGACGCGGCGCTCTGCTTGAAGCTCTCGCTCCATGACGGGAAGCACGATGTCGGGAACCCAGGCGCCACCAAGGGCGGCGGTCCCGTCGGAGAAGATCCGGCGGATGCCAACGGGGGCGACCCGCATGTGGTCAGCGATCTGCGCGTCGGTGATCGTGGTGTCGCCCGACTTGGTTAGTGTCTTGACCCAGGAGCGCTGCTCGACCAGGGTTTGTAGCTCACTCTGCCACTCGCATCGTGGAGCATCGTCCAAGAGGCCTTTGCGGGTCACGCCATTGCGGTCCGTCTTGGTGACGGCGCGGATGGTGTCTCCCTCGATGTAGCGCTCAACGGAACGCTCGCCCTCAGAGATGGTGACCGGGGCCGCCTTCTGCTGCTCATGAAGCGCCTGGTTGGCCGCCTTCAGATCAGCGAGCTTGGCGTCCATGTTCTCTCTGGTGTCGTCACCGCGTGCTGCCAGTTCTTGCTGACGCTCGCGGATGTCGTGTAAGGCTTTGCGGACATCGTCGGGGGTGTTGATCTCGTTGGACACGGTGTCTCCTCCTTGGAGTATTTGCAGTTCTATAAGAATTTGTATCTGACTGTCAAGCGGTCCACCACTTGACCAACTGGTCAGTGGTTGGCGCGTGGGGGCTGAGAATGAGCACCGACTCGACAGCCTGACGGGCCTCGGTGTCGGTGTTCAACAATCGTATTAGTTCGGCGCGGATGGACACCCGCTCGGGGCTGGGCTCGCCATCGCCCAAGACGCGCTCGATGGCGTCGGCTGCCAATCGGTCGGCGGCAAGCAGCGCCATCAGATCCTCACGGACCGATGCGCGCACCCTGTCTTCCACCATCCGCGCGATCTCGTCGGGCTGGAAGTTGGGGGCAGGTAGGCCCTTCACGGCCAGCGCCTCAGGGTTGGCTGGGATGCCCACCGCGCTGATCTCGAGCAGTTCGTTATTCTGGTACACGTTGCCCATCGACTTCGAATGCCATGCGTGGTCTTCGGGCAGGTTGCGCCGCGGGGTGGTGTCGCCGGGGTTGAATCCCACCGATACGCCAGAGAGGAACCCGTCGCGGTACTGGCGTGCGACCAACTGGCCCAGCGGGTTGTCGGGGCTGTCGTCCCACCTGATGCGGGCCATGAGCCGGCCCTCCCGGACCTTGACGTTGGCGATCTTGCCAACCGGCGGGGTGTCGTAGCGATGGCCCCAGAACACCACGGGGTTCTGACGAATGCGCCCGAGCTTCCACGGAGGTGCGACTACGTCGCCGTAGCGGTCCTCGATGGTGGTTGACGCGATCACCTCGGTGACGTTGCCGTCAGTCGCGGCGCGCAGGTGTAGCGAGCGCCGCGCGTCGGGGGATGTCCTCGCCGTCGGTGTCTGCCTCGGCGTCGGTGTCTGCCTCGGCGTCGGTTTCGGCTTCGGGCTCGTCGCCCATCCACATCTCAATCTGGTCGCTCATGTCAATCCTCCACAACGGGCGCAACCGCGCACCTGCAATTGATGTCCAAGGATGCCTCGCCGAAGTCGCCCGGGCCTTGTGCCTCGTAGCCGTTGACCACGAAGGCCTCGCCCTGCTCTATTGGGCTGCCGGCCCCAAGCTCGATGTGCTCGTCTCGTGCCTCATCGTCGGCGGTGAGCCACTCCTTCTTGACCTTGATCCCGAAGGTATCCTGTGCCTCCTCCATCGCCTGGACCGCGCCAGCGTTGACCGCCCGCGTTGTCTCGGTGCGAGCCACCATCAGCGCACGCGCCGGGGTGAATGCGGGCAGGTTCTGCATTGCCGCCTGCATGTCGTTGACGCTCATGCCCGAGGCGAGCCCGTCGTTGATCGCCTTCTTCACTTTCACCATGGTGGTCTTGGTGACGAAGCTGGCCATCTCCTGAACCTTGGCAGTCTCGGCGGGCACGTTGGGTGCGAACACCAGATCGCCCACAGCCATCTCTGCGGCAGCCGAGGCGAACGCCAGCGCAACCGCCTCGGACAATTGGGGACCGGCCAGCGCAGCTAACTCTGCCTGCTCGCCCGCGCTGTCGAGGATGGCGTCGAGGTCCGCTTGGCTGATGGCGCGGGTAAGCCCACCCGGGGCGGCACGCTGGCCCAACACCTCGGCAAGGCGATCGGCGATACGGTCGGCGGCGTCTCTGAAGTAGCCGGCGACGGCGAGAGTTAGGCCGCGCTCAGCGGGCCCATGGACCGAGTCGATCCAGGCTCGCCACACGGTGGAGCGATCCTCCGCAGTGCGCGGCGCTGCCGCCAATCGAAGATCGCGCTGCATCCAGTCGGACAGACCTTCCTGCTCGGCTGGGGGCGTCGGAGTAGGGACGGGCGCAGCGGACGCGCTCCGGGTGGGCAAGTCTGGGAAGCCCTCGAACGCGGCAGCGTCGGCCAACGGTACGCCCATCAGCCACCACTGCTGCACGCGGTTGACCCGCTCGGTGCGGTCGGGCTGAAGCGCAGCCACAGCCGCGAAGTCGTGCCTGATGCGCACGCTGGGATCGAACATCTGCGCCAGGCGGGTAAGCTCTGCGTCAATGAGCGATGCCTCGGCGTGCAGGCTCTGCCAGTAGATGAGGCTCTGCTGCTGGGCTGTGGCGTAGTTGGCCGTGGGCAGGCCCACCCGCGTAGGAGGAACGCCCGACGCGGCAAGCACAGCGTCACGCACCATCACCCGAAGGTTCTGGTATTCCATGTCGCGCGGGCTCCAACTCAGCGCCTTGTAGTCCGCGGTCCCCGCCAGGATCAGAGAGCCGCCGTCGGTCAACAGCTTGTCGACCCTCTTGCGGATCAGTTCGACTTGTTTGGCTGACCAGATGTCCCCGTCATTCTTGGGGCTGATGATGGAGTCTGGCCGGCCCTTGGTGACCGCATTGGCCGCGCTCTTCTGTGCCGCCAGGTCAGTCGTTAGGTCGTTGTGTAGAGCTCTAATCAGACCCTGACCCCACAGCCCCTCGGGCCCGTCTTCCCACGATGGCTGGCGGATGTGCAGCACCCGCTCCCACGGGTAGCGCACCGACGATCCCATTTGGTCGTACTCGTACTGATCGGGCTGCCCGTCGGGCGTTGGGATGATGCGCACCCGCTGTGGGTGTAGCCGGATGAGCGAGGTGGGCTCACGCGGGCCAAGGACCAACAGGTAGGCGTTGCCGCACAACTCCAGATCGACCATCAACTGACGGCGCATCTGGATCGGCGTGGTCCGCGACGCGGGCTTGGCCAGCAGGTCAAGGATGGGGTGAGAGTCCAGCGCCTCGGCGTCTGCACCGTCGCCACGCACCGCAAGCAGCGGCAGGCCAGAGATGTCGGAAGCCTTGGCGCGCACGCAGGCCAGCACCCACGGGAAAGCAGCCATGGCTGACATCGCCGAGGACGCCGCATAGCCCGCTGGGGTAGCGCCGCCTCTGGCGTAGTCGGCCCCCGCCTCGTGCGTCTCTGGCTCCTCTACAAGAACGCCGAACGCGCGCAGGGTTCGAGCCCACCAGGTGGGGCGGATCGTTAGCGAGTCTCCCATCGGTCGAGCCTATCCCGAAAGTGCAAATTCTCCAAGCGTGCGCTATGGTAGGAGGGCTCACCAGAGCATCAGCATACAGTCGCCCCCATCAC
>FUIF01018002.1_pt1 | contig 10451 bp, 11 predicted proteins | sample 1003461 | NCBI WGS metagenome assembly FUIF01 (sample SAMEA80401918, study PRJEB19352) | marine metagenome
GACCGGTACGAGCTTCGAGCTGCTTCCTCGTGGCCTCGAGTTCGAGCAAGGACTGGTCCCGCTGAAGCTCCAGGATCCTTTGCTCCAGAGGTGCCGCCGCCTCGTCGCGGCCCGCTCTCGCAAGGTCAGCAACTGCCGACGCCCCACGCTGGCCCGCGAGACTGAACACATCGGCAGCTTCGAGCACGCGATCCCACAGGCCGGGGGTCTCAGCCTCGAGCTTCTTCTGATCCAGATCGTGAGTCCGCTGGAACCGCGACTCCTCGAGCGCCATCGCATCGAGGTTCGCTTCGAGCTGTTGACGACGAAGGTCCGCGATCTCCCGGTCCAGGGCGAGACCCGGCTCCGCCCGCTCCATCGCGAGCTGGTTCTCCAGGCCCAGCATCTCCTTCTGGAACTTCTCGTTCGCAGCGGCCCGCTGCTGAGCGTACGTGTTCTGGAGGTACGGGCCGAGCACGGCCTGACCGAGCTCCGGAGTGCGGACCAGGACACCGCTCAGACCTTCCGGGAGGTTGGGGTGCATCTTCGAGAGCAGCCCCCGAGCTGATGCTCGCGATACTTGTTCAGCCCGTAATTCCACAGGCCCGACAGGGCGGCGGTCCCCAAGGCACCGACGGCCTGGGCGCGCTCGCGCTCTCCGAGGCGCTCTTCGTATTCCTTGCGTCGGTCCTTCAGGCTGTCCGGCATGGCGTCCTCAGCTTACGTCACCAGAGGTGGGCGCGTCACTCGTCCTCGGGGTTCGTCTTCATCCGCTCGGCCACCGCCGCGCGGTGCGCCTCGTTCGTGTCGCTACTGCCGTTCTCGTACCAGCTCACGACCTTGATCGTGTCGCCGCTCGAAACCCAGGTCGTCACGTAGGGGTCGGCCTCGGTTCCCGAACCGGTCGTCGTCGCCATCTCACCGCTCCTTCCGCCGCGCGACCGCAGCCTCATGCTCCACCAACCACCGCTCGATCGACCAGCCCGGCTTGCGCCGTGTCTCGACCACGATGGTCTGACCTGTTGCTTCGTCGACCCACGAGTTCGACGTTGTCTGGTGAATTTGCCCCGTCAGATCGTCTCGCAGTTCCTCGGTCGCACGCCACGAGAGCGCACAGACCAACAGAACCGCGAGCAACAGTCCCCCGATTGCGCGCATGGTGTGTCCCCTTCGGCATCATCCGCCCCCTCCTCCCACCTTCCGCTCGACGTCGCGCAGGCGATCTTCGATCGTTCGCTGGCGGTCGAGGATCATGTCCTGTTTGTCCTTGGTCGCGACATTCGCCAGCGCGGTCTCGATCGCGCGCCGGAACTCGTCGAACACCTCCTTCGAGACTGCCCCCGGGTGAATCGGTGCCGTTTCGTGCTTCTCCAGCATCCGGATTGCCCGAGCCTCGGCCGCGTCGGTGTACTTGCGCGCGTCTCTGGCCACGTCCTTCACGGTGAGGTATTGGCCGCCCCCGATGACCGCCGCCAGAACGCTCCCAAGCGCAATGATCTGTCGGAACGAAGGGGGCGGTTTTTCGGCTGCCAGAGTCACGGAGAACTCCCCGGGCCGATCTGGTTCAGTCGCTTCTCGCGTGTCGAGTTCCGCCAAAGGTTCAGGAGCAGCCCCATCAGGCCGGCGATGGCTGCCATCGGCCCGCCGTCCCCGAGGATGTCGAAGCCCTTGTCAATGGCCTCCTCGGTGCGCTCGCTCACACGGCGCTGTACATCCGCGAGCGTCTCCGCCACCCCCGCCACCGCCTCGTTCGTCTCGCCGACCGCCTCCTCGAGATCCTCGGGCGTGGCGTCGAAGTCGTTCAGCACGGCCTCGGTTGCTTCGACACTCACAGCCAGATCCTCCAAGGAAGAGCTGATCTCGTGGAGGTCGGAGGCCGTGACGCACCCGCTCGTGGACAGTGCAAGGAGGAGCAAGAGACGCATCACAGGCCTCCGAGGATGTCTCCGAAACCACCGCCCAGGAGGCCGCCGCTCTCCGCCGGGATCGGCGGGAACAAACTCTCCTGCGCGATCTGCGCGTAGAGGTCGTCGTAGTACGGCTGGCCCGCACCGATCACGTACTGGTTGCGCGAGTTCAGCAGGCTGGCGAGCTGCTGCCCGATCTGTGCCAGGGCCGACATCCCGGTCGCCTCGGCCTGCATCTCGAGCATCGGCCGCGCGGAACCGAGGTTCGCCTGGAACGACATGGCCGCATCGAGCGGCGTCGTCGTCCCGCCCCCGAACGCACGCGCCGCGCGCTCCCGCCCGACCTGCTGCGCCTCACCCACGCCCGCCGCCTGGGACGCGAGCGACTGGTTCAGCATGATCTGCCCGATGTTCTGGGGGCCGTAGCCGGCGTAGTCCTTGAGCTGCCCCATCACGGGGCCGAGGGTCTTCTTGTGCTTCTTGGCCGCCTTCATCGGGTTGCCGAAGCTGCTCATGTACTTGTCGAGGCTGTCGTCGTACCCCATGGCGCTCCTCAGCTCGTGAAGATGATCGGCACGTCGTCGACCGTCTTCACTGTATCAAGCTCGACCTTCACGGCCGCCGGCTCTTCCTCGGTTCCCTGCTCGAGCCCCTCCCGCTGCACCTGGGACACGGTCCCACCAGCCGGAGTCAGGGCGTAGATCTTCACCCGGAACGTCGCGCCCTTCGGGGCGTTCGTCGCCACGTAGATCCGGGAGGCGTCTCCAAGCGTGGACCGAGAGCGATACACCACCCACGGCCCCGGGCCGAGAGCGTGGTCACCATGCGGTCCGGGACCACGCCGAGCGTGTGCGGCACCTCCACCTCGACGAGGTGGCCCTCGGACTTCACGGTCACCTCGTCGTACTTGTCGGTGCCGGCCCGGGTGAGCTCGCGGATCTGCTTCCAGACCTCGCCCATCTGCTCGCGCAGGTAGCGCACGACCTCCGCGAGGGCGCGAGGAGCGTCGACCTGCCCCTCGAAGTCCTCGTGGTCCTCGACCCGGGGCGGGACCCGGGACGGCCTCTCCGTCGTGCGGATCACGAGGTCGCTCCCGTCTGACCCCGGTCGGCCGGCTCCGCCTCGAGCAGGAAGCGGTTGATCTCGAACGGCTCGGCCACACCCTGGGACTTCACGGTCAGCCGAACCCGACGCCCCCGCATCGGAGAGTAGAACCAGCGCGTCTTGTCCTGGTTCGAGATCGTCTCCGTGGCCTCGGTGTCGTCGGACTCCTGGCCCTCGACCGCGAGGTAGCTGACCTTCAGGCTGTCGGTCGTCGAGGTCGAAGGCGCCGTCATCTCGAGGAAGATCTTCAGCAGGTGCGCGACCACCATCCCACCGAACATCGGGATCTCGCCGCTGATCCACTCGGCCTCGATCGAACCGACCAGGACCGTGTCCGCCGTGTTCGGGAAGAACGAGTACTCCCGGTCGACGATCTGGCGCGCGGAGCCTTGCGAGATGCTGAGTCGGGTTTCGCGCGTGCCGTCGTCCGCGTCCACGACCGTGATCGGGAGCCCGGCGTAGTTATCGGGGTAGTCCGCGTCGGACGCCGTGATGAACACGTGCGCCTTGTTGGTCGACGTGTTCGTGGGGCTGGTGTCTTCCGTCAAGTCCCCGTCGGTCGCGAAGCTCGGGTAGTCACCCATGACCGAGACGTGGCCTAGCGGGTCGATCACGTACATGCGGTTCACACCGTTCGCGTCCGGGAGGAACGCGGCGAAGACGTAGTACGTCCCCGTCATCTGCGCCCAGCCGTAGCGCGTGCGCCCCGACGCACCCACGCGATAGTCGAGCGTGAGGCAGCTGTCGTTCACGACCACGCCGTTCACGAGCGTGTCACCCGTGGGGTAGAACCAGTAGATCCGCTCCTCCGGGCGATAGTGCACCCCGATGATCTTGTCCCAGTGCGCAGCCGGGACCGACTGCCAGAGCGGCTCGATCGCTTCCGACAGGTACTCCGGGGTCGTACCGTCGAAGCGGAAGAAGCCCTTCTCGGTCGGATAGAACAGCTGCTCGTGGATGTTCACGGCCCCGAACGGGGACACCGCGCCGAGGTCACTCATGCGCACCTCGATGTCGAACGGGAACTCGGGGTCCGACGGCGGGGTCAGCACGAACGTGGTGTCGTTCTTGGCAACCACCAGGACCGACTCGGTCCGCGCCACCATCTGGATCTCCATCGACTCCCCGTCGAGGAAGTCGACGATGTTCTGAGGCGGGGTGTTCCAGGGCTCGTCGAGCCGGGAGAACCACATGCGCTGCGGGTTCTCCTGGTTCCCGAAGTAGAGCATGCGCTTGCCGAACGGGACCACGTACTTGCACGGCGGTGGGAACCCGGTCGAGATGTTGAGCGTCTCGCCCACGAGCAGCTCGTCGGGCGTGTCGTCCACGAACCCCGGCGTCTTGTTCGGCAGCTTCGCGACCCGGCGGAAGTCGGTGCCGTTGCGGTGCGTCCTCCAGATCTCGATGTGCGTGACCTGTGGATCGTTCGAGAACGGCAGGTCCGGAACACCCGTGGTCGAGCCGTTCCCGGTGTAGGTCGTCTCGAACGGCGCCGGAGCCACAGCTCCCGTGAAGCCGATCTCGCCCGAGGCTGCGCTCACGAGATCCTGCACGGTCCCGCTGTGCTTGTTCGAGATGTAGATGTGCGCGTCGTTGCCGATGAACTTGCCGACGATCTCCACGGTGTCGTCGGGGTAGATCTCGACCTCGACCTTCTCCGCCGTGCTCTCGACGACCGCGCGCACGTCCTCGGGCGACACGTCGTCGATGTCCTCGACCAGCGGGTGGACGACCTTCTGCCCGTTGGTGAACTTGCACTTCCTGCGCTTGGCCGCGTTGGTCCCCCCCGAGCTCGGCGCTGATTCCCAGTAGTCCGGGTCGGAAGCGCTCTTCGTGGTCGCGGACCCGATCCAGCACTGGGTGTGCAGCTGCGCGTTCTTGCCCTTGAAGTTGTACGGCGCCTTGATCAGGGACTTGCCCGTGCGCGGGTAGGTCTGACCCACCTCGGCACCGTTGCCCATTGCGACGTTCGCCTTGCCGTGCTTGATCTCCACCTGCCAGAACGCCCCGATCGCGGAGCGCTTACCCGTGTCCTGGCTGAAGAACGTCGCGACGTAGCGATAGGTCCCGGTGTCGAGCTTGGCCGTGTCGGCCGTCTGATCCGTCAGCCCGAACGCCATGAACATCGAGGGCGGGTCGATGTGCAGCGAGTAGAGCTGGTCCTTCCAGAGGTGGAAGTTCCGGCCCGAGTCCCCCGACGTGAGGATCAGCCCGTCGAGGTACTGCGCCCCCATCACGATGTTGTGGCCGTCGTTGCGGAACCCGTCGGCCAGCTTGGTCAGCGTGGTGACGCTGGTTCCGAAGCCCCCGTCGAGCTCGTAGATCGTGCCGGACGAGACCGCGACCGCCTTGGTCGTCACACCGGCCGCCGTGCGGTACGGGTGATTGAACAGCGCGCGGAGGTAGCAATCGGTCCGGGTCTCGATCAGCGACTCGGCGTGCACGTGCCCCGCGTCGTGGCGGATCACGGCGCCGATCCCCTGCTGTCCGATGTCTTCGAGCACGTCCCGTCCCCTCCTCGAGGGGAGCAGCATCAGGATGTTCGCGTCGAGGGAGCGCACGTTCTCTCGGGTGATCGCGTTGTTCGCCAAGAAGTCCGCGAGGAAGGCGTCCCGGGTGGAGTTCGCCATGAAGCCGAGCTGGTCGACCTCCGCGTACGCCCCGTAGTCCAAGTCGTACTTGATCTCGATGTCGTTCGGGTCGCCGGGGAAGGCGTACGACAGACGGCTCTGGTCGATCTTGCGCCCGAACTCCATCCAGTACTTCTTCGACACACCGATCGGGTCGTCCTCGGTGCGCGGCATGTACTTGGTCTTGGTCGCCGTGGAGGTGTCGATGGGAGAGTCACCCACCTCCGTGCCGTCGAGGAAGAGACTGATCTCCTCGGAGTCCTGGTCGAAGAACGCGAAGACCTTGTAGGTCGTGTCCGCCGAGAGGCCGCCGCTCGCGCGGTCGATGTCCGAGGTGACCGAGTACTCCTCGTACTGCGTGTCGGTCTCGTTGTAGAGCATCACGGTGAAGCGGATCTGCCACTCCCCCGGGTTGTCCGGGTCCTCGGTGAACATCAGCGCCGCTTGGTAGCGGTTCGAGCTGTTCGAGTTCGTTTGCCCGTTGGCTGCCGCGAGCGAGGTCCAGCCCGTGGGCTCCGTGTTCCCGTTGTTCTGGAGCGTCGACCCCGTGACGCAGTGTGTCCAGTGCCACAGGTACGCCGAGCCATGGCTGTCGTCCGGAAATCCCTTCGGCTTGACATGCCCGAAGATCGCCCACTGGTCCCACGGCTTGTACTCGTTGTCTTCGGTCGGGTCGGGGTCGCGCAGCAGGTACGAGTCCCGGAGATGGAAGCCGCTTACGAAGCCGTCGAAGCGCAGCGCCTTGCTGCCGACCAGCCCCGTCACCCACTCCGCGTCGATCGGGTGGATGTAGGCGTTGGCGAGTGTGGCCGAGGTGTCCTCGTCCTCCCAGCTCGCGCCTTCCCCGGTCAGGTAGAACAGCGCGGTCTGGTTCGCGGTGCCGCCCGCGTTCTGGATGCCGTCGCGGTCGAGGAGTGTCGAGGTCGCCACGTCCGTGTTGTAGAACCGGACCTCCTGGATCACGCCCGCGAAGTGGTAGAGCCCGCGCTCGTGGACGTACTCCGAGTTGGTGCGAGGGCACGCCCCGATGAACAGGTCCGAGTCCGACTGGTCCCCGATCGTGAAGCTGCTGTGCGCGAGCCCGGTGCCCGAGGCGTACGACGACCCGGCCACGGTCTTGAGGTGCACCGTGATGTTGGTCGCGTCCTTGATGACCGCGATCTGGTACGGCACCCCCGGGTAGAGCGTGTCCCCGTTCTCGTCCTGGTTGATCGTGGGTGCCGGCCCGTTCGAGAACTCCGTCGCGATCCGCCACGTCCCCGAGTTCTCCTCGACCCAGATCGCCCAGTCCGTGAACCCGTTGGGCGGCAGGCTCCCGGAGGTCAGCCCCTGCGAGCCCTTGTAGAGCAGCATCTGGGTGTCCTGGAGCGAGTCGATCCGGAAGAAGACCTCCACCGTCCAGGTCGAGTCGTCGAGCGCCACGACGCTCCCGGTCGAGTGCACGTGGACCCGGAAGAACTGGTCGCGGCCGTTCAGCTGGACCGAGGGATCCCAGAGGACTTGGTTCACCACGCGCCGGAAGCCGAGCGACTGGCGGATCCCCTGCGGGTAGTACCGGACATTCTTCGCGGTCTGCGCCGCGCCCGGGATCAGCTGCTGCGGACGGCGCTTCTGGTCGAGCCCGAGGTTGAGGTTCGCGACTTCCTGGTGACGGGGAGGCGCCATCTCACTGCCAGCCCACCCAGCCGCCCGACCCCCAGCCCGTCATCGGGTCTTCCTCGAGCCCGATCACGTCGGAGACCTGCCGCATCTTGTTGAACACCCTCTGCTCCGCGATCCGCTCGTTCACCTCGACCAGCTGCGTCTCGGCCTTCTGGTACTGGGCCGCCGCCACGTCGAGCTCCTTCGCCATCAGCGCGAGGTTCCCGACCGCGCGGTTCACCAGGAGGTCGAGGTGCTCGATCGGGAGCGGCGTCTTCTCCTCGTCGCTCATCAGCTCCGGGAGCCGGTAGTTGTAGACGAGGTCGTAGACCCCGGTCAGGTCCTTCGAGCTGTTCGCGATCAGGTTGTCGTCCTCGATCGACCACGTCTCGTAGAGCGCGGGGTAGGCGTTCTCGGACTGGTACACCGGCCCAGACGTGATCGTGTTCCGGTACGCATCCGTGAGCGGCACGACCGCCACGTGCTGCGGGACCGGCGTCGTCCCGACCATGCGAAGCAGCGCGCGGAAGCGCAGCATGTCCCCGGGCAGCTTGATCACGTTGTTGGTCGGCGTCAGCCGCGTCTTCCGCGCGATGAAGAAGCCCTCGTCCAGCTTCATCAGCTCGAGCTGAAGCCAGATCACGGCCTTGTTGATCTCGGGATCGACTCGCATGTTGGTCCAGTAGTCGATCGTCTTGCTCGTCTGCGCGAGGGCGCGGCGGACCTCCTCGCGGATCCACGCGAGCGTGCCGATCTTGTGGACCTTGGGCTGGCGCTCTCGAAGCCGCAGATCCTGGAGAGCCTGCCGCTCGTTCTCGACGATGCCCATCCAGTCGTCGAGCTCGGCCTTCAGCGCCGCGTACTTCTCAAGCTCCGACGTGTCGCGCGCCATCACGCACGCCATCTTGAGCGCGATCACGAAGTGGTACTGCGCCGGCAGGACCGAGACGTCTCCGGGCTCCGAGAGATTGGCGAGCGCCGGGATGTACTCGAGCACGTAGGTGTTGCTCGTGACCGTCTGGGTGCCCCGGTACTCGAACCCCTTGTTCAGGAAGAACCACGTCTCGCGGTCCTCGGCCGTCAGGTTCTGCCAGCCCTCCTCCTCCTCGGAGCGGACGATCCGGCACTCCTCGATCTTCTGGCCGTTCTCGACCTTGTAGAGCCGCTTCTCCCAGAAGAAGTCCTCGGGAGCCGCGATGCGGTTCTGCGCGGACGGAGTCAGGTCGTCCGAGGTAACCGGGTCCCAGTAGCGGTGGAAGTCGAGGAGCTTCTGGCCGAGCCAGATTTGCGCGGCGTTCGCCTCCTGGGTGAGCCGCGCGTCACTCCACTGACCCGTGTCCGTGTCGCGGATGTTGAGGTGACGCCGAGCCCGCTTCCTCAGATCGTCGAGGGTCAGTTCTTCGGGCCGAGCCATTCCGAGTCACCCCATCTAGTTCAGCGGCCTCGCGTCCATGCCACCGATCGAGTACTGGCGGCCCGAGAAGACCGCCTCCTGGTCCGTCGCGTGCTCCTCGTCGAGGTGCTGATCCTCGCGCGCTCGAGCCACCTTGACGGCTTCCTCCGACGCCTCGATCCTCTGGTCGACCTGATCGCCCCGGGGGCCGATGTGGTCGAGCAGCCAGAGTACCCACTCCGCCGAGCAGGGGATCACGACCGAGCCGTCATCGAGCAGCGCCAGGGCCTTGAAGCACGTGTAGCCGCCCTGGTCGTCGACCTCCCGGACCCCCACGAGCCACGGCTCCAGGAGCCGGGTGCGCCACGTCTTCGTGGGCCGCCCCTGCGCCGTGACCTGGGACGAGATCCGGAGGTCCTGAGCCACGACGTACCGGACGAGCCGGTTGTTCCAGAAGATGCGAAGGGACGGGTCCGCCCTCTTGAGGTCGGACTCCGCCCTCTCCACGATCTCCCACTCCGGAGGGGTCACGACGTTGCGAGGCCCTCGATCCGGCCGTGCCGGTTGCGCGCCAGCACGCCGATCTGCTCGATGCAGTACGCCTCGGCCTGATCCTGCATCCGGCGGTCGAAGTCGCGGTGCCAGACCGGACCCTCGCCGAAGCCCGGACGGTGGAAGCCGAACGGCTTGACCTCGAACCGGAAGATGTCGGGGCCGACGCCGTAGACGATGTCCTGGTCGCAGAAGCGCGAGATGATGATCGGCTTGCCCGCGAAGGTCAGGTAGACCTTCTCGTTCATCGAGGACTTCGCGCCGGTCGGCAGGGTCGGAGTCGTCGTGGTGACGGTGTAGCGCTCGGCGCCGTAGAGGTTCCGGCGGTAGATCGTCTCCTGGACTTGGTTCGCCACGTAGAAGGCGATCTCCTCCGGGCCGACCGAGCCGAACTGGATGAGCGACTCGCCCATCTTGTCGAACCACGTCTGGTCGAGCTCGGACCCGCCGGCCGCGACGACCGTCGAGTTCCAGAACCCGTCGGTGGTCGGGTCGAGGTTCTGGTGCGTGCCCGAGCCGGCCGCCGTCCCCTCGAAGTGAGTGCGCAGCGGCGGGGCCGCGTTGTCGATGTGGCCCTTGAGGCCGATCAGTTCGGTGCCGGCGTTGGTGCCGGCCGAGATCCCGTCCTCGATGATCGCCATGTGCTTGGCGAGCACGTCGCCCGACGTGATGCCGTTGCCGGCCGGGCCGGCCTCGGTCACCGTCATGCGTGCGTCCCCGGCCGCCGTGCCGGCGTCCTGGACCACGTTCGAGACCGTGTAGTAGCCCTGGCTCGGAACGCCCCGGAAGGCGCCGGTCTGGGTGATCTCGTTCGAGGTGCCCGCGTGCGCGACGAAGCGGGTCCCGATCGGAACGCGCGGGATCTGCCAGTTCGGGAAGTCGACGGTCCAGCCAGCCGCCGTGGCGGTCGGGGTCGTGGTGATGTGGACCAGCTTGCCCGAGCCGTCTCCCAGCGCCATGCGCTCGCGGTCTCGGACGACGAAGTCCGTGAGCCGGTTCATCTGGAGGGTCAGGACGTTGACGAACGCGGCGGCCGACTTCGACTTGTAGTAGGCGCCCCAGTCCACGCCGACCGGGTAGATCAGGTGGCTCATGTAGATGTTCGTCAGCGCGTCCGAGACGTTGCCGGCCGTGGGCACCGTGCCGGAGTGCCCGATGGCACCGCCCGTCGCCGGGTAGCCGGTGGTCAGGTACTCCTGCCGGTACGAGCCGCCCTCGGCCCCGGGGTGCTTGGGGAGGCGGTTC
>FUIF01001793.1_pt1 | contig 10430 bp, 7 predicted proteins | sample 1003461 | NCBI WGS metagenome assembly FUIF01 (sample SAMEA80401918, study PRJEB19352) | marine metagenome
TAGATACAGGTGAACGTTTAAGAAAAGTTCCTAAAATTAAACAAGGTGTTAAATTTATATTTGAACAACATCCAGAGTTAGCTGAAATAGGTAGTAAAGAACAATATTCTGACTATTTAGAAACTATATTTCCTGATAGTAAAGTTCAGGATGTGGTTTTACATGGTACTCCTAGTACAATAAGTAAATTTAAAATTACTGATAAAGCAGTAGCTGGAGGAATTTGGTTTACAGGTAGTATGTCTAATGCTAAACTTGCAGGAGGAGGAAATAACATCTCAAAAAAAATTAAATATCTATCCTGTAAAATTAAATATTAAAAATCCTAAATATAAAGCTAGTGATGGAAGACCCTTAACTATAAATCCTAAAAAATATCTTACAACTCCTGAAGGAAATAAATATGATGCTGCTATATTTGAACCTACTAGACCTAAAAATTTATTAGATTTAAAATCTGAAAGAGTCACTATGAAATTAAACCAAGTTGTTGTTTTTGATGAAAATCAAATTCATATGCTAGGTTCTAAACAAGATATACAAGGATTTAAAGAATTTGTAGGTAATGAAAAAGAATACTATAAATTATGGAATAAAGATGAAGAATTAGCTTGGTTTAATGAAAACTTTCCTAATGTCGATATTAAAGATAATCTTAATGAAGTAGATAAATGGGGAGGTCAAAAAGCTTGGGGTTTATTTAAGGAAGGTTTAGTACAAATTAGTTCTAAAGCTAAAGTTGGTACTGTATATCATGAAGCATTTCATGTTGTATTTCATATGTTTTTAACTGATGCTCAACAACGTCAGGTATTAGATGAAATAAAACAAGGTAAAAATATTAATGATATTGTAGCAGAAGAATTAATTGCTGATAAATATATGCAATATCAAATGTCTAAAGAATCAATTAAACCTTCTGGTAATGCTGTTACAAGATTTTTTAAAAATCTTTATGAATTAATCAGAGGTTGGATTACTGGTAAAATAAATATTGACCAAGTATTTAAACGTATGGATAATAAGTTCTATACTAATAAGAAATTTACTAGACCTATTAATTCTTTAAAAAATATTAAACGTAATAGAGTAGCAGGATTAACTTATCAAGAAGAATTTGATAGAGCTACTAATGTAGCTGATGCTATGAGACAGTATATTGATGAGGAATTTCTTAATTATCCTGATAAATCTAGACAGGAATTTTTGCAAGATTTTTTAAATGCTAAAAATGAAGAAACTGGTGAATTAGGTATTGATATTGTTTTAAAGAAAGCATTATATAAATTAAATGGAGCTTATACATCTTTAAGAAAAGCTAATAAACTGGATGCGTATAAAATTAAACAATTTAATATTATGCGTAGTAATATATTTGAACTTGATAAGGTAGAAAGTAATGGTAAAATAAAATTAGCTGTGCCTAAAGGACAAGTTAAATTAAAAAGATTAGGTGATTTAGCTTTAAGACAATTGGCTGTTACAGAAGGTTTAAATATTAGAACTAAAGCTACTAATTTTAATGGTATAGATAATCCTACTGAATCTGAAGAATATGAATATAGTGAAGAAGAAATTAAATTAGAAGGATGGCAATTGAAAAGTATTGAAACCTCTAGGAGAAGTAGCGCTTCTAGTGAAATTAAAAAAGAAATATCTTATATACCTTTATTAGATAGTAAAGGTAATCCTAGACATGACTCTATTGGTTTAGGCAGATACCATAATGTAACTGAAACATTTGCAACATTACTTAAAGAAATGGCAGACGTTTATGATACTAAAGATATGGTAGTTAAATTAAAAGAATTTGTTAAGTTTAGACCTGAATATAAAACTATTCTTAATAAAGTTGAAAATGATAATAAATTCAGTACTTTATTCTTTAATGCTTTTCAAAATACTCATGCTCCATTTAGAATTATGGTAAGAGAGTATGATAAAAAGAATCAAAATTATATTTATAAATGGATACATTCTAATAAAGCTACTTCTACAGGTATTGTAGATAGGTGGAAGAATGATTATTATAATCCAGACTTAAATCAACTTATTGATAAAGAAACAGGTGAATTTAAAGCTAATGAAGAGTTAAATAAATTGTTTGAATCTATTAATAAAGCTAGTTCTAAAGAAGAAGCTATTTCAGATATGTACGTATTACTTAATTCTATAGGTATAGAAGTAGCAGAAGAAGAATTAACTATATTAGCTGAAATGGAGGCTAAAAAAGGTACTCAATTAAGAAGATTTTGGACTAATATTAAACCTATTGTTACTTATTATTTAGAAGGTACTAATCCTTATGAACAAGGTAGAGAACAAGATAAACAATTAAGAAGTGCTAGTTATTTATTATCGCAATTAAGACCTCAACAACAGGAATCTTCATTAAGAAATGTAGCTAATAAAACAGTATTTTCTAATATTTTAACATTTTTTGTTTCTAAGCAAATACAACAATTAAAAAATAAAGATGTTAGAGCTAGATATTTAAATGACCCATTTTATAAAGAAATGCCTTGGTTAAAAAGAATGCATAACAAAGATGCAAAAGCTTTTGAATTTTATCAAAACGAATTTGAATATACTATTTTAAATGGTAAAAAATGGGAAGATGATAATACAGGTACTGAATATAGTAAAATGACAGATGCTGACTTAGAATTAACTAGATATAATGCTTTCAAATCAGCACAAAATTTTGCTTGGTATCATATGCCTACGTTAGCAGATGCTCCTACTAGTTTATTTATTAAAGGTGAGAAATTTAAAGCTGATGAGTGTATAGAAGGCTTATTTCAAGCTTCTTTAGGTGAATGGAAACGTATAACTTCAGATATTCCATTTAACATTACTAATTATAATGATAAAAATGATAATAAAAATAAATTTCATTTTATACCTGTATTAAACGAACCTAAAAATAGAGCTTTATTTGAAAATCCTGAAGATAATAAAGAAGCTATTAAAGCTGTAATTAAAGAGTATATGGAGACTAGAGTACAAGCTACTTTAGATAAATATGAAGAACTTAATATTAAATCTCAATTAGCTAGTACTAATACTGGTTATGAGAATGATATGAGAGATTATGTATATAATAGTTTCTTTGCTAATACTCAAATGATAGCTTTGTTTCAAGGTGACCCTGCATTTTATAAAGGTACAGTAGACTTCTTTAAACGTGCAAAAGAGATTCGGAGTCCTGGTACTTTATTAGATGTTAATGCTAAATTTGTTAGAGAAGGTAAAGACCCTATTACAGTTAGACCTAAATATAATACAGTATATGTAAATGATGAAGAAATATTTTCTACTAAATTAGCTGAGGAAATTCTTAAAGGATTATTAGCTAACGGTATTAATAAAGTAGAAGCTTATAACATTGTAGCTAAATATGGTTGGAGTAACCAAACAGTTAAATCTAAAGTTGAAGGTGTAAAAGACTTTAAACTAGCTGTTACTAATTCTGATATAGCTTCTGTTGAATATAAATTAGTAGATGGTGAGAAAAAAACTGTATTTTATAATAAAGATAAAAAAGTAATTCCTGATAATGAAGTAGGTGTTTATTATAAAACTCTTAAAACTAACGTAACAGATGCTCAGGGGTTTATTAGCTTAGATAGATATAGAGAAATACAAGTAGGTTTAGGTAGATGGAATGTTAAATATGATGATGCTTATGATGATTTACGTTCGGGTAAAACTGTTGATACTATTAGTATGCAACCTGTTAAACCTTTTATGTTTACTCATAATTTTACAGATAATTTAGTTATACCTACACAGAATAAAAACTCTGAATTTGTATTATTACCAGCATTAGCTTATAGAACTAAAGATGGTGTTAAGTTACCTACTGAACAAGATAGATTAAAAAAATTATGAATCTTATGAATCTCCAATGTTAGCTAAGTTATTAGATACTATGCAAAGAGATTCTTTTAGTGATAGTAATACTGTAGACTCTATTCAGTTTGAATCTGCTGTTAAAGCTGGATTGTACGGTAATACAACTATTGCTAATATTGAAGAAGCTACTAGACATGGTTTAAGGAATGAAGATTATAGATTACAACAAGAAACTCCTGACCATTATTCAGATGCTCAAGGTTTAATAGGTACTCAATTAAGAAAACTTATTGTATCTGATATATCTGATGAAGCTATGTTTGCAATTAAAGGTATAGAAGATGAGTATACTAAAGGTAAAATATTACAATTCTATCAAGAAATTGTTACTGCTGATATTATGGAAGGATTCCAAGAAGTATCTGACAGATTTAAAGATATTAAAGCAGTACAAGAATTACTTTTAGAAGAGGTTAGAAATAGAGGTAATAACCCTGAATTAGAAGAAGCTTTAGAAATTGTAGATGGTAGATTTAAATTGCCTTTATTTCATCCATTACACTCAAGGAGAGTAGAATCTTTATTAAGTTCTGTATTTAAGAATAAAGTAGTTAAACATAAAGCTCCTGGAGGTAACTTAGTACAAGTATCTGGTGTAGGTTATATGAATGACCTTAGAGTAGTTGTTAAAGATGGTGCTTTGCAACATTTAGAAGTAAGATTACCTTATTGGATGAAAGAGAAATTCTCAGCATTACAAGATGAAAATGGTGAAATTAGTCCTGAGAAATTAGCTGAACATGATTTAGATAGATTAATAGGTTATAGGATTCCTACTGAGGATAAATATTCTATGTTACCTTTAAAAGTAGTAGAATTTTTACCTAGAGAATCTGGGGGTGGTATTATGTTACCTCCTGAGATTACTACAATTACTGGTAGTGACTTTGATGTTGATAAAATGTATATACATTTACCTGCATTATATTCTAAAAGATATGATAAGACTAAAGCTAAACGTGATTTTGAAAAAGCTAATGAAGGTGTTGCTAAATTAACAGAAGCTATATTTAATCAGATTGAACTAGAAGAAGTTACTGATAATGAAATATTTAATAATTGGTGGAAAGATAATAAAGAATCTTATCTACTAGAAGAACCTGAATTATATAGAGCTAGATATAATAAAGATAAAGCTGCGTTAGACAATACTAAAGATGCTAGAAATAATGCCAAATTAGATATTGCATGGTCTATATTAACTAATAAAGATACTTTTTCTAGAGTTATTAAACCCGGTAACTTTGATAACTTAGAAAAGTTAATGAAAAAGGTTAATGATATTCTTAAACCTGATGAAAACTTAGCTATTGCAGACCCATTAACTAGTTTAACTATGTTTAGTAGAAACATGGCAGGTAAAGCTCTTATTGGTATATTTGCTAACCATAACGTTAACCATGCTATATTACAACATTCTAATGTAGAATTAGCTGAAATGGTTAGTCTTAATGGATTTGATGCTACTAATTTACATTCAATTAAGAATGAAAATACAGAATATATATCTGGAGATTTATCACAATATCTTGCTGCTATAGTAGATAATGCTAAAAATCCTATATCTGCATATCTAAATATTAACATGTTTACTGCTGATATTATTGCTTATATGACAAGGTTAGGATTCTCTATGGACACAGTAATTGGATTTATAAATCAACCTACTATTAGAGAGTTAGCTAAACAATATATACTTAATGGTTCTACTAATGAAGCTTATGTTGAAGCTATTAGAAGTCTTAAAGCTACTTTAGTTAAAAGAGGTGCTAAAAGTATTGATAGTAAAGATATTACTCAAGATAAAATGTTTGAGTATATTAAAAAACAAAATACTCAAGATTATAATGATGTACAGTTAACTTTATTAGAACTATTTGATAGACTTAGAGATGATACTTTTACTTTAGGTAAAGTAGTTAGAGTAACAAGAGCAGATAATATTAATAGACAGCTTACAATGGCTTCTAATGAGATTATGGCTAGGGATATGAAAGACTTAGAAACTCAAGAAACCTTTACTAATATTGATAGTATTTGGGAAGGTATGCCTATGATGAAAGCCTTTTATGACTATGCAGTTACTGAAACTAATAAAGTATTAAAAAAAATATTTCTTATGGGGTAATGAAGGTTTTGTGAATACTAAAGATATATTAGCTAAAAATTTAACTGGTAATAAGAATTTAAGTAAAGACCAGATTGAAAATATTAACTACGAGTTGTTATGGTATTTAGTAAGTGATTATTTTAAACCTAATGAAATACAATCTAATGGTATGACTAAAAAGGAATATATGATTAAAAAATTTCCTTCTGAGTTTACTAAATATGTAAAAGATAATCCTGAAATAGCTGATAATTATTTAATTAAAAGGTTACTTACAGAATCTAAAAAAGTTAATAATACTGAATTTGACCAAATTACATTTAAAAATATAGGTAGTCTAACAGATATTGATAGGTCTAATATTAGTAAAGCATGGTTAGATTTGTATGAATCAGATAAACATACTAAATTTGCAGAAAAATTAATCATGTATAACATGATGGCATATGGATTCCATATTACACCTAAATCTTTTGGATATTTATCACCAGTAGATTATTTTGCTAGATTAAATGAAGATGGTTTATCTTTTAATGATAAATTATTAGAATTGCAAGAAACTACTGATACTGGATTATATACACAATTTATTAACCAATTCCTTAGAAATAATTGGAAAAATGAATTTTATGTACCTAGTATTGATATTGAAAATATAAAAGATGGTAAATTAGATGAAACTATTAAATTAAGTAAGAAAGTACACGCTAAAGCTTTAGATAATGGTTTAGAAGGTGCTATGTTTATTACTATTAAAGATAAAGAAGATAAAACTTTATATAGATTAGATGAAGAAACTTCTAAAGATAGTAAGGATTATACTTATGTAAAAGATACTCCATTAGGTATTAAAAATATATCTAAAGAATATGCTTTTGAAGAACCTTTAACTTCTGTATTTGCTAGTAATTTACCTAAAGTTAAGAAAACTACTAAAAAAATCACAAGAATATGATTTTGAAAAAGGAGAATTATTAGAAGATTATTCACAAACTACAGGTAAAGTTATAGGTGAACAAGATTCAAAAATAACTATAACAAATAAATTTTTTACTAAAAATACTCCTAATGATAAAACAAAAGGATTTTTCTTTACTGAAAATTTACAAGCTTATTTATATGCTAGAAATAGAATGTCTGAAGTTAATGAATTACCTAGACAAAATAAAGACGTTAAACTGAATGTTACAGCTAATAATAATCAAGCAGGTATTAGAACTGATAAAAATGGAAATATAAATAAAAAATTCTTTTGCTATTATTAGTAAAAAATATCAACAAGGTGAAAACTCTAATAGTTTTGTGACTAAACCTGGACAATTTAAAGATACAAATTCAGATTTTGAATTATTTAAAAAATATAATTCAGAAGCTATACAAGAAGCTTTAAATAGTAATTTACCATTAATTATTGGTTCTAGAGGTATTGCTACGGGTAGGTCAGCTTTACCTGAAAGATTTGCAGAATGGTTAAATAATGAATTAAATAATAAGTTAAATATTTCTGGAACTGTTAAGAAAAATACAACAAAAGGATATGAGGGTTATGGAATATTTGATTTAAAAACTACTAAAAAAGAATCTTCTGATGCTAAAGTTAAATCTAAAGAATCTATAGAAATATATAATAGTTTAGGTAATAAAACTGAATCTGGTAATGTAAAAATAGTAAATAATATATTTAAGAATAAGAATGATAAGTCTATTATTACTGCATATAGAGTAAACAAAAAATTAGGTTTATTAGAATCTTTTAGAAAGTTTAACGCAATAGGTAATCCTATAGATTGGCAAGATTTTAAACCTAGATTTAAAGGTGATAATGCTACTATTGCATTTATAGATTGGTATTTAGGTAATGATTTTACTAATTTAGAACAAAATTATAGGAATGAATTATTAAGCCAACAATTTGCATTAATGGATTTACCTATTGAGTATTATGACGAAATACATATGCCTTCTCATGCTACTGCATTAGATTATTTAATAAATAAGTATGAAGTTAAAGTTGAGCCTAAGGAACCTACAAATATACCTAAAGGAAAACCTGATGTAACTACACCTGATTTAGCTGCTGCTCAAAAAAGAAATAAATACTCTAAAGTCTAAAAATTATTTATATAAAAAACAAGTAAAAAAAAGGTTTAACATTAGGAAATAAAATTTATTCTATAGAATATATAAATAATTTAATTGATATTTATAATAAAAAAGAATTATCAACTATAGAAAGAGCTAAAGAAGTTGCTAATAAATTTAAAGGAGTTAGTAAATTACAAGTTACAGAAAATATAGTAGAATCTGAAGCATCTAAAGAATTTGTAGAATGGATTGATAAAAATAAAGAAGATGTGAAAAATATATTTGCTTATTGGTATAATACTTCTGATGAAGGAGGTTTATTATCTGAATTTTTAGAAAAAGAATTTGATAATCAAAAAGTATTTAAAATAGTAGATAAAAGACAATTAGCTTTATTTTCTGAAGAATCTTTTACTAAACAAGAAGAACAATTACCTTTCCATGATGAATTAACTATTGAAAAAATTAAATTAATACCAACAGGTATGAAAACATTGGATAATTATAATGAACTTTTAGCACTAGCTAAAGATTCTAAAAGGTCAGTTGAAGATTTTAAAAAAAACTATAGAACATATAAAAGAATGTTAATATGAAGTGTCCTAATAGAAGAAGTAAAGAATGGATTAATTTAATAAAAGCTATTGGTAGTGAAACTCAAGCTATGTATGCTTATGTAGTTAATGGTGAAGAAATACCTACTATTAAACAAGCACAAGATATATTAGAAGGATTAGTAACTACTGAGCAGCTTGTTAAAAAACAAGAATATAAGTATAAACTTAGGAATCCTAGTACAGGAGTATTATATTTAAAAGGTGAAGCTAAATCTAAAAAATTAGCTGCTGAATTAAATAAAAAGATTAAAGATATTCCTTATAAAGCTGAAGCTACTCAAACTTATCATGGTGATGAAGGTAATAAAAAAGTAGGTTGGGGTGTTAAATTAGTACCTGAAGCTTATCAAAAAAGAGAATTACCTATATTAGAAAGAGATGAAGCTTTTTATGAAGATGATGCTTTAATGGAACAAGAATCTAAATTTGATTCTCCTAAAAATGTATATTATCAAAATAATACTAATCAATCAGATAAAGATTATGTAGCTTCTGAAAAGACTATTAGAGATTTAGCTGAAAGAATAGCTGATAGAATAGGTTTAAAAGTTAAGTATGTATCTGATAGAACATTAAATTTTAAGGGTAAATTAGAAGAAAATACTGCTGTAATTAATTTAGCTTATGCTACTTTAGATACTCCTATACATGAGATATTAGGTCACCCTATTATTAGAGCTTTAAAAAACTGGTACTTCTACAAATAAAACTTTATACCAAAACCTACTTAAAGAGCTTAATGATGGTAAAGGCAAGGAAGTGCTAGATAGGGTTAAGAGGGATTATCAATATAGAGAAATATATTCTGACGAATATAATTGGAACGATGCATACTTTAAATCTTCCCCCATTGGAACTAAAGTCAGTACACAAATTAATGCTGATGGAACTAAAAATAGAAACTATTAAAACAGGAGAAAATTCTGTTTCTATCGGCGGAAAAGAAATAAAGAGAGTTACTAAAATACCTTATACACCAGAAGAACAACAAGAAGAAGCTATTGTAGAATTATTAGGTCTATATACTGCTGATAGATTAGATAAAGTTAAAGAAGGTAAACTAATTAGTTTACTAAAAAGACTTCTTAAAGAGATGAAAGCTTTTATGAGACAATTATTTAATCAGAAAGAAGTTAACATAAATGAATTACCTGATAATATGACATTAGGTGATATTGCTGATTTGCTAGCTTATTCTAATAGTAAACTTATATTACCTGGAAATGAAGTAGTATATACTACACCTGATAATCAAACCTTTAAAACTTATCAAGAAGCTAGTAATCATATTAGTGAATTGATTATGTTAGAGATGGTTAATTTAGACAGACAATTAAATATTAAAGATTCTTCTGGCAAGGCTATTAAAAATGTAGAAACCTTACTAATACGAGAACCTGGGTTTAATTATACAGAATATACTATTGATTATGAAGATGGAACTAGTATTAAAAAGATTTCTGAAGGAGTTCCACAAAAAGATTTAAAAATATATGATTATTTTAATAGTTTAAAATCTTTTATCTCCAAAAACAAAGAATACGAACAATCTAAAGAAATTATAGAAGAGTGGAAGAAGGTTAATGATATTAAATATGACCCAGAAGAAGTATATTCAAGAGGTCAAGGGTTTTATTCTGTAGTAGGTGCTTATAGTGATTTTGATGTAGAATTAATGTTCCAAAACTTACTAGCCCATA
>FUIF01020999.1_pt1 | contig 10416 bp, 16 predicted proteins | sample 1003461 | NCBI WGS metagenome assembly FUIF01 (sample SAMEA80401918, study PRJEB19352) | marine metagenome
CGCTACCTTAGGACCGTTATAGTTAGGATCTGACTCGGCGTTTAACACTAAGGTCAAAGTGGGATCAACGTCTGCCTGGGGAGTTCCAGTAGCCAGACTATTGATGAAGAAGGAAGTACAGGCAAGCTCACCAGCCTGAGTAACACCAACGGAGTCTCTAAAGCCGTTGTCACCCAACAGGAAAAACTCCTGGCTATTGGGTGCAGGTGTGTACTCAGCTTGAGTCAAGCCTTTAAAGTTCAGCATCGTTGCACCAGAGGGACTGGTGTAAGCGCTGGAAATCACGCCGCTGCCGTGAGAAGCGGGAGTAAGTCGGGTGCCGCCTGGGTCAGCGATCCGCACAATGCGGTCCCTGCCCTTTGCAAACGCACCTCCAGGAAGTTGAGCCATTAGCCTATCTCAGTGTGAATTGAGTAATCGGGGATAGTTACTTTCAGAGTTTCAAAAGATATGTCTGTTTGAGCGGTATGCACCGCTGACTCCACATCTGGAAATGTCCGAAAAAGAAGCAACCGTAGATTGTCTAAAGTTACATTTGTGTCGTAACTTGTTAAAGTTACTGTCCAAAAAAGGTTTAGAAAAACCGCCTGAGACATCGTCGGTATATTCCTAGCTTCAGGAACTTCATCGATCACACATTCGGTGCCGGTGATTGTCCAATCCTTAGGAACTTGCTGTGAACCCCGAACCCAAAGGGCGGGGGATGTAGAACCATCTGGGAGGTTATAAGTTCCTAGAAAGGTTCCTATAGCTGAGTCTACTAACGAGCGTACTTGAGATACACTAGCCATCTAACTCTCTCCTCAGTATATCTGCAAAGTATTCCTGGATGTTTACTTCTTCCTCAGCACCTTTTGTCCAAGGTCGTTTTGGATATTCACTCCCATCCTTAAATTGGCCACCTTCATGAACAATGGCTGAGTAATCGGTTTGCCAGGTCCACTTGACGCCATAGGGATCAATGTCTTCCTGAACCTTGCTTTCTCTTAAATCTGTCGTGTCAACAATGTCACGGGGCGATGAAACAGGTGGACGTTTTTACGGACAGTAGTGCCACGGTCCCAAGGCCACTTACTTGTATTTATTTGTGTATCAAACTCATCGCTCAACCGCTTAGCAGTTTTGTCTAACGCGGCTCGAACAGCACGATCAAAAATGCGTGGTAGGTCATCAGGTGTGTTGATCTTCGGCATGACTACGACGCAGCGCCAGTTTGTTCAAATATCCCGCTAAAGTCTTGAAACTGTGAAGCTCGGGCAAAAACAAGAGTGTTACTACCCATATCCAGTAGACGTAGCTTTCCTGATACGCCATTGATCGTTGCCTCCGCAACCATTCCGACCTTGATCTTGTCGCTAAACACTGCAGGTGCTAACAGCTTGCCTTTGCAGCGGCTCTCGATCTCGTTGATGCCTTCCTTGTTCTCACTGAACTTATCGCTTAGCTGGACACTGCATGAATAACTTTCATTGACAGTGTTTTGCAACCTATTCCCCGTAGAGGGATCGATAGTAAAGGATGAATAAACAGGGAAATTTAGCTGAGCGTTGTCGTAAGGAGAGTATGCGCCCATTAGAAACTAAACCCAGTCATATCGACTAGGCCCTCCCTTAGAAAAAGATATGCAGCGCCATAGGTCGTGTCCGCGAGTGTGTAGCCCGCAGCTCCGACATATTTATTGATCCTGGCAGGGCCGGTTACACCGACCTGCTGACCGATTGCCTGTGTCCTGGAGGCCAGTAGATGACCCGTAAAATACAAGACGGCGTCATCGTACTGATCACCCCAAATATCGGCATTGTTCTGACGCTCGGCTTCCTGAATGGTGGCAGTCACGACTGGCGCATCCAGATTGCTGAACTCTGGAAAACGCTCTAAAAAAGTCGTGCTGGTCCAGGCCATTAGCCGTCTCCTTCTGTTAGCTGCTTAATTCGTCGAGCAATGGCGTTCTTCACTCGAACGCGGTTTTCAGCCATATCCCATTCCTTGAGTAGCTCAAGGTCAAAGGATTTGTTGACCAGATCGAGAGACACCTTGACTGCCTTACTAGCCAGCCCGCCTTTAGCGACAGGTGCCTCTGAAATGACCTCTACGTCTTCCTCGACCCTGATGGCCCCGATCTCAATGAGTTCGGGGACCAGCGGCATCACTTTGATCTTGTCCCATAGGTCGGCGTCAATATCTCTGTTGACACCAGCCTTAAGTTCAACGTATTTCGTTGACCCCACCTTCCCGGTGATAAGTGAGAAGCCTAAAGAGACATCTTTATCGCGGGGAGGATTTTCGAGTTGAGGACTGTAGATAACAAGCATGATCTGAAAATTTATTAACCCTTATCAGGCTTTCTCAAGAACAATAGCGGACTTCGGATAGTAGAGAGAAACTCCACCAACTTTCGCCATTGCACTAACGGAAAATTCAAGGCCCTGTCTGATCGGGGGAAGAAATTCCAGAGTCTTAGGCAGGTGCAGTTGCAGCTTGTCGGGTGAACGATCGTATGCAATCAGGCGGTCCTTAGACAGGCTGGAGTTTGCAGCAGCCAACTCGTTGATTGGCTCCACCGAAGTGATGTAAGGGTTTGTCCGAAGGAAAAACTCAAGCACCGTAGTATCGCTACTGCTACTGCGTGGAGTAGTTGAGATTTTGCGATAAGCATCCAGGGGGAGCAGCAAAGTATTGGGGCGCTCTTTCTGGCGGCTATTTGTACGATCCGAGTGGCTGGCTCATTGAGCAAGTCAATCATTTCGTCGGTGGTTGTAGCGGCGTCGGTAAACCACTTGTCGGGCACCACCTTGTCAACTTCGCTCGAATTGAAGAAACCGTTGAGGCCGACACTTGAATCGCCGAAGAATGCAATCTCCTGAATCTTTCTTCTGCACTACGACGCACTGCATTAGCGCGGCGCTGCTCAAGGTTCATTCCAGGGATAGTTGCAGCGGCTCTTGCCTCAGCAACTGTATATGCAAAACTACCACCGATTGTGGCCACCTTCGCGGTGACTTCCTTGCGGAGCACGTCGCTACGGGGCAGGTCGGAAGCCTTGTCCTGAATGATCTTCATGCTGCCTTGAGCATCGAAGATTCGGTAGGTATAAGACTCTGCAGTCTCCGCCACTTCTTGACTAACAGGAAGCAGTCGGGAGTAGACAATATCGCTGTACTCGACCTCATAAGTCCGAGCCAGAATTGTTTCTAGTTCGCGTGCGAGATAGATACCTACCTCGTCATTACGCAGTTCGCTAGACATAATTAAAACCTCCTAGTTATCAAGTATCAGCAGTGACAGCCAGTGCAGCGGCGTCGATCTCCAGGAGAGCGATTCCACCAGCAGCACAGCTGCTCAACCAGCGAGCGCCAGATGTGACCTCGAAGGTTTTTCCAGCAACAGCGGTCTTACCGAAACGGCCTTTGTAGCTTCCATCAGAAGCGGCAGAAGCACCATCGGTGTGATACAGACGGACTGCATCGCCAACAGCGATTGCGTCCTTGCTGTAGACGTAGGCGATACCCTCGCTCAAAATGTTGCAAGCCTTCTGCGCTGGATAGCCCTTACGGCCATCAGCAGTTTTGGCGTCGTCGTCAAGTACGAAAGTCAGGCTATCCAGAGCAATACCAACCACTTGAGTGGCGGATGCACCAGCAGGCAACTTTGCAGACAGATCAGCAGTGCCTGATCCGTTGTTGATCACAGCATGACCGAACGGAATAACCGCGCCGGTCTCGTTTTCGTAGGCCAGAGCGGTGTATGCGGTGGCATTGCCCAGCATTCCCTCATGACCTTTGGTCAGATTCAGCGCGTATGCGCCTTGCACACCAGCGGGGGAACCGCTGGAGGCAGTGTAAGTAACAGCCATTAGTTAATCTCCTATCAAGCGTTTGCAGAAAGATTGCTCTTCCAACCGTTCAAAAGTTGATCGCGGTAGGAATCAGTTGCGTCGAGTTTTTCAGTTGCCTTGACTTGTGCAAGGGCAGCGCGAACCTCGGCCACATTGGAGCCATCTTCTTCGGGGACGAAATCAGAGTCGGCTTTGACCTCTTCCTCATCCTCTGAAATGTCCTCCATTGCTGCCAACACACCATCCAGGATTCCCAGGAGATAATCGGCAGAGGCGTCAGAGCGACACTCCTTCTCAAAGACGTTCTGATAAGCCAGGTGCATGATCTGGCTCTCATCTTCACCGTCGAATTTGAACTCTTCGGGAAGTAGGGCGCTAAATTTTTGCAGAGCTTCCAGACGCTTATTCACCGCAGCATTGATTTCTGCAGCGTCATCACGTTGCTCATTAGCAGCAACGGCTTCAGCCAGTTGTGCTTCTAGTTCTTTAATACGCTCAGCGGCCTCGTCGGCACGGTCCTGAACTTCGGACTTCTCAATGGTCACGGATTGGATCTTCTCTTCCTGTGCGTCCAGCTTTTGCTGGAGTTCCGCCGTCGCCTTCTCACTATCCTTCACGAATGAAGAGACGGCCCCAGCAACATCTGCAGGAAGTTCGAGTCCCATTCCGTCGATTTGAATGGTGGCCATGGGGATAATTGGCGAGTTCGACGGGGGTTCAATTTCAGCAACCGCATCGTTACGGTCACATGAATCGAGTAATAGACGGACCTCAGATCCTGCACGGCCCTTCGGAACGACGGCAATATGATTGACCCGAATGTTCCTTTGGACGCCGTCATAGGATTGTCCATCTGGCGAAATACCGGGAGTTGGGTCGTAATCAACGCGGTAACCCGCGCTTACTTCCTGTGCATCCCCTCTGTTGATTTTTTCGATCGCATCAGCGTCAGTAATGACAACTGCTACTTCAACAAAACCATCAGAGAATCGGACTTGCGATCCCGCATGACCGATCTGATATAACTTTGTGTTCTCAGAATCCAGCTGCACTCTGGGATGTCCCATCGTGACGGCCTTCATTCCGAAGGAAGCTAAAGATTCTGGATTCGATACTTCGTCTTCCGGGCGATATTCACGCACTTGCGTTCCATCACCTCGGGTATAAAGCTGTGTTCCCGTTCGGGCAGCTTTACACATGACTTTTAGGTAACCCTCGGGAGTAATCTCCTTATTAGTTACCTGGCCGTAATCGTACCTAGAAACTTGTCCCATATCTTGATACTATCTTATTTTGCGTCCATCTATTTACCTATCAAGGCTATGACTACTTGATTCGGTACTTCTCCCACTTAAAAGTATTTACGCGAGATACTTTGCGCTTTTCCATCGGACCTCGGTAATATAACGAGACTCTCTGTGTCGTATCCTCAAGAGGAACCATCCATATCCTCTTGTAATACAAATTTACGACGCCAAAATAATCTATTTCGGCATCCGAATAGCCCTTGTATTTTCGATTTTTGCCTCTCTGTCAGATCCTGCTGCCCTGTGAATGCTTACCTTGTAGGTACAACCAATTTTATACATTGTCTTTACATTGACTCTACATAGAGCACCTTTCCACTCAACAACAAAATCAGAACCCCATAAGTCATAGAGCGGTTGACAAATAAAAAGTCGCTTTTCTACAAAGTAATTTGCAAAAAGTGACTCTCCTCTAGCACCTGTATGGGCGCTGTCTCGTTGGGTTGCGACTTGCACAACTTGAGGTCAGTTACTTTTTTGTACCGAACCTTTATTAGTAAAAACGGGGCTTCTTATAGCTGTCCATCAGTTTGACCAACTTTGACCTAACTTTTTGGGTTTTCTTCGGTTGATTCTTCAGCATTCCTACAAGTCTTTCGGTATCTCTCGAAGTTTTACTACTGGTCATGATTGCCTTTCCTCTCCGGCTGGGGTTGGGATCTTTACTGCGCTTCCTGGCGACTAGACGTTTTCTCTGTGCCGTTGTCAGCGATTGAGCCTTTGCTCGCGGAAGACACTTTGGTTTGCCTTCTTTTGATGAACGGCCACCGCATGAACCCATGATCTTGCCGGTGGAGCCGATCCGTACCCACTCCTCACCGAACCATTTGCCCAGGTCGTCGCCCCTGAAGGCACCGCTCAAAGATCCGTACTTTTTCTTGTAGAGCCGCTTGTACTGCTGCACCACAAATCCAGAGGCATAGGCAGAGGGCCACACCTTGAATTTGCGTTTTGCAGCAGCCACCGCGGAGCTGTGCAGTTTTTTATCCCGGAACTTACTCACAGCACGTCGTCGAAGACTCGGCCGATCGTGGTGTCAGCGGTGTCGAAACCACTTGCATACGGAGACGGCTTCACTTCTGGAGTCTCAGTCTTAGTTTCAGCCTCATCCTCAGAAGAACGCTTATAGCTGCGATCCATCATCTTCTTATACATCGCGTCCCTAGCTGCCTGGAACTTGGTCTTTTTCTTCTTCATGTGCATATCCTTTTTCTTGCCGTGCCCGTCTTTCTTAGATTCCATATAACGCATGTAGTCTTCGTGCGATCTGCCAGGCATATACAAGGTGCTGCCGTCCTCCCCTTTATGGGTATGAGTACCTTTGAGCCCCATACGGTCAGCTGCTTTTCTTGCCTCTTCTTGAGTTTTATATGCACCACTCATGTCGTCTCTAGTGTTCTGATTTTCCATCTTTCCGTGCGGGGAGGGGCTGGGATTGCTCAAAGTATGCGGGGCCTTCGTCTAATTGAATACCCCTGTCTCTAGCATATCTAAGAACTTCATTTCTGTGACTTCTTCTAGCAGCTTCGTATGCAGGACGTGTTGCATATTGATTTGTACTATACGGAGCCAAACTACATCTACACTGCGGATGTCTTGGCAAACGGATTGCCCCTAATTTGAAAACCCTTCCCGCTTGTGCAGCACAATAAGGACAGGTGCGATCATCAGGAACTGCATAATAAATAACAAGTTGGACCCCGTTCTGAGCGTAGAAAGCTCTGACAGCATCGTTGTAAGACCGCAAGGACTCTGTCCTGACAATCACCTCGGCCCTGGACTTGGTCAGATTCAACTTTGACTCAAATTCACGGACTAGCTGAGCAACTGACTCACCTCTGACTAAGCCTGATGCAACACCTCCTGCAACTGCCGCCGCAAACGATCTGGCGTGTCGCTCTAGGTATCCTCTTGATCTGCGGGCTGCTGATACAACTGCTTCAGCTGAGATCGCTGCTGCAACAGGAGTATCAATTACAGGTTCTGACAGCTTTGCAGATAAATCCAGACCTAGGCTCGTCGATCCTTGCAGAAGCTGCTCGAACAATTCAAGAATCTCGTCACTCTGATCCGGCCCCAAAGGATCAATCAGCGATAGATCCGTCCCTGTCACTGCAAGACGAAATTGACCGCTTTGTAACTGGTCGTAAGTACGCTGAAGAAGACGAGTAGATTGAGTTTCTAGAATCGCGACAATCGCAGCAATAATCGCAGCTTCCTGCTCTCGAAGCAGTTCGTTGTATTCATCCAGTAGTTCATCCATATTTAGATCAAATCGTTTTCCATGAGAGTGCTATAAAGCACGACGTACAAACTATTTTTCATCTTTTCAAGCATTACCTGTTCATCTGGATGCCCACCCGGCCAGCGTTCGTATGTATCGCAAAGTGACTTATACATAACTCGCAGGGTGGGTAAATCACACGTCAGATTTACTTCGATACCGCTTTCATCCATTACCATTTGTGCCTCGCAGACCAGTAAGCCGCGCTCATCTTTCCCTTGGCGATGTTCTTGGCATGGCGAGCCATGAAGCTCTTACGCCGTTTCCGACTGGCCTCTGACTCGCCCTTAGTCTTTGGGGAGCCCTTCACTCCCTGCTGACCGAAGCGGATCAACTTGATCTGGTCGCCTTCCTTGGCCAACACTGCATGGCTCTTGGAGTCGTGCCCTGGAGTAGCGATCGGTTTGTTGTATCCAGGGAATCGCATCCCGGCGTATTCAATCGACTCGGCGTCGGCGTAGTAATCGTCGTAGGTGCCTTTCAGATGCAGCACGTCAACGTCGTGCAGACGTTCCAGACCACTGATCTCCTGACCGTCCGCATATTCCTTCAGTGCCCTACCGGCTGACCGTGATGAGTAGAAGCCCATCAGCAGCGGGCCTGGATGGATCGTCTCGTCCTCCCGCTTGAAGTAACCCCTGTAGATCTTCGGATCGAGCAGCCGCTCGCCAATCAGGATCACCGGCTCGGCGTCATTCCGCTGGCCGTCTGGATGAACCAACTCAGCCTCCCTGTAAACGCCCTGTCGAGGCCCCGCATACAGAGTCAATCCATTCATCTGAATGAACTGTCCATCTGCTTTGAACCCTGTCGGCTGGAAGTCCTCCTCCTGCTCGACCTTGTCGCCGTTGCCGTTCTCCAGTCTTTGACGCTGGCCCTCAAAACCTTGCATCGCTGCTTCATGCTGCAGCTCGCGCTTAGCAAGTAGACGTTCCTCCTCTTCCTGGTGGAGCACAGTGTCCAGACCGTATTCAGTGCCGCCGAACCTGCTGGCTCGCACCTCCATAGGTGTTACGACATTTGCGTTCAGGTAGATCTGATCCGTCAACGCCACCTGTTGTCGCAGGTTCGCCCGGTCGGCGTCAGACACCGCGAAGTAAGGCGGGAAGTGGACTGACCACTCTCCAGGCATCACGCCGTCAGTCGGGCCTCCACGCATCGAGAAGATGATCGTGAAGAACTGAGTGAGTGACTGACGCAGGCTGTGGTTCTGATACCGCTCGACCGTGGCTGCCCACACCTTGTCCTCATACTTGCCGCTTTCACTCAGTCCACCGGCAGGGCTTGTTCCGAACAGCAGGGGCTTCGGCATGTCAGCCGCTGCAACTAGGTCGTCAAGTAAACGATCGAAGATGTCCTGTGCTCCTCCCAGGCTCCTGCTCAGGAACTCGACCTTCTCCTCAGAATCGAGGACAAGTCCTCCATAGATCGAACGGGCCAGGGCGTTGGCCTCCATCCGATTTTTAATTGCACTCTCCTTTCCTGCTGCGATCTTGTTCGCGAGCCCAGGCAGGCTGTGGGTGTAGAGGTCAAACTCATTGAGCATCGTGGATAGCCCGTCGCAGGCACCCCGATACCGCTTGAAAGGCTCGAAGAACGGCTGCAGGAAGCTCAGACCCCAACCGTCATTACTGATCCGCTGACGCCATGGGAGATACAGCCCGTCGAAACGCAGCACCCGGCTGTGGTGGACGAGCATGAACTGCAGGTCGTTCTGCTGGTTGACGCTCTTGCTGGTGCTGATCCGGTACAGCTCACCGCCGTTCCGATAGTTCAGGTAGTTGTAGTCATGCGGTTTGATCTCCCGCTTAGACAACGGCACTAGATCAGTGATCTCCCTAATGCGAGTCGGGTCCAGGGGCTCCTTCACGTCGCGCCCGTCGTCACAAACCAGAAACAGCGCCGCACCTCCATAGATCCTCTGCAGCTTCAATGCCTCAGAGACGTAGAAGTAAAAGTCGCAGTCGATCAGGAACTTCTCGAATCGACGGATGATCTCGTCATGCCCCTCGGGTTCCTCAGCGAACTTGATCGTTGGGGGCTTTGTGATTGCAGCCTCGGCAAAGATGTCCACCACCCGCCGACACAACGGGTCGTAGTACAGAGCCTCAAGTTCTTCCTCAGACAAATGCGCCTGAGTATGGATGTTGTAATAGGTGGATTTGTCGCGCTTGGTGCCTAGTCCTGTGATCGCGTTGGATAGAACACCATCAAGACGGTCAACATCAAATTCGTTATCAGGAGTTTCAGAAGTTTCCGCCAATGTTTACGACTAACTCATTAACTCTAGATTAGCGATGAATAAGCGCAGATCTCTTTCCTTTTTAGAGTGATAGTCGTGAAGATCTCTTAATGCTTCTGCCAAGTGATATTGCATCAACAGCATTCCATTTTCTTCATCGGAATACTCAGCAACAGTGTCCTTCATTGATATGAGCATCCGTTCATATCTGGACTTATCCGTTAGAGCTGCTTCCCACGTTTCGCTAGACAAGATCTAACCAATCAGCTGTAGGAGTTGTAGCGCACGCTTGCATCGCAAGAGCCAGAGCCATCACTGAGTCATCGTGTGCTCCTTCGCCCGCTTCCCTTACGCCGCTTTCCTTTTGCTGGAACATTAAAAGCTCCTGATGGAAGGGCTCGTAAGGCAGCATCAACTCCTCTCGCTCAAGCAAATATGCAATTCGATCCGTATTAGTTATTTTATTTGGACGATTGGTGTTATACGGCTCCACCATGTACTTGGCCAGCTTCTGAGACAAAACCTCTGAGACAATCGCGCCCACACCGTTCTTCTCGATAATCACCTTGGATGGATAGAAGTTCTCGGCTTGCTCGATGATTTGACGGATGCAATGGTCGCTCGACTTGTGACGCTCCCTGAAGACATTCACAACGCGGTAAGGGGCCTTAGTTACGTCAACTACGAGTGAACACCAGAAGTCATTGCCGCCTGCTGCTGGGTCGATCGCCATGATGTATTCCCTGCC
>FUIF01023384.1_pt1 | contig 10412 bp, 15 predicted proteins | sample 1003461 | NCBI WGS metagenome assembly FUIF01 (sample SAMEA80401918, study PRJEB19352) | marine metagenome
GCAAACCCAGTATTACAAACGGTATCTTTAGTATTAGCTATCGGATATACTTTAATATCAATATATAAAAAACTGAAATAATGGCAAAAATAGACATAGATGGAGACGGTAAAGCGGATGTTTCAATCAGCATCACTCAGATTATTACGATAGCTGCAATGTTTGCTTCTATTATTGGTTCATATTATACTTTAAGCGCTAAATAGATAATAATGCTGCAGAGGTTAAAAACTGAAGTATAATGAAAAGGAGTATACTTGGAAAAATCAAAGAAAACTTGAAGATCAAGTTAAAGCAATAGAGCTTGAAATGAGAGACTTTATGAAAGATCTTGAGTGGATTCAAAAAAGTAAAAAAGGTAATGGCATTAGGAAGAACAGCACGTTACTATAAAGACAACCCTGAAGCAAGGGCTGTAAAATCTGCTTATGACAAGAAGTTTCAAAAGAAACCTAAGCAAGTCAAGAAGCGTGTTGAGTGCAATAAGTTTAATAGAGAAAAAGGAACTTATGGTAACGGAGACAATATGGATTGTTCGCATAAAAATGGTACATTAGTGCAAGAACACAGGAAAAAAAACAGAGCCAGAGGAGGCGCAAAAAAATCTTAATTTTAATTTTTACACATGACAACTATTATTTTTATTTTAATCGGATTAATTACACTTTTTAGTAGTAGTTAATATTTCAGCAATTTGGATGACCAGAAAAGGTCTAACTCGTGACGACAACAACAACATGATTCCTGACCTCTTAGAGGAGAAAATGGCAGACTTGAAAGAGGATGTATCTATTCGTGTAGAACGTGTAGGAGAAGAGCTTAAAGACGTTTCTAAGGCTATTAAGGAAGTTGGTAATCAGATAGGAGATATTCCTTCTGCTGTAACTGGTAAAACTAGACCAGGACGTAAGCCTAAAAAATAAAACATATGCCAAGGATTGCAAAATACGATAAAGATTATCAAATATCTGATACGGATATATTGCTAGGTAGTGATGGGGATAACAATAACATCACTAAAAACTTTACTATAGGCGACCTTAAGACATACATTATTCCATCAGGAGGTCAGGCTGGGCAAGTGCTTAAGTCTGACGGTGTTGGTGGGGTGTATTGGGATGATTGATGAAAATAAGAAAGGACCAAATAAAGCTTAATGAATTTGATGGGGATACAAGTATATCCGCAAATGATAAGATAATTGGTCAAGACTCTGAGTTTTTTAAACACACAAAAAACTATAGCGTACAGTCAGTAGCTATTGAGGTTAGAGGCGGTGTTGGTTTGCCTGGTCAAGTGCTAAAAAATAATGGAGATGGTACTTGGGGGTTTTATGGTTCTGGTCAATCAGTCACCACTACAACTACAACATTAGCTCCTGGAGCAACTACGACTACTACAACATCAGCTCCAACAACTACTACTACAACAAGCGCACCCGCAACGACTACCACTACAACTGATACACCAACAACAACAACGACTACAGTAAGTCCAGGGACTACTACAACTACTACGTCTAGTCCAGGCACTACAACGACTACAACTGATACGCCAACGACTACTACAACCACGCAAGCGGCAACGACTACAACGACTACGTTAGGAACAACAACTACAACTACTACAGCTCAACCAACTACGACCACAACAACTGCACCAACTACCACAACTACTACAGCAGCCGCAACCACTACAACGACTACTGCTGTACCATATACTTTTCCTCAGTCAGCAGGAACTTGGTATCACAATGGAAGCTTCTCTGGAGGATCTCTTGTTGGTCATATAAACTTATCTAATGCGTGTAGTGATCTTCTGTCTAATGGAAGAATAGGTTTTGTTTTTAAAGACAGTAATAATAACTGGATAAACAGTATTTCAGATGTAGACGCTTCTATTGCTTTGGGAAGAACAATTACAGCATATACAAGTGTAAATGGTAGTTCATACACATCTTTAGGGATAAATTACCAACAAAGATTTTTTGGAACAAATACGGATAATAATAGTAATGTAACTGAATATTCTTTTGATTTAGCTAATGGTACAATAACCGAAATAACAAGCGGAGTTTATTATCAGGCTTGTCAAGCAACTACTACTACTACTACCGCAGCTACCACTACAACAACTACTCAAGGGGTTACCACAACGTTACTATCAGATGCAGTAAGTTTACCTAGTAACGTATTATTGCAGTTTAGAAGTAATGTAAATCACACCAGCATAACAGGTGGAACTTCTCAGGTTGGGCAAGCTGTTTCGTCTGCATCATACGGAAACTATGTAAACATGACTCCAGCACAAGCTAAGTCTATAGCTTTATGGTTTGCCAACCGAACCGACATGACTATAGATACGTGGTATCCATTAGATCAAACTTACAGAGTAATTGAAACAGAAGCTGATCCAGATACAGTACTTCACACACAGACAAGTGTTACGGGAGCGGAGGTTATGTATACGCAGAGTGCATTAGCAAGTGAGGATGGTTTAGTATTGATGAAAGGCGGAACTTGGACAAATGTAACACAGTTAAACGGTAATGCAGCTTCAGTTCAAATACTTACAATAGGAGAAGCTTGGAACGATAGAGATATAATTAAATATTAAAAATAAATTTATTGTATTATAATGGAAAGAATATCAAAACATATATCATTTAAGGAGGCTATTAAATCCAACACAGCTTTAAGAAGAGGTATAGATAATACCCCTAATAGATACGAGCAAACCAACATGGAGATTATAGCTGAAAAGATTTTTGAACCACTTCGTGAGTGGGCTGGAGGTCCTATTAAGATTAATAGCTTTTATAGATGCGATGAGTTAAACACAGCTATTGGTGGATCATCTAGGTCACAACATTGCGAAGGTAGAGCTATGGATATAGACGATACTTTTGGTCATAAAACAAATAGCTGAAATGTTTGATTATATAAGAGACAACTTAAGCTTTGATCAAATAATATGGGAGTTTGGGGATGACAACAATCCTTCTTGGATTCACGTAAGCTATGTCTCAGACGACCAGAACAGACTCAAAGTTATGAGGGCGGAAAAGATAAATGGTAAAACACAATACAGATATATATGAGCACAGAAAAAAAACCATTCAAAGAAACTGGATTAGGTAAAATATTGCTTGGAGTATTACCAAACGTAGTCAAAGGAGCAGCTAAGTTTCTACCCGACTCTGGGGTAACTGGAGTTATTAAGAACCTTATAGATAATGATCCTGACATGAGTGAGGATGAGAAGGCTGCTGCACACGATCAGCTTGTAGAACTGTACAGGCTAGAGGTAGAGGATAGAGATTCCGCTAGAAAGCGTGAAGCTGCTATTGTTGCTTCTGGAGGCAGAGATTGGATGATGACACTAACTGGTGTTATCGGATTAGCAGCGTTTGCTTTCTTAGTATACACTGTGGTTACAACAAAAGTTCCAGCTGAGAATAAAGAAATTTTTATTCATATGATAGGTATTGTTGAAGGTGTTGCTCTCAGCATCTTTGGATACTACTTTGGTTCAGCTGTCAAGAAGGACGACAAGAACGGATAAGCTTTAATTTTGTAAATTTGCATAAAAGTCAATGTTATGCCAAGAATAAGTAGTTATCCGCAAGATACCAATGTCACAGGAAATGATATTTGGATTGGATCTGATGGAGATAATGGTCTTATAACAAAGAATTTCACAGCAGACGCTTTAGGTATTTATTACAACGCTAATGACACCTTTGGTCAAGGCACCTTTGTTTTTAGTCAATCATCAGCGGCATCAACCTGGACTATAAACCATAATTTAAATAAATTTCCTTCAATATCAGTTGTAGATTCATCTGGGAATGTTGTTGTGGGATTTGAAACATATAACAATAGTAACCAAATAGTACTAACATTTTCTGCCCCTTTTTCAGGATCAGCGTATTTAAACTAAACAAGAAATGGCAATAAATTATTTAAGTTAGTATAGATTTAAACAAGAATGAGCTTCAGAATGGGGTTATTCATGTTTTAGCTGCTAATCCTAGTAACCCTGTAGAGGGACAGATATACTACAATTCTACAGACCAAAAATTATATTTTTATGATGGTTCAAGTTGGATTGATGCTTCTGGAGATATCAAAAGTGTAAATACCAATACAACATCAACTATTAGTGTCACAGACCCTGATGGTCCAAATCCAAAAATAGATACTATAACGGCTGCTGTAACTAACGGAGGAACAGCTCTTGCTACAGGGGATCAGATATTTGATTATGTAACTACTTCGATAGGTAGTTTATCTCACACAATTGCAGGTACTGCTAATGAGATTGAAGTAGCTGACGGTGGATTCACAAATGGAGGCACAACAACAATTGGTCTTCCTAATGATGTTACAGTTACAAATGACCTTAACGTAGGCAATAACTTAGATGTAACGGGAAATGCCGTTATAGACGGTAACTTAACGGTTAGCGGAACAACTACTACAGTTAACTCTAATACAGTTGACATTGGAGATAGTATTATCACACTAAACTCGGATGAAACAGGAGCACCTTCACAGGATGCAGGTTTTGAGATCGAGAGAGGCACATCACCAAACAGAAGTCTTTTATGGGACGAAAGTGAAGGAGAGTGGACTATTCAGCAAGCTTCTGGTACATATGAAAGAATTGCAACATACGCAGACTCAGTAGAGGATGTTATTGTTGAAGAAACTGGAGCTAGTGGTATCACAGTCACAGAGACACTGTCAGGTACAGATAACAGAATTAAAACGTATGACATTGCTGTTAACCTAGACGACTTAAGATATAAAGCTGACATTGGAGATGGATCAACAACAGCTATCGCAGTCACACACAATCTGGGAACAGAAGATGTTATTGTGCAGCTTTTTGATAATTCAACAAAAGAAACGGTATATACTGACGTTACAAGAAACAGTGTAAATCAAATTACAGTTAGCTTTGCTACTGCTCCTTCATTAGGAGCTATCAGAGTATTGGTACAAAAATTATAATTTAAATTATGGCGAATCGTTTCCTGAATAACATAACGATAAATGATGAGTATACGTTACCATCAGTAGACGGTACGGCTGGGCAAGCGATTACCACAGACGGTTCTGGAAACTTAAGTTTTTCTACTGTTGATTCTGACTCAGCATTAAAAGTAACACTTAGAGTTAAAAACGTATCTGGAGGAACTTTAAACGCAGGTACCCTTGTTAGGGTTGCACCTACAGCATCTCCACCATCAGGAAACGTATTAGAAGTAGATGTTGCAGATAATAGTGCTGCTTCTACAATGCCAGCCGTTGGGATTCTTGTTAGTCAAATTACAGACGGAAGTGAAGGAGATGCAGTGGCTTTTGGTAGAGCGGCTGGGTTTTCTACATCTGGCTATACAGAAGGAGATCCAATATGGGTTGGATCAAATGGAGCTTTTGTAGGAACAAAACCAACAGGGTCTGATTTAATTCAAAAGGTTGGTCAAATAATTAAAGTGCACTCTTCCAACGGAAGTATTGAAGTTTTTGGTGCTGGAAGAACAAACGATGTTCCTAACTTATCTGTAGGAAAGATATGGGTTGGTACTACAACTAATACAGCAGAATCTACTCTTGTAGAGATAGATGAAACAAATAATATTTTAACTGTAGGTGGGGCAATATATTATTCAAATGTATTCTCTCAAGAATCAGATTTACCATCAGCAACAACCTATCATGGTATGTTTGCCCATGTTCATGGAACTGGATATGCATACTATGCTCACGCAGGGGCTTGGGTTAAGTTAGCTAAACACAGCGAGTTAGTTGCCGCGGCAAATGATTCTACTATTACAATAACAGCTGGTACAGGATTGTCGGGCGGTGGTACTTTTACTACTGACCAAGCGACAGATAGTTCAGTTACGGTTAACTTAGACAATACAGCAGTAACTCCAGGAACTTATGGAGATGCTAATAATACTCCACAGATTACAATAGACCAACAAGGTCGTATTACTTCAGCTACAACTGTAACTACAGCTGGATCAGGAGGCGGTGGAGGTGGAGGTGCAGAACTTTCAATTGAAAGAGATGTAATAACCGCTACGGCTAATCAAACAGCATTTACAATATCATCTGATATAACAGCATCAAGTAATACACAAGTGTATATTGATGGGGTATATCAAGCTAAAAGTAATTATACTACAAGCGGAGCTGTAATAACATTTTCAACTGGAGTTCCTGCTGGAGCGGAGGTTGAGGTTGTGCATTTTATATCCGTATTATCAAAAGTATATACAGATACATTTACAGGAGACGCTTCTACAGTCGATTTCACGGCTTCTAAGGACGTTACAGACGAAAACGTTACACAAGTATACATAGACGGAGTTTATCAGTCTAAAGACAATTATACGACTTCTGGAACAACTATCACTTTTTCCACCGCACCTCCAAGTGGTAGTGCGATAGAGGTCGTACATTTTACGCCTGCAACTTATTCAACATTGAATAGTAACCAGTTTACTGGAACAGGATCGCAAACAGATTTCACTTTAACACAAGCAGTAGATGTTGATACATCTTTTGTATTTGTACAAGGTGTGTATCAAGAAAAAGATACATATTCTATAAGTGGAACAACATTAACATTTACTACGGCACCTATAAGCGGTTATAGCATTGAGGTTATTACAGTTGGTTCTGTATCTATATTTAATGATACATTATATTTAGATAACTTTAATGGAACTGGATCACAAGTTGATTATACGCTTTCTACAAGTCCTGCAAATGAAAATGCTATTGATGTTTATATCAATGGATTATATCAGCAGAAAAATACATTTAGTTTATCTGGGAGCACATTAACATTTTCAACCGCTCCTCCAAATGGTTCAACTATAGAGGTTAAATCAACAGGAGGATTGAATAACGTAGCCGCTAACATTACAAGAAATTATAGTGTTGCGGTTATTTCATCTGATACAACTGCGGTTAGTGATACTCTCTATGTATTGACAGCAAATTTAACTCTTACACTCCCAGCTTCTCCAAGTAATGGAAATAGTGTTAAAGTTTCAAATAGATCAGGTGTTGCAACTTGTGTTATAGCTAGAAATGGAAGTAAAATAATGGGTAGTGCGGCAGATTTAACATTAGACAAATTAAATGCTGGTTTTGAAATGATTTACTCAGGAACAGCAGAAGGATGGATATTAATTGGCGTAGAAGGTACGGCAGCATAAAGTAAATATAATATGGCAAATTTATCAGATTTTTTTCCAGCAGCAGGCGGTGGTGGCGGAGGATTTACAAAACGTTTAAAATACACTACAGCTAGAGGTTTAGATGATGCAGATTATAATAATGCAGCAAGTTACACTGTTAATCCCGCGACTGATTTAGGTTTAGAGGATGGCGCTTCATTAGGATATTTCCTGGTAGGTGGAGGTGGAATGTCTAACAGTAATGCTTACGGTTCTTTTGGCGGTATGATAATTCAAGGAATTGCAACCATAGTAACCGCAAGCACTAATCTAATATTAACACCAGGAGTTGGAGCTAATATTGTTACTGCTGATGGGAACTCAGGTCATGACTATAATGCTACAGGAGCAGCACGTCAATCAACAATCACAGGAGGCTTATCTATTACAACCGCAGACGGAAGTAATGGCTCAGGTTATGGAGGAACAAATATATCTTCTGGAGCATCAGGAGGAACAGGAATTAATGGCTATGGTGTAGGATCAAGTGGAGAAAATTATAAAGGCGGTTCCTCATATGCTTATGCGTGGATGGGTGGTAACAATAGACCTGCTCACGGTTTTGGTCACGGCGGTTCTGGGGGTATAACTGTGGCTCTTGGAGCATTTGAAGGGAGTGACGGAGCGATTATTTTATTTTATTAAAAAACTTAATTATGGCTATTAAGACATATGGAAAAATAGTAAACGGGAAAGTATCAGGTTTACAAAATGTAGAAGAAATATACATTTCTGGTTTTAATGGAAATTGGATTGAAGTACCTGAGGGTTTTGGAATCGGTGATTTGTACGATGAAACAAATGGATGGAGTAATCCCGTGAAAACAACTGAAGAACTTGAAGAAGAAGGAAAAAATTGGAGGAATAAAGAACTTAAAAGAAGTGATTTTATTGTTCCATTGACAGACTATCCAAATAGAGATGCTTGGATAACATACAGACAAGAATTAAGAGACTGGACAACAACAGATAACTTTCCAGATACAAAACCTACAGCACCAGCTGAATTATAAATTGTAATTTTACAGTATGGCATTAACAAAACTTACAACAGATTTAATTGACGGTTCCTTAGGAACTGATTGGGATAGCAATATTAAAACAGCTGCTTTTACTGCGGAAGCAGGTAAAGGTTATTTTGTTAACACAACTAGTGCTGAAATTACAGTTACTCTACCCGCAGGTACTGTAGGTGATGAAATAGTTATACAAGACTATGCTGGTACATTTGCTACTAATAAAGTAGTATTTGCTTCTAATGGTTCTGAAAACATTCAAGGGTCAACTGATGATTTTAAATGTATAATTAATAATTCTACAGTAACACTTATATATCAAGACGCTACTAAAGGATGGACCGCTGATAATATTGAAACAAATATATTATTAGTTGATTATTTAGTAGTTGCTGGTGGTGGTTCTGGTTCATCTCAACAATTTAATAGCGGTGGCGGTGGCGGTGGTGGTGCTGGCGGTTTGCGTACATCTTATGGAGATACGTCTGGTGGTGGCGGTTCAGCAGAAGGTGGTCTTACTCCAGTTCTTTCAACTAATTACACCGTAACAATTGGAGCAGGAGGAGTAGCTCCAAACACAGGAAATGTTAATGGTAATGATGGAAATGATTCAACATTTGCCACAATAACCTCAACAGGTGGGGGTCGTGGTGGTTTTGCCGCTGACCAAGGTGGAGATGGTGGATCAGGTGGTGGTGGTGCTGGAAGCGGCACAACTAATCAAGGTTATGATGGTGGACAGTACAACCTCGGAGGTGGTGGAGGTGGTGGAGCTACACAAGCTGGATCTATTGGCGTTAATAATGGAAATGGCACTGGTAATGGCGGAGATGGCGGAGATGGTTTATCTGTTTCTATAACTGGCACTGCTGTCACATACGCTGGCGGTGGCGGTGGCGGTTCTTATAATATACCCACGGGAGGCACAGGAGGCGCAGGTGGTGGTGGAGCTGGTGGTGGCGATGGAACCGCAGGGATTGCAGGAACTTCCAATACTGGAGGTGGAGGTGGAACCTCTGGAGGAGCATTTGCTTCGGGATTTGTGCAAGGTAGTTCTGGTGGCTCTGGAATAGTGATACTTCGATATCCAAATAGTTTAACAATAACCATAGGTTCTGGATTAACAGGAGCAACCACTACAGATGGAACGGACAAAGTAACCACATTTACAGCAGGTACAGGAAATATATCATTTAGTTAATTATGGCACATTACGCTTTTTTAAACATGCAAAACATCGTTACCGAAGTAATAGTAGGTAAAGATGAAACAGAAGGACCAACAAACTGGGAGATTCATTATGGAAATATAAGAGAGCAGGTTTGTAAAAGAACATCGTACAATACAAGAGGAGGAGTTCACTCAAACGGAGGTGTTGCTTTTAGAAAAAACTATGCTGGTATAGGATATACATACGATGAAACTCGCGATGCGTTTATACCGCCAAAGCCATATGATAGCTGGACACTAAACGAGACTAGCTGCTTATGGGAAGCTCCTACGGCTTATCCAGATGATGAGCAACAGTACACCTGGAATGAAGAAACAACAAGTTGGGATTTAATAACAGAATAAATATATAAACATGGCATTAACTAAAGTAACATCAGCAGTATTAAATGACAATGCTGTATCGTACGATAAACTTGGAAGCGAGTTCACAGAAGCTGCTGCAATATCTGCAAGCGATGTAGACTTTAGCACAGCTCAAGTATTTACAAAAACACTTACTGCAGACGCTACATTAACTTTTTCTAATGTTTCAACTGGTATGGTTAAGGACTTAGTAATAACAGGAGACTTTGCTTTAACTCTTCCTAGCTCAGTAAAAATAGCTGCAGGAACTTATGACGGTACAGTAAGCAATTTAATACAAGTAACATCAACTAACGGCTCTACAGAACAGTGGGCTACAATATCTCAAGAAGCAACATAATATGAAAGCAAAAGATTTTAACGGGACAATTAAAACTTATAGAAGACTTCCAAACGTATGGAGAGATAATAATGGTTTGCACCTAAACTTTAGGAAAGCAAATCATGCCTCATTTGGGTTTTATGATGTTGTAAAGCCATCTTACGATAATATAAGTCAAAGATTAGGTGCTATTGAGTGGGATGCTGATAACAGC
>FUIF01009591.1_pt1 | contig 10409 bp, 12 predicted proteins | sample 1003461 | NCBI WGS metagenome assembly FUIF01 (sample SAMEA80401918, study PRJEB19352) | marine metagenome
TCATTGGCTTTCTCCCCTGCCCTGACCGCAGAGTCGGTAACAGAGATCATGCCGATATTGGAAGCGGCCAGTTCCGCCGCGATCGCTGAACGAGACAACATTTGGGACAGCATTCGAGGCGTCTTTCATGTCGAAATCTGGTCCGCCGCTGGAGTCGCCGTCCAGGAAGCTGGTGGGCCCGCCGCTGGGGGCGCCACTAGAGAAATAGCTTGGGATGCCACTCAGGATGCTGAGATCGCTGCTGAGAGCGCCGCATCAAACGCCGCTCGAACCGCCGCTTACATCGCTGCTCGGGACGCCATTACAGGCCGTCCCGATCAAGCCGCTCGGGACGCGTTGAGGCCGACTGTAACTGAGCTTCAAGACAGCGCAGCCGATCTCCTCACCCGCATGTGCACACACACCAAGGAAGGCGCATCATGACACAAGCCGAGATGGAACACATGCGGGCACTCCTCAACCGTTCACTCAACGAACGCCTCGAAGACACCGAACTGGTTGAACTAGCTGAACTATGGGACCGGTTCACGACCGCCGTACGTTCGCAACCAAGTACCGTCGCTGAAATTGTGTCCGCCACAATCACGTCACTCGGGCCGATCATCTCGGTGCTCACACAACACATGGAATTGCAGGACACACATGACTAATGCGCCATGGCTCGACGAACCCACCGCTCTTGACGGCATTCACAACTGGGTCCCCTACGCGCTGCGACGAAAAGGGCGTGACGATGTTTGGCTTGGTTACGTTTGGGTGCCACACGGGCATCCGTGGCACAGTAAAGACACCAGTGACCTTCTCGATATCAACGTTCACGGTGGCATCACATTCAGCCGTGAACGTCTATTCTTTAAACATTTCCTCTTTGAACTAAACGGATCGTCAGGGCTGAAAGATGGCTGGTGGGTCGGATTCGACTGCGGCCACCCAGGCGACTTCATCCCATCTCAACAGGAAATGTTCTCCGACGGCACCTACCGGACCATGGGATACGCGGCCGCTGAAGTCAAACGACTCTGCACACAGGCAGCCAATGCTTGAACCAGCCCTCTTCGAGCCGCGAGCCGCCCTCATATTCGCCGCCACCGTCGCCACACTCACCGGTCTCGTCCTTGGATGGTGGGCAGCCAAACACCACCAAAACTAACCCCACCCGAAAGGCGCCACATTGGGCATCAACCTTGAACCGGCACGCACCGAACCACAACGAGACCGCTACGGCCGCTACATCCTCCCCGATACCAACGGCAACCCAATTTCTTACACCCGAGCCACCACCGTCGCGAGCACCCTCGAAGACAAACACGGGGTACACCAATGGGAAATCCGCAAAGCGATCAAAGGCGTTGTCATGTCCGACGCGCGCATCGCCACCGCCCAAGCACACAACCCCGACACCGACCGCGGCACCTACCGCGAACTCATCCAATCAGCAACCGACGCAGCCGGTGCCACCGACGCACGCCAACTCGGTTCCGCCCTCCACAAATTCACCGAAGAAATAGACCACGGCCTAAAAACAATTGACGACATCCCACCCCCCTACCAAGAACGCGTCGCCGCCTACTACACGAAAATAGGTGAATACGGCATCCACATCGAACCAGAAGGCATTGAACGCATCCTCATCGACGACAACGCCAATGTCGCCGGGACCGCCGACCGAGTACCGCTCATCTTTCCCGACGGTAACCGCTACATCGGCGACCTTAAATGCGGCAGCGACCCACTCCGGTACGGAGCCATGGCGATCTGCTGCCAACTAGCGATGTACGCCGGGCACACCGCCACCTACGACCTCAACTCCGGGAAACGGCAGCCACGCATCGACGTCAATCTCGAATGGGGTGTCATCATCCACCTACCCGCCAACGGCACCGGATGCGAACTCCACTGGGTTGACCTTACCTACGGCTGGGTCGTCTACCAGACAGCACTACGAGCACGCGAACTCCGCAAACAACCCAAGAGTCGGCATGCGCCGATCGTGCCCGCCATGGGGCCACCACCATTAGCATCCGGTGACCTGGCAGGGCCCGCGTGGATCAAAGAACGCATCCAAACAATGGCCGCCTACCCCGATGCGGTAGCAATGCTTCGAGAACACTGGCCCGCTACTGTCCCCAAGCCGTTCCCATCGGAAACAGCGACAGCCGAGATGGTTGCCGACATGAGCCGGGTTCTTCAAGTCATAGAAGACGCTCACATGGTGGCGTTCACAAACCCGCACCCAGGTCTACGACTGCAACCACCAACAAACCACAGGGGAACCAAGTGATGGAAGAAAAAAGAGAACATATCGATGTCACATTCAGATTCCCGTTGGCCCTTTACGACGCGTTACTTGATAAACCATCAGTCCCGGTTCAAATCGTTGTAAGAGAAGAACCCGACAGCCCTACTGGGCACCATCTCGGCATTTTTTCTGTTGACCCGGAAATGATGCTTCCAGTCGCCAGTCTTCTGGAATATTGCACAGCCGTCGCTACCTATGATGAACTCATAGTGCACTCTGGTGACTTTGAACCGGAGCACTTGTACCGGGGTCGGACGATGCGTGTCTTGGGAGAAATGATTCTTCGAGTGTTGGAAGAGCGAGACGAGGCGGACACTGAAATGCCCCATGATTTCCTGAAGTACGGTGCGCGTGCAACTCGTGATCTCATCGAGGTAAAAGCAAAACAGCTCGGTGTGGACATAAACGTTGAGGACCTCACACGATGAAATCAATTTCAAAAGGAACGAAAGAAGCGTTGTACTGGGTCGCAGCAGGGTTCTCCGTGCGCACCCTAACCGATCTAATCCCAATGTCAGAAACAATAACCCTTTTCATTCAAATGAACGTTGTGGTGTTAATGCTCCTCACCATGTTCGGCACAAAAGAGAAACAATCACCCGTGCGGGCATACGCTGAACTCTACGTAGACCGCACCGGACAAACCTTCGTCGTGCTCCGCAAAGGAGAAACAATCATCCCACCCGACCTACTCGAATCGTTCGATCAACAAGAAAAAGAAAGGTAGGCGACAATGCCAATCCCACTAGGAAACGACGCAGGACCAGCAATCCCCGTCATGAAACAGCAAAACATTGGGGAAATCTTCTACGGCGGAATCATCAACTTCGAAACCCGAAACCAACTACGAGACAACGAACCAGTCCTACGAGACGACGGCAAACCAAAACAAGAACTCGTTGTCACACTCATCGCCTACGCAGGCACCAACATGGAAGCCCGAATCGGAGGCAACAACGAAGTCCCAACCGACGGTGAACACGTCCGGCTCATCATGTCAGGCGGCAGATTCAGCCAATGGATCGACGCCACCGACGAACTCAAACGATCCACCGGACGCGGAATCAACGTCGGCGATGTCGTCATCATGACCTCAACCCACGCCATCCGCTTCGAACCACGAAAAGGTGGACGTGAACTCGGACGGTTCGTCACCCAAGATGAACTCGCCAACTACCGGGCAACAAGCACCGCATACCACAACCGACAAGAATCGCTCGGCGTCCGCGGCGACCTATTCATCATGGCCCCCGAAGGCGAATACGCGCAGCTCGCCTCACGCGTACTGGAGTGCGAAGCCGCCTACGCGGCCAACAAAGCAACAGCACTCACAACTCCATCGCCACCAGCAACTCCTGCACCACCCCCAGCCCCTGACTTGGGTGACCTCGTGTCATAGCCCCCTCTGCCCCAAGGCAATCCATCCCACCCGAAGAGGCATGCGGTTGCCGTCAACTGCATGCCTCTTCCATGACTAGGCACCCCACCCCGAGAGAGCGCAGCCCCCCCCCTTGATGGCAGAACCACAAGACGTCGACGTTGGCGACAACGCAGAACGACTAGCAGCACAAGGCTGGCGAGTCGTCCCCATCGCCCCCGGAGAAAAATACCCACGGGGCCTACCCTCGTGGCAAACAACAGCAACCGACGACCTCAACACCATCCGCTCATGGTGGCAAGGCGACTACCGAAACCACGGAGTCGGGATCGTGTGCGGCGCCGACTCAGCACTATGGGTGCTCGATGTCGACATCAGCGACAACAAAAACGGGTCCGACACACTCGCGCTACTGATCAGCGAATGGGGGCCACTACCCGAAACGATTGTCGCTCACACGGGTGGGGGGGGCCTTCACTACTACTTCGCGTGGCCCGACGAGCTGGTGACGAACGGTAACGCCCGCCATCTCGGCCCAGGACTCGACATTCGGGGCGAAGGCGGGTTCGTTGTAGCGCCACCAACAATCCACCCAAACGGCCGCCGATATGAATGGTGGCCAAACCGAGACCCTTGGAGCGTGGAAGCAGCCCAAGCTCCTAGCTGGCTGATGAACATCATCTGCCCACCCGAGGAGGCGACCCGCGAACGGGCCGGTATCGCTCTTGAAGCACGTCGACCTGGTGTTTGGTCGCTTACTCATTTAGCGCCTGCGGATTGGGCACACGACCACCTGTCGTTCAGATCAGAGTTGGAACGTGCCGGTTGGCAACACCATTCAGCACCCCGACCTGAACAAACTTGGTGGACAAGACCTGGGAAAGAACCCCGGCTCGGTCATTCCGCAGTTCTGCACGCCAACGGGCCACTCGTCGTGTTCACCACCGAAGCCCCCGAACTTGAACCGTTGGGTCTGCCCACTTCGGATGGCAGCGCGTTCTCGATCTCTCTGTTCGATTTCGTTGCCGCTACCCGTTTCAACGGTGATCGTCAAGCCTGTGCACGTTGGGTGCGGTCGATCATGCCTCACACAACTTCGCAGCCAGCTACAGCGCCCACGAAGCCGTCAGAGGAACCTGAACCGATATCAACGTTCGAAGTCGAAGTTGTTCATCAGGTGGAACGGCTTCGAGTCCAACACGAAGCCCGCATACGGTTCGCTCGTGAACAAGCAGCCGACAGGGAAGCCGCGGTAGTCGTGTCCGGTGATGCGTTGTTTGATGTGCCCGATGACGTCCCGGCTATATGGGGCCGAGATGTGGAAGTGTTGTGGGCGCAGGGCGAGCCGATGGTGATCGTCGCTCCTTCTGGCGTCGGGAAAACCACACTCATGGGTCAAGTGGTGATGGGGCTTTGCGGCATCGAGCGGTTCAGCGAACCGCTTGGTTACCCGGTGAGGCCGGGCGATCGGGTGTTGTATGTGGCTGCTGATCGGCCTCAACAGATTATGAGGTCTCTGCGACGGCATATTGATGCATCTGACCAGGAGTTGCTGGCTGATCGGTTGCGTCTCTGGCAGGGGCCGCCGCCATCTGATCTCGCGTCTCGGCCGGAGACGCTGCTTGACATGGTGAGCACACACGGGGCTACGCACGTCGTTCTTGATTCATTGAAGGACATGGCAGCGGGTCTCACCGAAGACACGGTCGCGAACGGCCTGAATCGGGCGTTGCAGCTTTGTATCGCCGAGGGGATCGAGGTCGCGGCGTTGCATCATCAGCGCAAAGGGGTGTTGGGTGAGGCCCCGAAGAAGTTGGAGGATGTGTACGGGTCGACGTGGATTACGGCTGGTGTTGGGTCGGTGCTGTTGTTGTGGGGTGAGGCTGGGTCGCCGCTGGTGGAGTTGGTTCATTTGAAGCAACCGGCCGAGACGGTGGGGCCGATGCGGATTGAACATGATCATCGGCGTGGGGTGTCGCATGCGTTGGGTGGTTGGGACCCGTTGGTGTGGTTGCGTGGTCGTGGGTTGCAGTGGGCGACGGCGACGGAGGCCGCGACGGCGATGACGGGGAAGTCTCGGCCGTCTGCGGTGGAGAGGACGCGGGCTCGGCGTCATTTGGAGCGGTTGGCGGAGGCGGGTTTGGCGGAGCGTGAGCTGCGTGGGCGTGTTGGTGGTTCGACGGGGGAGTGGTTTTTCCGACCGTCAACTCCGTTACAAGATGATGAAGATTCATTTTGAGCTGTTGTGTGGATAAGTGGCCCCAATCTGTGGAAAACCAAGGGTTTGTACGGACAACTGCCTGATTCTGCCACAGAATCAGGCCCTTTTTGAGGTCAGAATACAAAGCAGAATCACCCTGAATCACTAGGAGCGTTTTCCCTGGTCAGAGCAGAATCAGTCCCCCCAAAAACCAGAATCATGACGCTCGACCCCTGGGGGTACCAGGGGGGTGGGCGAGACCCCCTTAAAGGGGCTCGCCCCCCTGGGACCACCCCCAGGGCGGGCCAGCCAATACAAAACTTGGTACAAACAAAAGGCAGATCGACATGACTAAAGTGAGCACCAGCGATCAATCAACGACCGCCACCAAGGGCCTCCCCCAATCTCGGCCACCCAGCAGCATCGGCTCATGAACGAACACCGATGCCAAAGCTGCCAAGCCCTTGTGCTCTCCAACACCGTCCCGTGCCCTCACTGCGAATCAATCAGCTTCGAACCACAACCCGACAGCTACTTCGCACCGAGACGACCTCAAAGCACCAAGCCACAACCACACCACCCTGTGTGGCTATGGATGAGCGCGCTGGCACTCTGCCTCGCCGCCATCATCGGAATCACGATGATCCTCATCGGAGGCAACCCCACATGACCAACGAAACCACCTACTACCTCCTCGACAACCCACCCAAACAACGCCAATACCACACATCACGCTCAAAACAAGTCACACGCATCGTCATACACACCGCCGAAAACGTCCCCGACCGCGACCTCACCAACGGCGACAAATCAGCCGAAAACGTCGCCAGCTTCATCCAACGACGCACCGACCACGGCTCCTACCACGCCATCGTCGACTCAGACACCGTTCTCTGGCTCATCCCACCCCACTACACCGCCTTCGGCGCCAAAAACTGGAACAGCAACAGCCTCCACCTCTCATTCGCATGCCGAACCACCGATTGGAACACACTCCCCCGCGAACGAGTCGAAGCCACACTCCGCAAAGGCGCATTCGCAGCCGCCCAAATGCTCCGATGGGTTGAACGCCACTACGGCGCCGACAACACCATCCCCATCGAATGGGTCACCCACCGCAACACCACCAAAGGTTTCAGCCCACACTCAGCCCTCGACCCATCACGCCGAAACGACCCCGGCGACAACTTCCCCCACGAAGCGTTCCTCGGCATGATCCGCGTCGAAATGGGTGGACAATCAGAACCAGCCGACACCGGCTCACTCCCCACCCAAAAATCAACCGAAGTCGGCCCTCGCACCGTCCGCACCCTGCAAACACGCCTCAACCTTCTCGGCCACAACCTCGCCGTCGACAACAACTTCGGCCCCCTCACACTCGCAGCCACACTCGACGTCATCGGCCGCCACTCCTCCGCACAAGCCACCATCGCCAGCCTCCGAGAACAACTCGTCGCCGCCGAAGAAATCCGATCATCAGACACCAGCGGACTCTCAATCGAACTAGAAGCCGCCAAAACAGACATCGATGAACTCCAACTCAAAATCGACGAACTCAACACCGCCCTAGACCCACTCCGATCTGACGCCGAAGACTGGCAAGCCCTCCGCGCCCTCGCCCACAAACTCAGCCACTAGGCCCTAAACTCCCCAACGTGGCCAAACCCGCTCGATACGACATCGACACCTACCAGAACGACACCTGGCCAGTCGGCGACGGCGGAGAAACCATCTTCACCGTCTACGACGTCGCCACCGAAGGCACCCGAACAGCCAAAGACCTCACCGGCGCCACCTTCTTCGGCGACATCAAAGCCAACACCGGACCCTCAGAAACCGTCATCGCCACATTCACCTTCGACCTCAAAAACCAAATCACCGACACCGGACAATTCAGCATCCGCCTCACAGCCGCCCAAACCGCCAACCTCGTCACCGGCACCTACCGCTACGACGTCGGCGCACGATTCGCTTCCGGCGACGTCCAAACCTACGTCCAAGGCGTCGTAACATCGACAACGCGAGTCACCGATGTCCCATGACACCGAAATTGTCCTAGAACCAGGCCCACACATCGAAATCGCCGCCGATCCCGGCCCCCGTATCGACCTCGAACTCGGCATCCTCAACTTCGTCGGCGACGGCAGCGGCAACACCCACAACCACAACCCCGTATCCCTCACACTCACCTACGATCCCGTGATCACCAGCCGACTCGTGTCCATCACCGGCACCGGAATCAACACCACACTCGGCTACGACGGCACCGGCCGCCTCGAAACCGTTGACGACAACACAGACAGCATCCGAAAAACTCTCGTCTACGACGGCACCGGCCGCCTCACAAACGTCAACGTCATCCCCCTCTAACCGGCATGCGAGGGCTGTGGTGGTTCTGGCCAACCGCCCTTGCCATCACCGTCATCGTCGAGCTATGGGCGCTCCTACGAGCCAGAGACAAGACAGCCACCAGAGCATGGCTCGCCATCGCCGACGCCCACCCCCTCATCGCGGCCGTCCACCACATCCTCACCGGCATGCTCCTAGCCTGGCTGCCGCTCCACTGGCTACTCGCTCCCATCGACCCACCAGGCTTCGACCCCATCGAAGCCGGTTTATTGCTTTCCGGCGCAATGTTCGGTGCCGGAGCATGGCGACTGCGATGCGTTACACCACCCAACCCACGGCAGTAGGCTGATCATCATGACCTGGAGTCTCGCCGGATCAGTCATCGACCAAGACGCTGGCACCACCGACAACGACCTGTCAGGACTCGCGGCAATCGCTGGAGTCACCGCCATCCAAATCGGCACCGGCGACTTCTCGTTCAACGTGTACGACATCGGCACACTCCGCATCGACGTGTTCGGCACACTGAACATCAGCCCCTACCACGAAATGGTGCTGTGCTCACGAGGAGGTGACGACAAGTTCCTCGTTCGATCCGGCGGCACGTTGAACATCAACGGCTCCCAAATCCTCAACGGGGTCACCCGATACACCGAAAACTTGTGGCTCTATCTCACAGGCAACAACGGGGCTGATCAGTGGACAGAGATCGGTCTCCGATTCATGTCCGGATCAATCGTCAACTGGGTTGGTGGAGCCGTCGTCGCCCCGGACGGCACCTACTTCGACGCCGGATCAACAATCAACATCACCAACGGTGTCATCGACCAGATCGCAACACTTGACGACGGAAGCGCCCGAGCCCAGGAACCACAAATCCGGCAATCATCTGCCGGGCTCAACGTCAACGGCTTCAAAGTCAAACGCGGATTCTTTACCCTCCTCACCATCCCGGCGACGCTCACCGGTTACGCCCCGGAACACTGCGACAAAGCCTTCGGATTCTCCTCAGGCACACCCAACGCGGATGTGCCTATCACGGGCTACGAAACCGAAGGCGATAACACCATGGACATCGCGTTCTGGTCGGGATGCCGTCCAGTGATGACCAACAACGTCAACGGCACCCTCATCCGCGTCGGACCTAACGGAGCCGGATCAGTCAACTCCTACGGCTACCTCCGCGTCCTCCAAGAGTTCAACCCGCAAATCGTTTCCGGTGACGGGCTCTCCGTTGAAGGCATCCGCATTTGGGTGGAAGACAACGACAACGGCAACCGTGACACTTACACCGGTGAGGGCTACTCCGGGGTCGACCCGAATCAGACGTTCATTTACTCCGCGTTGACGGACGCATCAGGGAACCTCGCCACCGATCTGGTCATCAACACTGGATTCGTCGTGGTTAACACCGACGACGCCACCTCGCATGTCGCGGTGAACTCCGGCCCATCAGCGTGGGACTACCGGTGCGCATCAAACGACACCACCGACGACTTCCTCGTACGCGTCGCTTCCTACCTCCACGGCCTCACCAGTTACACCGCGATCATGAAAGGCGCTGAAGCCGTTACCGCCGGAACCACGCTCTTCGCCGACCCGGCCATCACCGAAACCACCGAGGCGACAGCGCTCGCCTACACCACCGTCGAGGCCGGTGTCCATTGACATTCGCATGACGAGCCCAGTTGATGGGATGACGATCGACGAGCCGCCGGTGTAGTACTGCACGACATCAGAGTTGTCGCGGACCATGACTGCGGAGTCTTGATAGGGCATTACAGCAGCTCCAAGACTTGGGTGGTGCCGTTGGTGTCGGTGACAACACCAGAGACCGTCGCATCGTTTGTGAGGGTTACGGTGCCGGTGGTGGTGATGTTCCCGGTGAATGCGGTGGCGTTGATGGTGACGGATGTGCCGGTGACGACGGTCGCTTCGCCTGATCCGCTTCCGTCGATCGTGACGTCGAGGGAACCGAAATCGAGGGTGTCACCGGATTTGGTGCAGGTGAGCGCAGACTCTCCGCTGTAGTCGCGGATGAGGAGCGCTTTGAGGTGGTCGTAGGCTTTGGCTGCGGTCTCTTGGGTGGTGTAGGCGAGCGCTGTCGCCTCGGTGGTTTCGGTGATGGCCGGGTCGGCGAAGAGCGTGGTTCCGGCGGTAACGGCTTCAGCGCCTTTCATGAT
>FUIF01025288.1_pt1 | contig 10409 bp, 17 predicted proteins | sample 1003461 | NCBI WGS metagenome assembly FUIF01 (sample SAMEA80401918, study PRJEB19352) | marine metagenome
TTGCCTTTTACTTTACTACTTAATGTAGGCGGTTTACCATCTTTGTCTACCTTAAAGCCTAACTTTGCTGCTTCAATACTAGTCTGATTAACCCCAACATCAGGTGTAGTGTTAACACCTTTTACAATACGTCCGTCTTCAAATAAATCATCTATTTTCATTTGCGGCCTCTGAATCCTTTGCCTTGCATCTTAGGCTGGCTGAACCATAGTTTAAACCATTCGTCTGTTCCTGGTTTGATATCTTGATCTCGCATTTTCTTTGCGTTTGCATTAGCTGCGTCACTAATATTTTCAAGGGTATATTCTGTATACCCTTTAAACTCGTTAACTCCCGCTAGTCTCTTTAGATCTTCTATATTCATTCCAGTATTCATTTCTTTCATTTGTACTAGCTCTACGTGCTTCGTGTTCTTTATACTTTGCTATGTAGTGTTCTAGTTCTTCTTGTGTCATTTTTTAACGATTTTCTTTTTCTTTACCAGCAATCCACTTCATCATATTTGTAGCAGGGTTTGCTAGGTACCATCCAACATCGCGATATGTTTTAAATTTGTCTACTAACAAGTCTTGTTTGATAGGCGCAAAACTTTTCCTATTATCAATGGTGATTAATTCTTTGACTTTCTTACCGCCGAACTTACTTAGAAACGATTCTAAGTTTAGCATATAATAGAACTCAGTATCTAATATAACTTCGCCTTTGTGTTGGCTATAACTAGGAATACCTTTTTGGTAACCACTTAGTATTTTTTGTAATTCTTCACCTTCGGGCTCATCTCTGCGACTAATAGTACCGCCGCTTGGTCCAGCACCTCGAGCATATTGTGGATCATATCCTTTGAAGCCGCCTAAGTCATCTATGTCCGGGTTCCAATAAGCAGTAAAGTCACCACCTGGAATTATTATATGATTTGTACCAAAGTAACTCGTAGTACTCTCAGGTGCTACTGTAGTTGTTTGTGCAGGACTAGCAATGCCTAATCCTTTAAGAACTGCTGTTTGTATAGTATTATGGTTTCCCATTACACCTTTTCTTGCAGGATTGGTTATTTTTTGTATTAGGTTATTTTTAGCACCGCCGCGATATTGGCCTCCGTGCATTGCTCTATAAAGAATAGGCTGGTTGCCCATTTTACTACAAAGTTCAGCAGCAACTTTCAACCGTTCTACAGCATGTTCGGTATTGTTGATAGGTACAACTTCTTCGGTGACTTCTCTAATCTTCATTTCTTTTTTCTACCTGACTTCATGTTAGCACACCAGTGATACATTTTAGCCTTCTCACCACTTGCGTTCTTAGCACGTTTGCGTAGTGCTGTTACACTACCATTACAACTTGCACCACTACGTTTTACACGCCCTGGTCTGCTTTTGCCTTTTTTCTTACCGTCAGCAAAGTTTTCGCTATATGCTTTATCAGTAGCAGCCTTAGCACTAGCACCTTGTGGGTGTTTTGGATTAATACCTACAGGCTCGCCATTCATTAGTTGTGAAATATCAGCAGCTTTACCAATTTTATCTAATAGCATGTGTAACTTGTCATTAGGATCATAGTTGCCTGTTTCGTAACCTGGCTTACCACGCACTTCTGTACGTTTGCCTGTAGCAGTGTCAACAATGTTTAATACCATCATATCGGTGTCACGCTCTAACTGTAGCTTGTAACCTTCGTTGGTTTTCTTTTTAGGCTTTCCGTGTTTGTTATGCTGTGCCCAAGCAATAGCATAAGGTGCACCAGGATCGTCAAACTTGCCTTTTAGTTTTTTAACTTGTTTTTCTCTGCCCGGAGGAGCTTTTTCTAATGCTTTCTTACTTTTCCAAGCATCTTTGTCACCCTTTGCTGCTGCTTTTCTTCTTGCAGCAATTTTATCTGCAACAGTTGGTTCGTCAAACTTTTCAGGCTTCTTCTTTATACTTGTACGTTTAGGTGTACGTGTAGCAAATCCTAGTATTTCGCCTATAGGAGCCTCTGGATCACCTAGTGCTTTGTTTAGTAGTTGTACTGCTGTTTCTGCACCATTACCGTACATTAGTTTAGCGGCTTTTAGCTTATCTTCGTCTGACATTTCAGGCCAAGTTGCTCTAAGCTCACTTGCACTCTTGATTTGCATGCCACTAAAGTCAAAGTTAATAGTAGGACCATAAGCCATATAGCCCATTTCATTTGATGTGTTTAGGTCTTTACCTGTGTAAGTACGCAAGTAACCCGGCTCACCATTCTTTTTAGTTTGGTCTGGCAACGGCTGTTCGTTTTTATCTTTTTGACTGCGTACAAATACAAGTGCTGTATCTGCATCTACAATATCTTTGTAGCTCATAGCGTTGAAAGGCGACTTGACTTGTATAAATCTTTCAGCTGGAACTCCTGCCATTGATGCTAATTGCTTTTTAATATCAAAAGGGAATGGTCTTGTACTAACATCTGATGTTGCCGCAACATATACGTTGCTTTGCCCAAACGTTTTAGACGCCCAATCATATAAACTCTTATGCCCAGGATGGAACGGATGAAATCCGCCGGGCATTATAGCTACTATCCGCTTTGCTGGTGCTTCGTATAAATTTCTTATCTTCATGACGGTTGCCACCTTTGTCTTGGCACTAGTTTTGTTTTACTACCCAGTGCTACATAGCCCTCACCGCCTTTTTCGCCTTTGGTGCTTTGTTTTACATCTGCAGGAGCATCATCTAACTGTTGTATAATGTGATCCTTTGCTGTCATTATTTGTTTTACAAGACTAAAAATTGCAGGCAATGCTTTAGGATTTTCATCACTCATTGCTTTAATTTTTGCTTGTTTGTTAGCACTTACTTTGCTACCTTGCAACCAACTAAAAAAGTTTTTGTCAAGTTGTTGTAATTGCTGTGCTCTACTGCTTTGGTTTACATATGTATAGATGATATTTTTCATATCACTTAAACCTTGTACAGGAGCAAGGAAGCTATCAATTGCACTTGCATATTTCTTTGCAAATATTCTAATAGCATCTACTTCTTTTGTATCTATTTGCGGCTGGTGTGTAACATAAGTTTGTCCTAATACAACTGCATCGCCACTGTTTAGTTCTTTTACATCGCTAAGAGGTGTACCAGTACTGTCTCCAAAGTTTTCGTAGCGTGTGTGTACTGTTACACCCACTGTACTGTTTGCTACACGCTTGCCTAGTTCGCTGTTAGGGTCAACAGTATATGTTACTAAGTTTGGTGTAAACTGTAAGCCTTCGTCAGTTTTTGTAACTGGCTTGCCTGGATGATAAAGTATATCGCCGTAGATATAGCCTCTAAAGTTAGGAGGAGTTGCTGCTTCCATGACTTTAAAAATACCAGCCATTTCACTAGCAAAACGCTCACGCCACTCTTCGCCTTTGCCTGTATTGGTAATAAATTTATATAAATCTTCTGAAGAATAACTTTTGTTTCTGCCCCAACCGTTTTTGCCTACTAGTACAAATTTGCCACTTGGTTCTCTACCGTAATACATTGTAGGATATCCATCCCACTTGATAGCAATGTCACTACTATCACTTCCCATTTTGCTAAGAATGTCTGTTGCTTTTTGTGCGCCAGCACTGCCGTCGACAAATACTAAGTCTTCTAAGTGTTGGTACTCTCGGCCTACTTTAGCTTCAGTGAGTATTTTAAATTCACGGTAACGCATTAGTATTCCTTGTTACGAAAGTTTTCCTTCTCGGCATTTAAAAGCCTAGTAGCACATTCTATCTTCTCAGCATCAGTGTGTAGCACACGATCGTTGCGTTTTGGAATCTTAAACTTTTTAATATACGATTCAACAGCCTTGTCAATCATTGGAAACATTTGTTTCTTATTAAACTTGCCGCCATTGTTTATTGCTTTTTGTACATTAACTAATGTAGGATACGTTTCGGTTCTATAAAAGTCTGGATCATTCTGCATGAACACAACAACATCGTCAAGTACATCAAATGGCAACTCGCCACCAATTTTGTTCTCAGGACTATTGTCCATCATATCGTTTTCTAAGATTTCGTTGCGCTTTACCATTGTTTAGTCCTCAAAATTCGCACGTTGTAAAAAACTTTGAATTACATCGCCATCTAAAGATGTTAGTAGCTCATGCATTACTTTTTCAATACCGTGTTTTTTAATTAGGTCGTATACCGGTTGTGTATAATACCCGCCCGCTTCGTCAACTGCTCGTTGATCTAATAGTGCTGTTAGGCGATCGCCCATTTCTCTAATTTCATCTGCAACTGTTTTTACCATTTTCTGCAACTCCAATATCTTGCTTTATGACGTGGTCCTGGATTATCACAGTTGTGTCTTGCTCTGAAAGAACGTCTACGTGCCGGATTGCCTTTTTTAATTTTTACACCTTTTTGTCCAAAATTAACTTTAACTACATTGCCTTTTGGATTCTTAACGTATACTTTAAACTTTTTAGTGTCGCCTGCCATTGGCTTACCAAGTGCTACTTTGCGTCCTTGATATTCGGCTTCATCAAGATAATCTGTGTTAAACCACATGTCGCCGTAGTCTTCATAAAAGTCGTCGTCATCGTCGTATGTAACTTCGTCGATTGCATCTTCATTTGACATAATTTCAATGTCAAAATCTTTGTGACCATTTTCAAACATAAGATCGGCTAAACGCTGTGCGTATTCGTCTGCTTCTGACTCACTAAGCTCACGTGGCAGAGGCAATTCAACATAAGTGTTTTCTGCTGCTTCATAAATGTTTTGTTCTAGTAAAAATACTTTCGTCTAATTTGACTTGAGTCTTTTCCATTACTAATCTTACAAAATGTTCCATGATGTATCCTTATAGGTTTATTAATACTATTTATCAATATCTTCCTTGTACACAATTTTATCGATACGAGTAATATTGTCACCGCAAATTAGTTGTACCATGAATAAAAACTTTTTCGTCACGTACAAAAATATATTGTCCTTTGATCCAACGCTCTCTATTAAGAAAGTTTTTCATTAATACAGGTCCGCAACGTGCTTTGTCAGTATTGTTTTGTAACCATGTGCCCATTGAGCGCTTTGCCGGTTTCTGTCCAAAACGTCAATTTAATTGGAAAGTTTGTTTTTTTGTCACTAAGTATAATGTTTGCATTAGATTGTAAGTACTTGATACTTGCTGTATCAGGTTCCCAAAACTCTTCAGCAATTGCAAACTTTGAAATTGTAGTTAGAAGTTTTTTATTATTACTATAGATTATTAGTGTATTATATTCACAACGTACCAAATATTCTTTACTATGTAATAACAATCTGCAAATTTTATCAGCATCTGTTATGTCATTAGAATCAAGATGTAACTCACTACGCCACGTAGTCTTCTTTAACGGTAGTCCTAATTTTGCTGAAAGTTTGTAACTATCAATTTGGCTACGTGCATAACTTAGTTTGCCGTTGCGTTGCATTTCAGTTCTAAATACACTTGCTAGTGGACTACGGACGACTACTTTATATAGAAATCGTCCGTAGTGTAGTTTTTTGGTTTCAAACTTCTTCAACAACTTGTTCAACTTCTAGTTCAATTTTGTCATCAACAAGTTTAATAACAATGTCGCCGCCGTTTTTCAAGTCACCAAATAGTAGTGCTCTTGACAACGGACGTTTGATATCTTTATCAATTACACGCTGCAAAGGCCTTGCACCCATTTTAGGATCAAATCCTTTGTCAACTAAGTAGTCCAACGCTTCGTCTGTAATAGTAAACTTAACATCTTTTTGTTTGACCATGTCTTTGAGTTCTTTCATAAACTTCCCGACAATTTTCATCATTACAGGCTTGCCTAGTTTAGCAAATGTAATTGTAGCATCAAGTCTATTTCTAAACTCTGGCTTAAAGTAATTTTTTATACTAGTATCTTCGTACTCGGTTTCCTCTGAGCCAAACCCGATAGCATTTTTCTCAGCTTCTGCTGCACCCAAGTTAGTTGTAAGAATTAATACAACATTACGTGCATCTGCTTCTTTGCCATTTGATCCTGTAACTTTGCCATTATCCATTAGCTGCAATAGTACGCTACTAACATCTGGGTGTGCTTTTTCAATTTCGTCTAGTAGCAATACACAGTTAGGATTTTCTTGTAGTTTTACAATTAACTGTCCAGCATCGTCATCAAACCCAACATAGCCTGGAGGAGCACCAATAAGTTTAGCAACACTGTGCTTCTCTTGATACTCACTCATATCAAAACGTACTAGCGGAATGCCCATGTTTGTTGAAAGAGCTTTTGCAGTTTCTGTTTTACCTGTGCCAGTTGGGCCCATAAACACAAAAGATCCAATTGGTTTATCATCAGGCTTTAGTCCTGCTTGCGCTACAAGAATCTTATCTACAATACCTTCAATAGCATCGTCTTGTCCAAACACACTACCTTTCATATTCTTTTCAAGATCTTTTAGATTCTCAGCTTCACGTTCTGCTACTTGCTCTTCGGGTAGTTTTACCATTTTAGCAAGTTCAAACTGAATTTCTTCTTCGGTAACAACCAAGTCTTCTGTTTGATCGTTTACTTTAAAGCGTGAACATGCTACGTCCAGCAAGTCGATTGCTTTATCTGGTAGCTTCTTATCAGGTTGATATTTTACACTAAGTTTTACTGCTGAAGCCATTGCATCTTCTGTAATTTTTACACCATGGAAGTCTTCGTAGTATCCTACAATACCTTTTAGAATTTCAAGTGTAGTTTCTTCACTTGGTTCGTCAACACTTACACGCTGGAATCGACGCATCAATGCACGATCCTTTTCAAAGAACTTGCGATACTCTTCCCATGTAGTTGAAGCAACAACTTTTAAGTTACCCTTGCCCAATGCAGGCTTTAGTAAGTTAGCCAAATCGTTGCTGCTATTTTGTCCGCCTGCGCCAGCGCCACTAATCATATGCGCTTCGTCAATAAACATAATAGTTTTGCCTTTCTTTTGCAGTCCGGCTAATACTAGTTTAAAACGTTCTTCAAAGTCTCCGCGATACTTACTACCAGCAAGCATAGCACCAATGTCGAGTGCATACACATTATACTCTTTTAAAAACTCTGGTGTTTCACCATTAACAATTTTCCAAGCAAGTCCTTCTGCAATAGCAGTTTTACCAACGCCTGGGTCACCTACCATTAGCACATTACTTTTACTACGACGACCCAATGCTAGTGCAACACTACTTAGTTCGTCATGACGTCCAATTACAGGATCAATCTTACCTGACTTAACCTGTGCATTTAAATCATCTGTAAACTGTCGAATAGCTTGGTTAGCAGCGCCTGCATTTTCTTGCAGTTCTTGTTCTTCTTCTTGCTCTCCAATTGCAATGTTAACAAATGCTTGCCATTCAGCTTTTGTAATTTTAGCCTTGTGTGTTGCATAGTATGCAAAGCTACGCTTTTCGCCTAGTATACTTGTAAACACATCACCGATTTCAATTTTGCTTCTGCCTTGAAACAATACCTGTGCAAACGCTCTATTCAGTACACGTTCAACAGTTTGTGTTTTTTTAGGCTTCCACTTTTTACTAACAGTTTCGGTATCATTTAATTTGCTCAAGTTGCTTAATATAGTTTTCGAGCTCACTTTTAAGTAAGTCAACATCAGCACCATATTCTTCTAATGCCTCTTGAAAGTTTTCTTCACATAGCATAGCAAATGTAAGATGTTCAAGTGTAACATATTCATGTTTTAACTTTTTTGCATCTCCAACTGCTTTGTCAAATACTGCTTGTAACTCTGTACTCGGTTCAACCATTTTTTCTTACTGCCTTTTTAATATCTTTTATACGTTTTGTTTCAGCACGTTTAAGTTTAAACTTACTTACTCTGTCAATGTATTGGATGCCATGTAGATGATCGTATTCGTGTAGAAAAATTCTAGCATCAATGTCGTCCAGTTTCATCTCTACATGTATAACATTTTTATAGTCACTTGTCAAGGTATCAAATCCAACAACACAACTAATTGGGCGTTTTACTTTTAGTATTAGTCCTGGATGACTAAGACATCCTTCAGGTCCTAGTTCAATTTCTTTACTAAGTCCTTTGATTTCTGGATTAATAACTGTAAGAATGTCGCCATGCTGTTTATTAAGAAATGCTTTCATTACAAAAATTTGTCCAGGAAACCCTACTTGGTTAGCACTTATGCCAACGCCGCCGTACTTATTCATAACGTCGATCATGTCAAGTGCCTTTGGAGCTGGGTGTCCAAAGTATTCGTGGTCGTAAACATCCGTTGCTTTTTCAAGCTGTGGATCAGGTGCGATTACTAAGTTCATCATATAACTTTTTTACCTTTTCTTCTTCTATAGTATTTAATTGGGGAAGGGTTCCTTTAATATGCAAATACAAATGTCCAGTACGTCCTTGTCTTGGGTCCGGTATACCTTGCCCACCTACACTTAATGTTGTACCAGGCGCAGTACTCTTAGGTATTGTAACACGTAAAGGACCGCCTGTCAACTTATCAATTAGTATTACAGTGCCTAACATTAAGTCAAATACACTTACGTCTATATTAGAATGTAAGTTTATGCCATCACGATCGTATCTTGGATGTGCTTGAACTCGGACTTGTACTAATAAATCGCCTCTTGGCAAACGTGGATTAGCGTTGTCACCTAAGCCTTGATATCTAATTACTTGTCCGTTTTGGACACCTTGTTGTATCTTTATACTAGCACTACTTTCTAAACCATTTGGTAGTTTGTATGTGGCTAAAATATCTCTGCCTTCCATAACATCACGTAGTGTAATATTTACGGCAATTTTAACATCGCTATTTTTTTGTGGGCGTTGCTGTTGTGCAAATCCTCTGCCAAACATTGCTTCGAATATATCATTCACACTTCCAGCGCCAGCATTCATCGACTGTGTATTCATTCTAACTTGGGGGCTGTCGTATGCCTGCCTCTTAGCAGGATCCTTTAAGGTTTCGTATGCTTCATTTATTTGTGAAAATTTAGCACCGTCGCCACCGTGGTCAGGATGATGTTTCATAGCCGACTTGCGGTATGCTTTTTTTATCTCATCCTGACTAGCTTGTTTGTTAATACCTAATATACTGTAATAGTCCATACTATTACTTACTATTTGTATTACTTAGATTTGTCAGTTCCGGTATATAGACCAAACCATGCTGCGCCAGCACCAACTACGATACTGATTAGTCCACTTTGTTCCATACTTGGATCTGCTAAATTCATATACCAAATAACACATTTGTATAATAGTATGATGTATACAGTTAAGAACAAGCGTGGAAAAATTCTCCAGCTATCAATTGCTCTTGCTAAGTGTATCATTCTCATATATGGGTTTGGGCCCATATCTTTTACACTTGTGTCTACTTCTAAATCTAGTTTAACTTTACGTGTTGTTGTGTCTGCTGAGCTTACTACAACAGCATCAGGCTTTGTTTCTGCTACTGGAGCAGGTGCTGCTTCTGGTTTTGCTGCTGGTTTGTCTAAGTCTTCAAGTTTTTTTCTTGGCATTTTTACCCTCCAATTTTTGTAATCTGCCCTCAAGGTCGTCTATCTTTGCTGTTATTTTTGGATACTTTTTACGCCATGCATCTTCTGGTTGCTCTAGCCAAGTCCATCCATAACGTGCCACAAGGAAATCAATTGCCCTATCTATTTTAGCATATCCCCAAAGTCCTATACGTGTTGTGCTTATATATGCTACAAACACAGCCCCTAATACACTGCCGCCGATTGCTGTGTAAATCCACAGACGGTCGGTTGCCATTCTTTCAATCATTTCCCACATAGTAATCCCTCAATTATTATGTTAGTATTTATCCATCATCCACTTTGGCAAACTTCCTGCTACTTCTTGTGTTGGATATCTTCGTATGCCTAATGCTCGTCGAGGACTGTATAGATCATATCTCACTTCGTTGTTTTGATTGCCGCCAAGTATAACCCATTGCCCGTTTCTTTCTTCAACAAAGAATCCTACATGACCTTTCCATCCGCTGTTGCCTCTTGGAAATACTACAAGATCTCCACGTTGTATAAGTTCGGGTTCTACACTTTCACCCCAATATAAAAAACTACGTGCCATTAGTGGAGGGTATTTGGTTTGGTCGTTTAAGTTGGGTATGTTATCTAACTCTAATACAGCATTAACAAACGCCGCACACCATTCTGTACGTACAGGATCAACACCAGTTAATTGATGTAGCTCTCTCCTGTTTGCACGTTCTTCTAATCCAATATATTCTTGAGCTAGTTCGACACTAGTAATATTCTCACTAGCAAAGGGCGCACATGCTGTAATTAACATAATGCCAAATACGCTAATAATTTTTTAATCAATTAGTCAATTACCTCAACTATTGCATTATCCATTGCTTTTTCTGCTTCTGCATAATAACCTTCATAGGCTGCAATGATAGCTTGCTGTTGTTGAACTA
>FUIF01006383.1_pt1 | contig 10400 bp, 15 predicted proteins | sample 1003461 | NCBI WGS metagenome assembly FUIF01 (sample SAMEA80401918, study PRJEB19352) | marine metagenome
TCATCCGTAAAAGCATTGGTGTCGTCTTCGGCCTCGTAGGCCGTTTTGATTTCCGCGCCCGTCTGGTCGGCGGTTGCGCCCGACTCAATGCCATCCAGTTTTTCTTTGTCGCTTGCCGACATCAGGCCGCGCACGGAGGTCGTTGCCGTTGAAAGCCCCGCGGAAATATAAGTCAGAACGCGCGACAACGCGCTCTGTTTATTCGCCTCCGCGCTGGCATCATAGACAAGAAGGGCATCGTCATCGGCCAGGGCTTCGCCGATATCGTCCTCGCCGGCGATATCTGTTCCCAAGTCATCCACATACTTCTTGTTCGCAACCTGATACTCACTGATCGGTTCCGAACTCGGCGTCACCGGGAAGCTGTTGAAGCTCTTGACGCCGCTGATCGTCTGCGCGCTCGAGGTCATCACCGCCCCGGCTTCTTTCACATTGGTTTCGGACGTCGCGTCCGCATCCTCCTCGATGCTTTCAAGCTTGGTCTTGTCATCTTTCGACATCAACCCATGACGCGCGGTTGTCGCATCGAGGTCCGTGTTGTCGTCGGGCGTCGCAAGGTCATCCAGTTTGAAGGATGCGAGCTTCCCGGAAATGTAGGTCCACAGCGCCGACAACAGGCCCGTTTTCGGGGTGCCGCCATCGTTCAGCAGCACGGCATCGGTATCTTCGAGTGTCGACTTCGCGTCGAGCGAATCAGGAGTCAGGTCAACCGATGCGGTTTGCTCCGATGAATCCGTTGACACGGTCGTGCCGGTTCCGCTTGTCAGTTTATAATCCGACATCAGGTCGTCTCCATATATTTTTTAAAGTGCATGACGCTCATCTGCGCGTTGTGTTCGTCCGCTTCATCCAATTCAAACACTCGGCCCGCCACATAATGCGCCAGGCCTTCCCGGTAGGTCTCATCCATCGGAAGGGCATCCGTTGAATAGGTCTCCGTCGTCAGGTCCGTAAATGTAGAGCGCGCGCCGCTCTCATCCAGCTTCAGCACCGGTCGCCGCGCCAACAGGTCGCGCACTCCGTCATTCAGGTACGTCACCATCTCCTTGGCCGGATTGCGCTTGCGCGGCGACGTATCGCCCAACAGCACCCACGCCCTGCTGATTACTTCATTGCCGGTCATCACGTCCGCCCCCATGCAATAATTTCAACCATCTGGTTCGGCGCCTGCAATTCCATGAACAGCTCTGCTTTCGCCTCGCCCACGCCTGTCTCATACGTCATTTGCTTCAGCCCCGCGCCCGACGGGTCATACCACGGCACCGGATCGGTCCGACTGCCCGGGTCCGCTTTCAGCTGTGCGGCCGCGCCGGCCGCAATGGTCCCGCCCCAGCGGGTTACCAGCTCTTCGGCCACCTCCGAGCAGAACAGCGTCGGCATCAGCACCACATATACGCTCATCTCGAGGTCGTCTTCAATCGGGGCATTGGCCAGCGTCAGCACGCCGGCGGTTGTCACCGTCCAGCCGTGTTGCGGCACGGAATCAATCTCCACACCTGTAACGCGAATCAGCAGGGCGTCATCATAGCCGAAATCCAGCGTGTATTCGCTCTGGTCCGCAACCGTTACGGCCTCGTCCAGAATTTCGCGCCAAATCTCCGTGTCGCGGCAAAACTGCCGGCACGATGTGCGCAGCGCCGCCAGCATCGTATTGTCCGGACAGCGCGGCAACTGCATCAACGGCAACAGGGTGGAGAGTGATTCTGCCATCAGCCTTCAACCTTCGCTTTATAGATCGCCTGCTGTTCCAGGCACAGGGCAACCAGGTCATCTTTTTCCGCATCCGCCGGAATGACCACCTCGTGATTCAGCTCTTTGGCGTAGGCGATCAGGTCCGCATTCTTGGTGCGGCTGAGTTTGCTCTCGCTGTGCATTTCCGGCTCCGGCGCAAACTGAATCGGCTCATCGTCGTCAATCGGCGGCGGTGCGGTCAGGTCTACGGCATTCGTCTTCGACGGGAGCGGGGTTTCGCCGGGCTGCATCGGCACCGCGGGCGGTGCAAAGGTCTCGGGGTTTTTGATCATCCCCTGTGCCTGGGCCAGCTGTTCGCGCAGCATCGCATTTTCTTCAATCAGCATCTGCTCGCGCTTGCTCACACTGTTCGGGTTCAGCTGCTGGGCCGTCGCCGCGTCGAGGATAATTTCCGACGTCTTGTCGTCGTAGATCTTTTTCCAGCCCGGGCGCATGTGCGGCATCACTTCCAGCTGGGCCGAGTGCGGAAACACCTTGCCGTCGTCGCGTTGCAGGATGCGCACTTTCTTCTTCAGGGTCTTTTCTTCGCTCATGGGGGTTCCTTCCTGTTGTTTAAAAGTCATTGGTCATCAGCATCCGGCCAATGACCAATGACCAATGACCAATGGCCAATCGCTCTATGCGTTGCAATCCACGCAAATCGCGTGAATCCGAATCACTGCGGCGGACGCGGCATTGTTGAACAGCACCCCGATATACGACGCGGCGGTGTAGAACTTGCCGCCAAAATGTCCGAGTGTATCCGTGTCGCTGGTCTTCGAGGCCGCGGCGGTGTTTCCATCGGTGCCGTCGAGGTAGCCGTCAGCGTCGACGGCGGTGTCATCCGCGGTCAGGTAGTCGCCGACATCAAGGGTCAGCGTGTCGCCCTCGGCGGTTTCCACCACGGCAATCACATCCTGAACCAGCGTGTTGGCCGGAATGGCCAGCGCTTTCACAATGTCGCCCGACGCCACATTGTTTTCGGCGCAATCAATTTCAGCCTGCAGGGCAAACAGCAACCCCGAGCGATTCGACGGCAACGCATCGCCGTCCCCGATAAAGGCAAAAGTTCGTAAAGACATATTCGTTCTCCTTGGTTAAACGGCGTGAACTGTGGTGGTTTCTTTCCTGTAGATCACAAAGGTCGCTTAGCCCTTCGCGATGTAGCCATGACCCAGCGCTTCCGGTTTCACAACCTTGTAGCCATACGCCTGCAGCGCCTCCGTGATTTTTCCGAAGTCATCCGGATCGTCAATCGTGCGCTGTTCAGTCATCTGCGACGCAAACGCAATCGCGGATTTGTGGCCGAACATGGCATTCGTCACATTCGTGCTGTCGTCAACCGTCGTGGCCAGGTTGTTCGAACGGAAGATTTCGAAGCGGTCGATCATTCCGATCCGACCATTGCGCAGGGTGCTCTTCCCGTCACCGGTCAGGCTTGCATCCTTCAGGTCCGATTTCTTCAGCATTCCGCACGCCCAGCTCGGCAGCGTAAACCAACGGTTTTCGTCCGGTACATTCTGCTCGTCGAGCACCGTACCCGCATCGACAATCCAATCCAGGATCGTGGATTTGCTCAGTTCCACCGGGGCGCCGGCTTCACCCATATCGAACGCGCCGCTGTTGGCACCCGCGGTGCTCCCGCAGTTGTTCGCGTGCGCATAGGCATACACGTTGCTCAGGACGTCGCTGTCAATCGCCACCTTCTGGGTAATCGACGCATGCTCCGCCCATTTCTGGATGTACGGCAGGTCAATCTGCTTCGTGTCCAGGTTGTTGGTGCTGACCGACCAGTATTCCCCTTTATCGATCACCAGATCGAGAAAACCGGGATCCGGTCTCTGTCGAATCAGCTTCTGTCCCTTCACATACTTCCGGGACACAATGTCCGGCAGCGTGCGAATGCGCAGCGTGTCGCCAAACTGTTTCAGCTGGCCCTCGTATTCGGTCGTCGCAATCGCCCCGAACACCGTTGCCTTGTAGAATTCAATCAGCATCATCGTCGCATAAAGCAACGGAATGTAGCCGCCCGATTTATTCGGGAACCCGCCTGCAGTTGGATATCCTGGCATATTTACTCTCCTTGTTTATCCCGCCGTCGCGGGCGCGTTACATCGCCGGCGGTGCCGACCCTGCCGGCATCCCGGCAACGCGCCCCTGCGTCCATGCGGACATCAGTTCGTTTTGTTTCTGAATCACCTCAACCGGCGAATAGCCGCCGGCCGAAATGGCCTGCATTTGTGCCGCCCACTCTTCCGGCGTCAGCGTTCCGCCCTGCGGCACCGAAGTCGGAACCATCGGGGCGGGCGTCGTCAGACCGTTAAAGCCGGGGGCCTGTTGTGGAGTTGAAAGAAATGTCTGAAACAGCTGTGCCGCGCGTGACGCATCAAACACCTCGTACGCATCCATCAGCAGCGCCTCATAGGTCGCACCGGTCAGCGGCTCGATCTGTCCCAGGAATGCATTCCACTCCGCGCTTCCGTTGATCTGCTCCCAGTTGGGAACCATCTGCGTAAGCCGACCGTAAAATGCCTGCCGGTTCTGATCTGCCATCTGCTGTTCAACCTGCTGAAGCCGTTGCGTATCTGCCTGGGGCATCGCCGTTGCGGCCACCGTGCGCTGAATCGCAATCTGCTGCTTCCAGTAGTCCATGCCGAACTCGTCAATCAGATTCTGGGCAACCAGTCCCTGCACATCGGCGTCCGACACATCGCCCGTGCTCGGGGCAGCCGGGGCCGAGCTTTCGCGAGCCTCCTTCAACTGCTCTTCAAGCAACCGGTTCTGTTCGCGCAGATCGGACGTGTTCTTGTTGAACATGCCCTGCAATACGTTGTATTTGTGTTCCCAATCTTCCGTCGGCGCGGCTGGGGAATTCGCCGAAGCGGTCTTTCCGAGAACCTTTGCACCGGGTGTCAGATTGATTGCGGGCGATGCCGGAACAGCGGGCGGATTTGGCTCAGCCGGTGCCGCGGACGGCTCCGGGATTTGGGCCAACTGGGCCAACTGGTCTTGCAATGCGCTCGGTACTAACTCTTCACTCATTCTCTTGCTCCTATGTGATCCTGCTCGGAGGTATTCACGGGTTTAACTGGCGATCCGCACTTGCGGTATTCGCCGAAATCTCTGCCATCGTCCGCAGCTCCTGCCGTGCGGTGCGGATGGTCTTTTGTAAATTGGTCAGCGTGCGCAACTGTTCGCGCGCCGCTGTAAGCCTCTCTTCCGGGGCGCAAATCACTTTGTCGACGGCGTCGCCCCGACTCTCTTCCAGCCAGTCCATAACCGTCAGAAAGTCGCGGTCTCCTTCCAGGGACGCGATCGCCTTCAGGACCTGTTGCGTCGGCGTCTTCATTCCCACGTCCCCCGAGCAATCTGAACGGCCACCTTCAACCGGGCCTTCAGCGGCATCGAATTCACCGCCTTCTTGATCATCTGTTCAGCCAGCGCGCCGTTTGCCAGCGCTTGCTTGAACATCTTTTTTGCGTTCCGTGCTTCCAGTTGGGCCTTGCGGCGTTGAAGGGCTCGATTCGTCGACATTATTCTTCCTCCTGCGGTGCCGGTTCGTCTCCCGGCTGGGTGGGTGCGCCCATGCGGGCGCGCAATTCGTCTTCGCTCGGCACAACCTTGTCTTCCGGCAGGTCCAGCCCCTTCGCGATCTCCCGCAACAGGTTCGCCCGCCGCTCAATCCCGATGATTTGCAAATCCGTCGGATTGTTGGTCATGCTCAAAAATTCCTGGCGGCGAAGCTGGGTCTGTTCGCGCACCAACATCGCCAGTGCGCCGCGCGGCACCACTTGGGCATCGCCCTTCAGGCTGTCATCATCCAGATGCAGCATGTTGTAGACGTACATGCAGTAGATCACCGGTCGCAGAATGTCCTTGTCCACGTTCTTGATGACGCGCTTAATGCCCCGACTGCTCGCCCCCATCAGCATCGACAAGCCCGAGGCGGTCGCCCCGGCGCCGCTCAAATCCTGATCCCCGACCACATAGCGCGGAATCAGCGTCCGGTCGTCGGATTTCTTCTCGTAGTAGTCCGACACATCAATCAATTCGCTTGCATTTGATTGCGGTTGGAAGAAATCAACCGGCTTGTTCACATGCGTCTTGGTGCCGTGATACGCCCAGACCTTGCGCGGGTACTGCTGGTTCAGCGTCGGCACATAGGCCGCGGGCGTCGCATCCAAATCGGCCGCAACCTGCGGACCGGAACAAAACGCCAGATTATCCATCAGGTTGCGCTGGCACCCGTTCACGCCCTCCTGGCAATCCTCCATTTTTTCGGGAATCGACTTCAGCCCCCACAGGCTGTTCTTGTTCTTAATGAACGACGTGACGTAATAGGGGCGCTTGCCCAGCGGGTCCGGATTCATCACCGCGCGCACCACAATGTTGTTGATCATCGTGCAGGTCACCGCATAGAACCGGAAGTCGTCGTCAATCCCCGGCATGCCCCACTGCTTCAGCATCGAGCCCTGCACATTGCCCCAAAACTCAAGCGCGCGAATCGACGCCTCCGGCCGCCCCGAATTGATCGACATATTCCGATCCTCGAGCGCCGCCATTGCCGATTCGCCCGGCAGGTTGTCCAACGAATTCGATACGCCCGCGGCATGCAACCCGAGTGCCTGCTCAATCGCCTGCGTATTCCATCCTTCCTGCCCGCGCATGTTCGCCAAATCGCCGCGGTCGTAATCGATCACCTCGCACAGGTACGCCTCATGCACCGAGCGCGCATTCGGCCCCGGAAAAAAATTAACGGGGTTCACCGTCGTCCAATGCGGCACAACCTCTTCTTCGACCGCCACGGCGCCATTGCGCCAGTTCAGTCGCTTGGTCTTCGTAAAGACCGGCCCCTTCAGAATTGCCGACGGGTAGTCGCCCAAATCCGTAAAGAAATCCGACAACGCATCCTCGAATCCGCCCTCGACCGTCTGGTCCTCGATCTTCTGGGCCATTCGGCTGGCGCGCTCCTGGGCATCCTCAGTCTTTACCCGCAACACCTCGTCGTAGAGGTCGCAGGCAAACTGTTGCACCTCTTCCGGCGTAATCGGCTGGCCGGCCGCCTGCATCTGCTGAAATCGCTGAACCGTCAGTTGTTCCACATTGCGCGCTTCATCGCCGTCCAGCTCGGGAATCGGCGTCGGCGTCAGGTCCCACGGACGTTCGCCGCTCCCCGAAAACACATCTGCCATCCACGCTTCAAAACTTTCGCACTTCGACTCGGTGATGTTGAAAAACATGTTCGAGCCGCCCGTCTGCTCAATCTGGGCCAGCTTCGTATCGTCGTACTCCCCCGCCTTGAGCCGCTTCGAATTAATCAGCCGCTGGGTCACGCCCGTTGTATCGCGGTGCTGTTGCGCCGCGCTGAATGCACTCTGGATGTAGCCCGCCAACAGCGTCAAAACAGGCCGATTAGCCTGCTTCTTTGCCTCCAGCGCCGCGACTTCCTCGCGTTCCAGCTCTGTATTTGATTTTACCTGTGACATGCCGCCTCAATGCTGATTGATGCGGCTGCGGCTTGTGGTGATGATTGATCTGTACCAAACCTCGGCGAATCGCGTAACCCTAGATGTACCCGCCCCAGCCATTTGTTACAGGCGGCGGCGGAGTGACTGTGCTGAACACCTGCACCGTATCGCACCCCAACACCAGGTATTGCAGGGCATCATGCGGGTGGCTAAACTTGTTCTTCGCTGGGGTATCCTTGAATCGCTCATCCTCGGCGCTCACCTGAACCCGCTCAAACTTGTACCCGCCGACAAAACCCTTCGTAATCATCTTGCACGATGGATCAATCAACAGCCCCGGTTGCCCGTCAATCGTCCGCGTCAACCGGTTGATCACCGCTTGGCGGCGCGGGATAAAATCATTCGTCGAGGCCGCTTGCGTCGGAATTCCCATCATGCCCAGCTGTTTCAGGCAGGTCAGCTCGTCCGCTTGACTCGCTTGGTTTCCGGCCGGGTCGCCCGTGCTCGGCGAGATCCCCATGCCCGCGAACAACTGCGCCAACATCGGCTTCACTTCATTTTCCGTAAACTGCTTGATCCCGCCGCGTGTGCAGACCAGCTCGCGCAGAATGCGTAACTGTCCCGTCGGCGTCAGCTGGCCGATAATGCAGCTCGGCGTCAGCCCGAAATCCCATCCCAGCTGAAGCGGCATCCCGCGGAACACACCCAACGGGCGCGGGCTCTTGTGAACCAAATCGTTGTAAAGCCCTTGATAAACCGGCTTGCCATCAAATACTGAACCGTACATGCCGCAACAATGCACCTTCACCCATTCGGGATCGGTCCCGATCGTCATACGGAACCAGTACTGATAGCCCAACTGCTGATGCTGTACATTCTCCGCCTTCGGGTTTGCCTGGTATCCCGTCAGGCGTCCTTCCACGTTGTATTCAGGAATTAGCGCGCCCGGCTGTTTGAAGAATTTCCACGAGTAATCCCGGCCATCGTCCGGCATGCCCTCCATGATCGACTTCAGCAGGTCCGAGTCACCTTCCTCCGCCAGCTTGTACCACCAGTGATCATCATCCGGCGGGTTCGTGTCCATGATCAGCCCGGTCCACGTCAGCCCCGCCGGGCAATCAGCCTTCGACGGATAGCGCCCTGTGCGCGACAGCGCCGCCGTCACGATCAGTTTACTCATTTCGCGCGCTTCGTTGATCCACACGCCCGTCAGCTCCAGCGACAACAACTTTTTGATGTCCTTCGGCTTGTCCAGCGCCAGAAAATAGATCTCCATGTCCATCGTGGTGCCGTCTGGTAGCTTCTGCACCATCTTCGCGCGGATCGGCGAATCGTAGACAATTGGGCAAATGGTCTCCGGTATCCAGTCCGTCCACGTCTGGATCGTCGTCGACTTCAGCTCGGGGTAGCTGTTGCGGATAATCGCCCATCGTGTTTTCCGCACCCCTTTACGGTTCGGCGCCTGCATCTGCGAGCGCGTCAGCACCTCAATGCAGCAACTCACCGACTTGCCCGAACCAATCGGCCCCATCACCCCGCGAACCATGGCCTGTGAGCCGTGGAATTGTGCGAGGGTCGGGGCCGCAACGTAATTGATCGCCTGTGCCATCGCGTTAAACCAGCGACTCCTTGAACTTCTCGGGATCCTTCAGCCCCGCTTCCTTGATCTTCGCAGTGGCTTCGACCTCTGCGGCCTTCAGGGCGGCCAGCTTGTCCTTTTCGGCGTCCTCTTTCGTAATATCGCCCTTGCGTTTCAGGAGCGTGCCCCCGGCCATCCCACCAAGTGCCATACTCAGAGCCACGGTTCCCTTGTCGATGACAGGATTCATGACCTGCGCCTGAAACTCGTTCGCGCGGTCCAGTGCGGTCGCGGTCTCCCCACTGACATGCTTAAACGCCAGCCCCTCGCGGTCATACGCCTGCTCAAACAGGAGCTGGTTTTCCTCGTGCTGGTCCGTGCATTGTTGGATGAGGTCCTCCAGCTGAGCTTTTGTGTGGAACCAGCCGAACAGCTTCGGCGGAGCGTTAGTCTTTTCCGCGTACACCAACGCCTCATCCGGCAATCCGCCGATAATGGGGGTAAAGATATCGGTAATCCCCCCGCAACCAATCAACGGCAACATCAGTGCCAATAGTGCGATGTATCGTTTCATCATTTGTCCTTTCCCCCGGCCTGATTGCCGGGAAATCACATCCATCCCTGTTTTTTGCAGAACTCCCACACCAGGAATCCGGCCACAACCAGCCTGAGCTCACGGTAGGGAATACGTCGCGCCGAACACCTCAAAAAACCAGCGCTTGCCGGTCGCCTGCGTCTGCGCTGATACCAGCGTGCGCAACACCGCATTCGAATGGATCTGCTGCTTAACGAGCCATTCCAGCACCTCCCCGGTCATCTTCTGGTCGCCCGCGCAACCGTTGGTCAGTTCGTGGGCGATGCGGAGGATTTCGCGCTCGTCATCCAGCCGATCCTCTCGGTCCTGTGCGTCCTGGACGTCTTTGGCAGATGGTTTCATCGCCGCACCTCCCGCAACATGGTCTCAGCCGGAATGACCGGGGCACGATCCGCATCATATTGACTCAGCCACACGCACAGCCAGACAACCAGCACCGCCACCCCCGCACCGACAATCGCCTTAACCATGGTGCAATCCGTTCGTTGCCCATTTGAGGACGAATCCCAGGCATTTCCAAAACTCGTCGCGAATCCGGTTTGCCCCGCAATCCGTCCCGACCGCGTGATCGTACTCGTCGGGATTAACGCAACTGCTCGCGTTGTAGCTGTCAAAGCCGATCAGGCTCGACTCTGCCTTAACAAACGTCGTCGTCGGGCTGATCTGCTCCCCAACTACCGGCCCCATCATCAGCTCGACGTCCTCAGGCTGATTTTGCGCCCCGCCTCGTCCGCCAGCGGAAAATAGGCCGACTCAAACACATCCCGAGGGCTCCATGACCGGTAGCCGTCGGGATAGCTGACCAGATAGCCTGCGGATTCATCTTCGGTCCCAACCGGCCGATCCAACACCATCGATGCCTCGATGTTCGTCATCGGCTCCGCCTCAATCATTTTAACGCCTAGATACGTCATTCTTCGCCCTTCAGGTTGATGTTGAACGTCACGCCGCCGATATCCAACTCGGCCTGTTTATCCCAGCCCAGCATCTTGCTAAGCCGCTCAATGGCCTGGACATTGTTGCGCAC
>FUIF01022909.1_pt1 | contig 10393 bp, 10 predicted proteins | sample 1003461 | NCBI WGS metagenome assembly FUIF01 (sample SAMEA80401918, study PRJEB19352) | marine metagenome
GATGCCACGCAAGATGATGGTTCTTGTAACTATCCTGACGTTAACAATGATTGCGGAGTTTTAGATTTTACTTTAGAACGCGCATGTCACTTTGATAATCAGGAAAATATTAATGATACAAATGATGGTCCGTCAGATAGGAATGGAGTTTGGTATGGAGGCTGGGACAATGAAGCATTTTTAGAATGGGTTGCAAACGGATCTATACTTACTCAAGGGCCGATAGCTGGAACTTCTATTGGTATCAATCCCAATGCTGGAGGTCAATGGCTTTGGGTAATTAGTGAAGTATTTTGTTTTGATTCAACTCAAAATGAATCTAATTTTAATAGCTTTTTTACTCTTATTAATCCTGCATATCAAGAGAATGCCAATCTTCTAATGTACAACCCAGCTTTTTATTCTAATGCCGGTGGATATCCAGAAACCGGAGGTGGTACTCAGTTTATTGGTCAATCTGATGGGGATGGAGCATACGGTTCATTTAACTATGAAGGTGGTCCCAACTATGGAGTTTATAGTAATAACTTAGAAGATGCTCCATTTGGAACTCTATACCTCCAATTTTTTGTAGTTGATTTTACAGTAACATATTCTGATGGATCTTCTGTATTATTTCAAGAAATTTACAGGATCTTATCTATAATAATTTAGATTTTATTTCCGAAACTAGCAGAGATTGCCCATCTACAGTATATCCTGTTAGTTACAGTTATACATATAATTATGGAACCTTTGGTGTATATGAATATACTTATAATAGTCCTGAAAAGTTATTTGAAGGAGAATTTCAAGCTGAAGCCTGCTGCACAAATATAATTACAACAAGAGAATGTACAGATCCAACAGCTACAAATTACTGCTGCCCAGCAGGAACTGAAGGAGTTATAACTGATAACACTCTTTGTCAATATGAACCAGATGATCCAGATATACCTGGATGTACTAATCCTAACTCTCCTAATTTTAACCCTCTTGCTACAATTGATGATGGAAGCTGTTTACCTCAACCGCCTCCAGTAGGTTCTTGGTTTTGCTCAAATGCAGCATCAGGAGAGTGCGAGTTTATAGAGGGTACTCAAGATGGATGGGCAACACAACAAATGTGTGAAGCAAAATGTGCTGAGGTTGAAGAACCGGACGATTGTTTAGAGTTAAGCAATTGGGTTAATACTAACAGTGGTGGTATGACAGCTATTAGCACAAATGCTACTAGTATATATAATGAAACTACAGGATTATGCGATGCTGATTCTAATGGAACAGTAACAGTTAATATTCCTGATAGTAGTAGTCTTGATATTGCTAATCCTAATGGAGTAGTATTTGTTGTTAGATTGTACCAGAACGGTTTTAATGGTGGTACTAATTTTGTTAGCTACTATGAAGGCGGATCTGTATCTTATAGCGATGCAGTCCCAGTTGCAGGAGCAGGAGACTACCTTTCTTTAACTGAGTATTCAGGAGGATCTTTTACTTTTAATAATGTTCCTCAAGGATGTTGGACATATGCTCTTCAATTCTGGTCAGACCCAAGATCAAACGGGGTTCCAGCGAATCAGACTCAATACTGTGAAGGGTATAATAATTCTGTTTGTGTAGAAATAGATAGTTGTGATGATGGAGGCGGAGGAGAAGAAGTAATATATGGGTGTACTGATCCAGAAGCAGAAAATTATAATTCTTTAGCAACAGTAGACGATGGCACATGTAACTATCCTTGTGATCCATGTGAAGGAGAATGTTTATGCGATGATGGTACTTATGACTCAGCATGCTGTATACCTGATCCTCAAAGTGGTTGTACAGACCCATTAGCAAATAATTTTGACTCTAATGCAACTCTAGATGATGGTTCATGTGATTATGATATAGTAGGATGTACAGGACCATGTTGTTATGGCGGCTGTGACGGTGACGGTGACGGTGGAGGAGGCGGAGATGTTGACGATGGTACAGATAGTATTATACCAGGATGTACTCCTCAAAACATGGACAGTCTTTTACAATACAACGATCAGTGTATAACTACTTCTGGTAATAGATTTTACACAAAACTTTTAACAGGCTTAGGAGACGATTGCTCAACAATGGAAGCTTGGAAAATGATTATTATACAAGAAATCTTAAATAGAAAAGGATTACCTTGTATATACAACTGTTCAGATGAAAGTACTATACAGATAGGCGCAGCTACAAATGACTGTGCAGCAAGATGGGAAGACTCAGGATCTATATACTGGAATCCTACAGACGCAGTAGGTTTTGGTCTAGGAACAATTGTAAAAAGAGCAAATGGAGGATTAGGCGGAGTTATATACATAGCAGTATCTACTAGCGGTCTAACCATAGATCCTTTTTCTTCAGACTCAAACAGCGGTTGGAAGAAATGCGTTACTATAAAAGCTCCTACAGATAATTCGGATTATTTAGAAAAATTTGTTAGCTTTGCTAAAAGCTACTGTAGAGACTGCGGAATACCTCCGTATACTCAAGAAACAGAAACTGATTCCTCACAAGTGAGTGTAGAAGTTACAAGCGGATTTAGTGTAGGAGGATCATCAGTTACTAATGACGGAGTTTCATATGAACCTCCACAATAAATAAAATATAAAATGGCAGAAATAACATCACTCAGCAGTTTAGCAAAAACAAGTGTAGCATCTACAGATTTTTTACTAGTAGCAAATTCATCTACTAAGGCTGCTAGAAAGTTTCAACTAGCATCATTGTTTCCAGCAGTGTCTACTTCAGGTAGTAGCTCAGAAACAATATACACTAGTTCAACATTAACAAATAAGAATCAAATTGTATTTAAAGGTATTAAGTCTGGAGATGCAGGTTTGTTAACAGTAGGTACTAGTTCAGGAAACATAGAATTAACTGTATTAGAAGCAGGAATTGATTTAAGTCTTTGCGACAACAGTTCTGCAGGTTTCTTAACTTCAATGGACTTTACAGGAGCAGTTACAGGAACTATAGCAGTAGCTAACGGTGGTACAGGATTATCTAGTATTAGTAAAGGTGCTTTATTGTATGCAAGCGTAGATGACTCAATATCTGCTACTGCTGCTATGTCTACAAATGGACAATTACTTATTGGTAACACAACTAATGGGTATCCATCAGTATCAACTCTTACAGCTGGAGATAATGTAACTATAACTAATGGTGCAGGATCTATTTCTATTGCAGCTAGTCTTCAAACGCTGGCAGCTAATTTAGATACAGCAACTTATAATATTGATTTAGCTACTAACTACATTAGTGATGACGGATCTGATAGAGGTATATATGTACACACTAACGGTAAAGTAATAATAAACGATACAGGATCTACACTTACAACAGGTAATGCTGCAGCACAATTAAATTTACAAGGTAACAATGCTGAAGGTATTAGACTTGGTAATCAAGGATCTCCTCAAAATACTTACTATATCAGAGCTATAGATGGTACAAGTGGAAGCTCTGGTTCTAGATTAGAGCTTTTTGCAGGTAGTGGGGAAGGAAACGGAGCAGGAGCTTCAGCAGCTATGCGCGCGGGAGCGGGTGCAGGTTCAGGCGCTGGAGGAGATGTTGTACTTGAGGGTGGAGATGCAGCTAGTGGTACACCAGGAGATGTACTATTAAAGACGTATAATACTTCAGGAACAGGTTCTGTAGGACTTACTGTATCAGGCGGTGATAATAGAACTACAACAATACATGATTCTTTATTTGTACCAAACAAGCCTATATACGCTAGAGGAGGATTTCGTAATAAGCAAGGAGCAGTCGTAACAATAGCAGACGATGCTACTGCATTTGCATCTGGTAAAGTAACTCCAGGTATTATAAAAATTACACCTACAGCTGATAGAACTAAAGCAACACCAAGCGCAGCTGATCTTATAACAGATTTAAGTTTAACAGCTGATAATGACTCATTTGACATATTTTTTGTTAATGATGCTGCATCTACTCACGATCTTACTCTAAGCGCAGGTACAGGTGTAACATTTATAGGTAACGAAGTTATAAAATACAAAGATAATAATGACAGCGCAGCACAATCAGGTTCTGCAATGTTTAGAATTAGAAGAAGCGGTTCTAGTACAGTAGACTGGATAAGAATTGCATAACATTAACCAATTAATTATATAGACAAAATGAAAAAGTAAAAATGAAAAACGGAGAGTTTGTTAATTTATTTAACGGACTTAATGAAGTTAAATCTCTTCCAGGAGTTAAATTTGGATTAGCAGTTGCTAAGAATCTTAGAATTATTGAAGAAGAGCTAAAAGACATAGAAACTTTTAGCCAGCCTCACGACGACTTTGTAGAATTATCTAGGAAGTTTAATGAGCTTAAAGATTCAGGCGTAGATGATAAGAAGCTAAAGAAACTTGAGAAGGATAACGATAAAATTATTAAAGCTCGTCAAAAGCAAATAGATGAAGTTAATAGTTTGTTGTCTGAGGAAGTAGAGATTCAATTACACGCTATTGCAGAAGATTCTTTACCAGAGACTCTTACTGGACAACAAATTATTAACATTGATAAAATTATTGAATAATGGCAACATTAACAGCAAAATTAACACTTTCTAGCAGTGGAGTATCTAGTGACTCTTTAAACTTAAACGTTTCTGATTCTCTAATAGTAACAAACCCTGCGGTAAGTTTAGCAAGACAAAGTATTTTACATACAGCTGCAACAAATATACTTACTGCTGCAGACAATACTGCTATAACATATGTGTATCTTAAAAACATAGATAGTACTAATATTATAACAGTAAAGATAGATGATGCTACTGCGTTTTTAGATTTAGGACCAAAGGAGTTTGTATTCTTACCAGTTAAGGGTTCAGTAGGACTAGAGGTTCAAGCTAACACGGCTGCTTGTATATTAGAATACGGATACTGGACAAAGGCGTAGAATGAAAATAAGAATATTTATATTTTTATTTTTAGCGTTTTTTGCAAATACAGTTAACGCTCAGCTTAAGAAAGCTTTTAAGTTTCTACTTTTTATGCTGCTGTAAACGGAGGAACATCTTTGGCTAACCAAGATGTTTTTTCTGTAGACGGAGGTATATTAAATACAGAAGTAGTTGAGACTCCTTATGATTACAATTTAGCATTAGGCATACGTAAGATACAAAGGTTTCAATATGAAGGTACATCCCCATTTAAAGATGGAACAGAATCTGCATATGGAGATGCTGCAAATGTAGGGAGAGCTCCTTTTGAGTATTTGTTTGAAGTAGAATACAAAAGACAAGAAGGTATAGAGTATTTTGACCAGCAGCATTTTATAAGATATGTAAAGCCTGTATGGTTAGCAAAGGCAGAGTTTGTTAGAGACGGCTTTGCAGATATAGAGTATTACGAAACTACACAAAGGTTTAGAATAAACTCTAAAAGCAAACTGTCTTTTAATATAGGTGCAGTGCAACGTATAGCAGAGCCTTATGGTTATGATCCGTTAGAAGAGTGGAGATTAGCTACAGGACATGTACACTATACTTGTTTGGCTATTGAAGAAGGATACAGTGTAGATGTATATGAATCTGAGTATAAAGATCCTGAAGGAGAAGTAGTAGCTACAAATCCTGAAGTATGGAATGAGGTAGTAATACCAAATGTACTTAGAGATTACGTACAAGAAAAAAGAGATGCGCTACCTAACCAGTGGCAGCATTCGTTAGTAGTAGGATTTGATTTCTATCACTACAATAAAAACTTTTGGGTACATAGTTGGGGTAACTTAATGCCTTATCACTACGACCAAGGGTTAGAGTATTCTTATCACAACTTTAACGATGGTGAGCAGTGGTATGATTACTCAGGAGGACTAATATTTGGATATAAGATAAACAGAAACCTAGGAACATTTATAGAAGGAAAATATAATAAATACTGGAACAGAGAGTGGTATGACTTTAAGTTTGGAGTCAACTACATAATATTTTAAAAAATGGCAAAAGAATTAAGCGAAAACACAAGTTTTAATATTAGTATACAAACGTTAATAGGTATAGGGTTTGCAATAACGACAGTAGTAGGCATGTGGTTTGCTTTACAAGCTGACATAGCAGAAGCTAAAGAATTACCTGCTCCTACAGACCCAGAGATAACTCGTATGGAGTTTGATATGAAAGATCAACTTGTACGTCAGACTATCATGACTACACAAGAAGACGTTAAAGAACTAAAAGAATCAATCAAAAGGATTGAGGATAAATTAGATAAAAGATAATGAAAGATCCAGTTTGGAAAATGCTTGCAGCTTATATAGTATTATTACTAATACTAGCTCTAGCTAATCCAGTTGCTGCTCAAGTAAAAGCTATACATTTCAATGCAGGATTTAATAATGCAAATGATGTAGCATGGTTTTCAAAGCTAAAAGAGTGTGATAGACAAACTCTTCTGATAGATGGTAATGATAACCAAACAAGATTTAAAATAGCAGTTGTTCCTACTATTATCATATTTGATGACGGTGAAGAAGTAAAACGCTTTCAGGCAGACCTTAGTTTTAAGATGGTTGCTACAAAGCAGGAAGTACAAGATTATATTGATGAACTAATAATGAGTAAGTTTTGATGAATAGGTTTACTAAATTTTTATACGCTTTTATAATGGTTATTGTTTTTACAATAGCTACAGCATTTGGTCAATGTCCTAACGGAACATATCTAGATATTATAATTAACCCAGATCAGTACCCACAGGAAACTTCTTGGGCTTTACTAGATTCTGATTTAGATACTATAGTTACTGGGGGACCGTACACTGATATAATAGACTATTCACCTCAAGTTACACAACTTTGTGTGCCTAATGGTGAATACTATTTTGATATATATGATTCGTATGGCGATGGTGTTGCAGGAAGTCTATGGGGTGGGCAAGATGGTTCGTACTACATAGTAAGATGTAATGATACAATAGTTGAAATGGACTCAGCTAACTTTGGTAACTACGCTTATCATGGATTTACAATAGAAGACTGCGCACCGCCTCCACCCGTATATGGTTGCATGGATGAAAGTTTTGTAGAGTTTTTACCAATAGCAACAGTAGACACGGGTAGCTGTTACACTCCAAAAGTGTACGGGTGTAATGATTCTACAGCATTTAATTATGTAGACTCAGCTAATACAGATATACTAATAGATAGTTGTATGCATACACTAGAGCTTACAGATTTAGCCGGTAACGGTTGGGCTGGAGCATATTTGCAAGTGTTTCAAGGTAACAACTTTTTAGGTATATTTACACTTGAAGATGGTTTTGATACTACGTTTACATTTGAACTAAGTATAACAGAGCCAGTACAAATTAAATTTAATACAACACAACAATCACAGTTTACATCCGTACAATGTGGTTATAGCCTATATTCTGATGAACATGTAGCTATTAACGCACCAGGAGGTTTTGCTACTCCTTTAGTTCCTTTTATAATAGTTAGCGGAATGCCTTACTGTGGTGATGAGTGTATAGAAAGAACATATGGTTGTATAGACGAACTTGCAATCAATTATAACGATACAGTAAATACAGATGATGGAACTTGTTACTATAATCCAGGGTGTACTAATCCGCTTTATATCGAGTATAATGCTTTATATGATTACAACGATGGTTCATGTGCTACGTTACTTGCATACGGGTGTATGGACTCTACTGCACTTAATTACGATCCATTGGCTAATACTGAGTTACCTAACTCTTGTATTGCTATCGTAGAAGGATGTACAGATAGTACAGCTTATAACTATAATATAAATGCTAATGTTGATAATGAGAGCTGTCTACCTTTTATGTATGGGTGCACAGACGCTACAGCATTAAATTATGATTCACTAGCGAATACAGACGATGGCTCATGCATACCAGTCGTTTGGGGTTGTACTGACGGTACAGCCTTTAACTATAATCTACTAGCTAATAGTGATGATGGCAGTTGTGTACCTGTAGTATTTGGATGCATAGATAATACAATGTGGAATTATGAATCAAATGCAAATACAGACAACGGAAGTTGCATACCTTTTTATTATGGATGTACAGACAGCACTGGGCTTAATTATGACGATAATGCAAATACTGACAATGGTAGTTGTATTTATCCTTTGCTTGGTTGCACTGATGCGACCGCTGTTAATTACAACATCGAAGCTAACGTATCAGACTCTAGTTGCTATTACTCTGCTGGTTGTAACTCTGGGGATGTATATTACATTCCTAATGAATGTTTTAGCTGGGTAATAGAAATAGACCCATACTGCTGTAATACTACATGGGATGCTACTTGTGAAGATATGTATGCGTATTGTCAAGATGGTTGGACAGGGCCTACAGATATAGCAATGTTTGAAAGAGCTGGAATGCTACCATACCCTAATCCTTCTACTGGTTTAGTAAACTTTAAATCTGAAGTAGATGTTGAGGTATATGATATAGTAGGTAGACTTATTTTAAATAGTTTTAAAGTTTCTAGGATAGAACTAAATAAAGGCGTATACTTAATTAAGATTTCTAAGGAAAGCTTAACTATAACAACAAAACTAATTATAGAATGAAGTTAGAAGTATTAAGAACAAGTTCTCAAGTAGATTGTACACACGGGCTTTTATTTGAGTGTACTGATATTGGTAAAAGATTTTTGTGTTATACATTAGAAGATGAACACAGAGTTCTAAAGGTAAAGGGTGAAACTAGAATACCTGCAGGAACGTATAAAATAGAATTAAGAAAAGAAGGAGGATTTCATGCTAGATACGATAAAAAATATCCTGGTATACACCGTGGTATGCTTCATGTCATTGATGTTCCTGGGTTTGAGTATATTCTTATTCATACTGGAAACACTGACGAGCATACTGCTGGTTGTCTTATCGTTGGAGACAGTCAGGAAAACAATCTTATTCTCCGCGATGGGTTCGTTGGTAAGAGCGTTAACGCATATAAGAGGATTTATCCAGCTATTGCAAAGGCGATAGATCAAGGAGAAGAAGTGACCATAACATATATAGACTATGCCTAAGTACAAAGGACAAAATATTAAAGATTTAATATCACGTTTTAGAAACGATGTATTTTTAGAATCTTTAGTAGAATCAACAGATACTAAAGTTGTCGTTGTTGATGATAATGGTAAAGTTAGTTTTAGTACTAATGCCCATGATAAAACATACACACACCAACAAGACGTAGCTTCAGCACAGTGGGTAATTACTCATAACTTAAATAAATATCCAGCTATTCAAGTTATTGATTCTGCAGGATGTTGGGTTATAGGACAAGTAACCCACAACTCTCTAAATCAATTAACCTTAGATTTTAGAGGAGCTTTTAGTGGTAAAGCATATATGAATTAAAAATAAAATAAAATGGCAATTAAATTTTTACAAAACGTAAGCCTTGAGGGCGCTGAATTACAAAATATTATTTTACACCCTCTTAGCAGTGATCCAAGTGGATTAGGTGCAACAGACCAAGGTAGAATACATTATAATACTACTAGTGATGTAGTTAAATATTGGAACGGTAGTGGTTTTATAACACTAAGTTCTTCTGTAGGTGATATAACAAGTGTTCAAGATGGTGCTGGTTTAACTGGTGGAGCTGACTCAGGTGATGTTACTTTAGCTGTTGGTGCTGGAAACGGTATAACTGTTAATACAAACGACGTAGCTGTTACAGCCGCACAGACAACTATAACATCAATATTAAACACTAGTTTAGTTTTAGGTAGAGATAATGACAATAAAGTTAGTTTCGCTACAGATAACCAAATTATATTTAGAGTTGGCGCTGGTGATAACGTCATATTTAAAGCTTCTGGTGAAATTGAAGCTACTAAGTTTGATGGTGCTTTAGAAGGTAATGCAGATACGGCTACTGCTTTAGCTACGGCTAGAACTATTAATGGAGTAAGTTTTGATGGTACTGGAAATATAACAGTTACAGCTGCAGCAGGTACATTGACTGGGAGTACATTAAACTCTGGTGTAACTGCTTCTTCACTAACTTCTTTAGGTACAATTACAACTGGTGTTTGGAACGGTACAGCAATTGCTCATGATTATATTGGAGCTGATGCTATTGATGATACAAACATAGCAGACAGTTCTATTAAGAGTGAACATCTTAATAAACTAGCTGTAACAGGCTTTGCAGACATAGGCGCTGCTCTTGCAGATGAAGATACGTTTTTAGTTCATGATGATAGTGCAAGTGCTTTAAAAGAAGCAACGATGGATAGACTGCAAACATATATGCAGAACAACCTTGCGTTTACCAACGACACTAACACCAATACAGGTGCTGACATGACTAACGCCACTTTATTAACTAAGCTGGCTGCGTTAGAATCTACAAGTGGCGCTGCA
>FUIF01026423.1_pt1 | contig 10390 bp, 10 predicted proteins | sample 1003461 | NCBI WGS metagenome assembly FUIF01 (sample SAMEA80401918, study PRJEB19352) | marine metagenome
TTTTGTTAGTTATTGTATTTTGTTATTAGTTTCAAGTATAGAATCAATTTCAGTTTGAGTTAAGTTAAGTTCTTTTTCATTTTCAAGATAGTAGAAGAAAGCTTTAGTAATATTAGTGTAGTCAGATTGTGTTAAAGTAATTGATTTCATATTATTTGTTTTACATTTATATTATCGTTTACGTTTCGTGTTAGCCTTGTAGGATTGAGATCCCGATAACCTTGCTAGAGATCTCGTTGCTGTAGCATTTGCTCAGGTAGTTATCCAGATGGCGCTGATCCTGGAAGTGCTTAACGTTGCTGTTGTAATTGCCTAACCAGTTCTTTGTATCTATTCTTACTAACATATCTTTGTTTCTTTATTCATATATATTATCGTATACTATTCGTACTAGGTATGTAAATGCTATACATGGATCCTGTATCCTGGTCCTGGGAAAGCGTAAATCCTGGCCGGGATCCTGTGAGCTGTGCCTGCTGGGACCTGGCAGCTGATCCTGGGAACGTGATCCTGAATCCTGGAAACGACACGGGGGCTGGCAAAAAGAAACGGGTTTTACTTATGCCGGTGTATTGTGTATATATAGTAGCAACCCAACACTTCCCTATATCTAACTATTTTTTAAATATAATGTGACACTAGGTAGTTATATATAATAGTAGCAGGCAACTGTCGCATTAAGTACTCCGAAAACAGCGTAATCATACACAGTATGACACAAAAACTATCTCCGGCAGCAAGAAGAGCTAAGCGTGCACGGGACAAAGCATACGCTATGACACCTGATCGGAGAAGGAAAAAAGCACATTCCCAGCGAGAGCGCAGGAAAAAGCCCTGCCCTGACGGTTATGACTACGATCACAAGAGACAAAAGTGCGTACCAATGGCATCCAATAGAGGAAACGAGGGTGAGGGGACTAAAAAAGAAAGTGGTAACAACTACAACACAAACTAAACATGGCTAGAATACATAGATACACTAAAGGTAATGTAACATTATCAGATACATTGGTAGGAACCGATGTAGAAAATCAAAAGGCTACGGTAAATATACCGATTGCGGCTATTGTTGACCTAGCCATTGATTACTTTTCAGTAAATGGCAACGGTGATGGCATAAATCAGAGTCTTCTGGACATCACAACAAGCTTAGATGGCAATACTACAGCTATAGCTAGTTATCAAAACATAGTAAATACCCTTACAACCGAATTTGAGTCCGTTGTAACGCGTACAGAAACGCTTGAATCTATATTTAATACAAATGTTGATGGAACATTAACGCTTTCTACAGCAAATATCACTAATTTTGCTGAAACTATTGCCTCTGAGGGCTTTGCGTCAGCCACCACGGTTGATTCTTTATCTTCACAAGTCCAGCAAATAGTAGATGGTGTCCTTACAATAGACACATACGCCACAATTGACCAATTAGCTAATACAACATCCACATTAAACGGTTCAATTGCTACATTAGAAGACACTTTAACTGCCGGTTACCAAGCTTATACCGATGGTATACTCACAACAGACGCTTTTGCAACAGCCGTGCGAGGTGTAGAAGTAACAGCAACAGATACTTTTGCGTCTTCAACCGAATATAGTAACCTTAAAGCTAATTTTGGTACATTTGACTCTAATGGTAACCTATTAACACTTTCAAGTTCTTTTGCAAATAATGTTTTAACAGCATACACTGACGATACATTAGCTACAGCGTCAGATTTAACGACTTTACAGTCTACATTAGAAAATTACACCGACGGACAATTAACAAGCTACTCAGACACCGCGGCAACTAATCAATTAATTACAACCGCTACGCAAAATAGCGCTACCGCGCAGGATTTAACAAATTTACAGGCTACATTAGAAACATATGTAGATGGCGCAATATCAGGTGCCTCGAATGCGGGTATCACCGCTAGCTATTTAACAACTGTTTTAGCGGATTACGCAGAGGCTACAGATTTAACGGAATTACAAGCATCGATAGGGACGTTCGACGCCAACGGGAATATAACCGGATTGTCGACAGCCTTATCAAATCAGGTTACTTCAGCAATTGCAACAGAAGGTTATGCGCAAGTAACTGACGTAACCGCATTAAAAGCAGAAATTGGTACTTTCGATGCAAACGGAAACCTAACAGGTTTATCGACCGCGTTTTCAAATGAGGTAACAGATGTTATTGCCAATGAAAACTTGGCGAGTGCCTCAAGTGTATCAACTCTGGAAGCTACTGTAAACGGAAATACAGCTGCCGTAAATACGAATCAATCGGCTATCGCCGATATAGACGGTAACCTTACTGCTGCATATGGTATAACTGTAGACTCAGGGGGTAGCATTGCTGGTATGCAATTACTATCAGATAGCAACACAGGTTCTTCTATATCGTTTAATTCAGATGTATTTACTATTAATGTAAATGGCACTGATGTATCACCTTTTATTGTTACCAGCAGCGGTATTGCATTAAACGGAGCGGTAACATTTTCAAACGCATCAACAGGGCAGGGTATTGACTATGTTGATTTAGGTAATTACTTAAATACAAACAACTATGCAACAACCAGCGATCTGCCGGATACATCTGCGTTTTTGGACCAGGCGGCTCTTGCTTCCTATTTACAAGACAATGGGTATGTAACAGGTAATACAGCTGGTATTACAGAGGTGCAACTCCTTAATATATTAAGCGGCCAAAATACAACAGCTAACACTGTTATAAACGGTAGCAACATAACAACAGGTATTATAGCAAGTGGTGATTTTGAAATGCCACTTAATTCAGCGTTATCTGGATTTTCTAATGCAGGCATGGGTATAAACTTAGATAACAGTTCTATACATGCTGAACAATTCTACATTAACGCAGACGGATCCGCAAACTTCGGAGGTACTCATTCAGCTGGATCAATTGGTAGCTGGACAGTAGACAGTAGCGGTGCATTAAAAGACGGATCATCAGAAATTGTTTTGGATCCAAGCGGCAACTACACAGAGGTAGGAACTGAAAAGCTTGTGTTGTCTTCGGAAAACCTGCCGGCAATTTCGCCTAGTGCAGCCGTTAGCGCTAACTTTCTTTTTACCGTAATACCTTCCCGTCTCCTTTCGGGACAACTAGCGCTAGTGACGATTTTAGATTAACTTCAAGATCAGGCGGGGTAACCGTTCGATCCGGAGTTAAAAACGTCAAGTATTATTTTCCGGATATAACAGGAAATTTAGTAGGAACTAATGTCCTAAATAATATAGCTTATGATGCTTATACTGGAGGTACTGCCACTTATTCTATACCTTACGGTGAGGGGCCTGGCAATAGTAATCAACAGGGCGATTCTTTTAGGATAGTGATAGGATTGCAAGAGGAATTTGGTAAAGATTACGGTTGGGGATCAATAACTGCAGACACCAACTCCCCGCCAAGTCAGGGGGACTTAGATTTAGGCAATGGTGACCAAAACTTCGAACTTAACGATGGAGGCACCGCTTTAGACTTTGGCTCGATACCAAACATAGCAGATGTCGCTGGCTTTAACTATGAGCTGAAAATTAAATTTACTTTTACGTTTGTTCCTGACAGCGGGGGGCTTGTCCCAATCCTTGCGACAGAAGAAAAAGTATTAGCTTCGGGTACTATTACAAAAATTTAAATCAAGCAACAGGCGCTATTTTATATCCAGACCCTGGTACTAATGACGCTAATGCTAAGCAATTTTTTGGTTTCCACTGCGACGTGCCGGGCACTTGGTCAGCAGGGCAAATAGAAGGATCCTTCAGCCCACCTTCTAATAGACCTAATATGGGTACGGCTTCCGATCCCGGTGAAATAGCGGTAACGGCCGAATATTTTTATGAAATTACCGATATATACGTATGGTCGGCTAATTCTACAACTACTGGCTACCGATTGGGTGAGGACCAATACCCTTGGGCTTATATGGATGTTACTGGCAGAAATTACTTATCTTCTGGCGAAGACCTAACTAATTCCTTTAGTAACGTATTATTTACAGGCGCATCCGGAAAAACAAATATTGGTTTAAATGGTATACAAGTTAGAGGTAATAAAGGATTTGTTGCTCTTGGCGATGTTGTTCCCGGGTCTGCAAATGCGGTTGCCCAGGTATGGGGGAACGCGCAAGTGTTTGGTACATTAACAAGTAATGTTACTCGAACATTTTCAGATAAAAATTTAAAAGATAACATTACACCAATTTCTAATGCACTAGACACGGTTTCGAAATTGGAGCCCGTTTCTTTTAATTGGAAACCAGATATGCGCGGGATTGACTTAGAAACAAGATATGGGTTTATAGCGCAAGACATGCAGGAAGTCTTACCAACTATTGTAAAAGAAGGGGAGCACCTAACATTAGAGCATAATAATATTATATCGATAAACACTGCGGCTATTAAAGAGCTAGTGAGCGAAATAAATGAACTCAAAGAAGAGATAAAAACATTAAAACAAAACAATGGCTAGAATACCTACTTATCAAAAAGATATATACATATCCGATCTTGACCGTATAATCGGTACAGATGGGGATACTAATGAGCTAGTAACAAAAAACTTTTTCCTAGGGGATATTGCAGAATATGTCATTGATAAGTTTATAGATCCGGATGCAGTTAGTTTTACGATACCAGTACTGAGAGACACTCAAGACACGGTGGGCTCGAATGCAACACGCATAACAGGCTCTATTATGTCGCAGGATATAAACCCTGACGGCACATTAATTACAATTGCAGGAAAATTGCAAGTTGATAAAGAAGCTAAAATAAAAGGTAAACTAACAGGAGGTGTCGCAGAATCTGGACAACTTATTTTAAACTCAAGCTTAAACGCTACAGGCATTACAATCAAAGCTCCAGCACATGCTGACCTGCCGGCTTCGTATACTATGGAGTTGCCAAATGACATTGGTGCGGCTGGTTCACAGCTTACGACGGATGGAATTGGAAAAGTATACTGGGCTGATCCTGAAGACGACGATCTAACTGTTAACGGTGATTTAGGCACAGGCACAATCGATTTAGATACGCAATCGCTAAACATAATTGGTGGGGCTAACGTGTCAACAACCATGCTAGACCAAACCTTGACGATTAGCGCGGCTGGTTTTATAACTGGTAGCGGTACCCCTTATAAGTTAGCGCTTTGGGACCAAACAGAAAACTTAACAGATTCTTTAATATCACAAGGATCTCCATCAGCTGGCTCTTTAGTAGAAATTAATTCACCGCAGGTTGTTATAGGTACTAACAACGCGACGCCATATAACCAGAAACTTATAGGTGAAGGTATTAACGCTTTAAATGAATCATTAATAACAAGTTCAACTAATGTTGTTTTAGGCGAAGGCTCATATGGTGGCGTACAAGGAAGAAAATATTACAGAGACAACACAGTAGTATTAGACAGAATATTAAGATTAGGGTCTGCACAAGATACAACTACTGGGTTTTATAATACAATACCTACAATACATATGGGTGATCCAGAATGGGTTCGCTCTAATCCTTTTATAAATTACCCAGGTATACAAGGCTTTTTCCCGACATACCAATCAGGTAGCACTCTGTACTCTAATAGATTCTTCTATGTATCGAGTATAAATGTAGGCACTGACGGGTTTAATGACACGCATGCTGACGGCGCTAGATTTCAAATGGCGTTTGATCCTCAATTTGGATCACCCAGTGGCGGAACCGGGCTAGGCGATGTATTTGGAACTGAATCTCAAGCAAACTGTAGCGCTGGTGTGGTTGAATATAGAACATCAAGCCAAAATTATGATTACCAAAACGGACCGCAATCAACTCCAGGTAGTCAAGGTATATTTACTTTTGATGCACGATATAACAATAACAATTATACCGCTATTGCAGGAACCAGTCTGTTTTTGCTAAAATCAGGCTATGGCAGCAGGAAGTTTGAAATAAAACAAAACGCAGGCGGATCTTCAAACCCCGGGGCGGCACTTATATTTGGTAAAGGCGCATCTTCAACTTCTGAAAGCTCTGTTGCAATGGGTAATGCTGTAACGGCAAGCGGGCTTTATTCTTTTGCCTCAGGTGATACAACGACAGCGTCCGGCGTTAGCTCGTTTGCTAGCGGTAAAAATACAACTACAACAGTAGAGGGAGGGGCGGTATTCGGTAAAAACAACAGTATCACCGATGCTTTATTTACAATAGGTAAGGGAGCTTCAGCCACCGCTAAATCAGATTTGTTTGTAGGAACTTCAAATGGGCCAACGCATATCAGCTTCAATGCTTCTAAGGAGGGACTGGAGTTTACCCCGCCGGTAAACCACATTCTATTCGAGTTAAAATCTGGTCCAACTAATAAGTTTTCCATTACACAAGATGGAGGCGGTGGCGTTCAAGTCGGTAATGGTTACACGTCCCCTGGGCCATCGTTTAATATGGGTGGCAATGCTTTTGCTAATGGCAAAAACGCTTTAGCACTTGGGGCTGCTACAACTGCTTTTGGCAATGGTGCACTTGCGGCTAACTTTTTAACACTGGCCTCAGGTGGTGGTGCATCAGCATTTGGTTTGTTAACTGAAGCAACCGCACTGGCTTCTGCCTCGTTTGGCAATAAATCAAAAGCAACAGGTAATTACAGTGTTGCATCGGGGCAAGACTCAATTGCATCGGGGCAATCATCAGTGGCTATTGGTGAAAAAGGGGACGCACAAGGTAAAAATACTTTTGTTTCTGGTTTTGGTGGTACAGCAACAGGGAACAACGCTGTAAAGTTTGGATATGAAGGTTCTGCTAGCGGAAACAACTCTGCTAAATTTGGTTTTGAATCCGTAGCTTCAGGCGCAAACTCTTTAGCCGCAGGTATTGGCACAACAGCAAGTGGTTTACAATCTATAGCAACGGGTGATAATAACGGTGTTGGAGGAAATAATTCATTTGTGGGTGGTAAAAACAGTACTGTAACAGGACAAAGCTCTTTTGCTTTTGGTCAAGCAAACACAGTAGCATCGCTTACTTCCGCTGCTTTTGGGCAAAGTAATATTGTAAATGGTTTTCAATCTTTTGTAGCTGGTTGGGATAATAATACTAATAACTTTGCTAATCAAATGTTGCTTGGTATAGGCTTAGATAGCTCTCAAAGCGAAGCTGTTATATTAGGAAGATACAATGACAATACAGATTCTTTTAATAAATTCCAAATAGGTAACGGAACGGCTGGTAATGCTAAGTCAAATGCTTTAAGTATAAACGCTGTGGGTCATATTAAAATACCTACATATGGTTCAGGAGCTGTAACTGGAACTGCGACCCGGAATTTATCTGTTGATGCAGACGGTAAAATAATTGAAACACAAAACCCAACAATACCAGACTATTTAAGCTTTGTATGTTTGCTTAGTCAATCAGGAGCTGCAAACCCACAACCAGATTTAGTTTTAGAAAATTCTTTGGGTATACCAACACCATTTACTGCATTTACAAGGGTGGCTAGTGGTGAGTATAATTTAAGCGCAACGGGCAAATTTAAATCATTAAAAACAATTGTATTTTTAAACGGCGGGTCAGCTGAAAATAACCATGACGTTGCATGGGAGGTGATTGATGCTGATAATTTAAGAATACGCACGCACAATAGCGACGGCAAGCTTACAAAAGCCGCGTTAGAAATAAGAACTTATAATTAGAAGCAAACATGGCAACCTGGAAAATATTAACATTAGAATACAAAAACAGCAATAGCGAAGATGAGCTAGTAGTAATATCTGTGGCCCAAGGCCAGGACGGCGTTGGCTATGCTAGAAAAGTGTTTACAACTACTTTAACTGGGGTAATAGGGCCCGCCCCTCTTACTCCTTATGATAGTTTAACTGAATCTCAAGTTATAGGCTTAGTTCAAACTGATCTAGGACCAACAGCTGTAACAGACGCTGAAACTTATGTAGACGCGCAAGCCACAATTAAAAAAGAACAAATAGAAGATGTACCAACAAATGCAGGGCTCCCCTGGTAATAATTATAAGATATGAGCTGGACAATATTAAACATGAAACACAGAACAGTAGATGGGTACGTAATAGACGTAATTTCTGCTTACGAAAAACAAGATGGACCAGGGTACGCCCGCAAAACATTTAATAATGTTTTTGAAGGTACACCCGGATCTGGTTATATCCCATACGAGGATCTTACAGAAGAAATAGTATTAGGTTGGGTTAAAAACAACCTAGGCGCTGATGCTGTTTTACAAATAGAATTAGAAGTAGACGCAGAGGCTTTAGCCAATAAAGAAGCTGTTGAAAACCCTATTGTCGAAGATGGCAAGCCGTGGGATAACGACGAGTTTGATCCTACGCAAGATCAAGGTGGATTAACGCCGTCATAAACCACGTAATATATAAAATATACCCTGCTCGGGATAGAGCAAACCAAATAGTAATAATTAAAACCAAAACCAATGACACTATTTTATCAGACTAGTTCGTGGAGTAGTCAGCCACAAGTAAATGAAAAAACCGTAGAAACCTGGAAGCACGCATCCGACAAAAGCAACTGGCGAATCGTGCAGCTACCAAATGGATTCTACCAAACAGAAATCAAAGTACCAGACGAAGACTCCTGGAAAGATATTACAAGGAGGGAAACTATCGAGGGTGCAGAAGCAGCAATTGACGGATCAATTCAATATTATCAGAAAAAGCTAGATTTTATGAAAGGGCCTAAAGTTGTAAAGACTTTTGAAAAAGAGTAAATAATTTAAAATTTAATTTAATGGAATTTAATAACCCTAGTGAGATAGTTAAAACTCTCACATTTGGCGATGATGCCAAACAACAAATTATGCAAGGCGTTGAAAAATTGTCAAACGCAGTAAAGAGCACATTAGGTGCGTCTGGAAAATGCGTGATATATGAGGACGCTCTTGGAAAACCGGTGATTACAAAAGATGGTGTAACCGTTGCGGAAAGCGTAGTCTTATTACATCCGGTTGAGAATATTGGCGCTACACTTATAAAAGAAGCGGCAAGCAATACAGTAAAAGAAGCCGGGGACGGTACAACAACATCAACCGTCCTCGCGCATTCTTTACTTAAAACAGTTAATAAGCATTTAAATGAAGAAGAAATTAGAGAACTTAAAAACGGCATTATTAGTGGCGCTGAAAAAGTTATGGTTTATCTTGACAAAGCCAGTACTGAAGTTAAAGGCGAAATGCTTAACCAAGTTGCTGGTATTTCATGCAACAACGACACAGAGCTTGGAAATAAAATTGGACAAGCTTATGAAAAAGTTGGAAAAAATGGAGTCGTTCTAATGGAAGAGTCTGACACAAACGAAACTTATGTTGAGTTTGTTGATGGCGTACAATTTGATAGCGGTTTAAAATCCTCCCATTTATCTACGGATAAAAATAAAGGTACAGCTACATTAGAAGATCCATATGTTCTTATAGTATCTTCGCCGATACCTAATATAAGAAGAATACAAAACGTATTAGAGTTTGTAATTAAAAATAAAAAGAGTTTGCTAATAGTAGCGGATATGGATCAACAGCCGTATCAAACATTATTAGCCAACAAAGTAAAAGGCAATATAAAAGTAAATATAGTTGATTTACCTGGCTTTGGTCCAACTAAGCAGCAAACGCTTGAAGACTTAGCAATACTCACTGGCGCTCAAATCATAAACGAAGAGTTAGGAGACGATTTAGACTTCATAGAGCCTAATGTATTAGGAAAAGCTTTTAAGGCTGTTACGGACGATAAAAACACTGTTCTGCAAGTAGCTGAAGCAAATGAAGAAGTAGCTCTACGAATAATGGATGTTGAAAAGCAAATAGCTGAAGAAACCAATCCGTTCTTTAAGAAAAAATTAGAGCAACGATTATCAATGCTAACTGGTCAAGTCGGTATAATTTATGTCGGGGCTGACTCTAAGGTTGAGCTTAAAGAAAAGAAAGATCGTATTGAAGATGCGATATATGCGACAAAAGCCGCTTATAAAGAAGGTATAGTTCCGGGCGGAGGTGTAGCTTTGCTGAATGCTTCTACACTGATTAAGCCGAAAAATAAAGGTGAAGAGATATTGCTAGAAGCGATAAGATCACCATATGAAACTATATTAGAAAATGCTAATATACCTGTTATGTATCCTCAAATTAAAAATAGAGGTATAGATGTTAAAACAGGTAAAGATGTTAATATGGTTAAAGCCGGTATTATAGATCCGGTGTTAGTTACCAAAACAGCATTAAAGAACGCGGTGAGTGTTGTTACAACTATTATATCTGCAGATTGTGTAATCAGTAATAAACGATTAGCATGAAAGCAATAAATCATTTTGTAATTGTAGATAAAATTAAAGAGGAGCCTACGAAAGTTGGCGG